>OIZA01000496.1_pt1 | contig 19759 bp, 20 predicted proteins | sample 1588381 | NCBI WGS metagenome assembly OIZA01 (sample SAMN03283277) | human gut metagenome | biome: human-associated habitat; material: feces | host: Homo sapiens | place: Peru | collected 2012 | reverse complement strand
GCGCCAAAGCGAAGTGATGAGAGTGCAAGCAAAGCAAATTTACAAAATTTTGGTAAAATGTCGCGCGAGAATTTAAACAAGGATAAAAATATGGCTAAAAACGATTTAACCGCCAAAACCGCAAGCGAGTTAAGTAAAGAGGAATTAGATGCTTTGCCACTTGTCAGTAATGATGAATTTAGCGATTTTTTGGATAAAATCGCTAAAAAAGACTATGCAAACACACCTTTAATCCTAAAAATAGCCTTGTTAAACGACACACTCAAAGCCATTATCAACAAAAATCAAAACGCTAATGTTTTTATCACAAGAGCAAGGGCAGGACATATCAGCGAAAGGCGAAAAGGACGCTACTTGCAGGCTTTGCGAATAGACGAACAAAGGCAAATTCCTAGCATTTTGCAGAATGCAAAAGAAGCTTACACGGGCGGAGGTAGCGGCTTTGTTTTGCCCTTTAAAGACAACCAAAATGCAAGTAAAATCAATCTCATAGTGCTAAACAGCGATAACAAAGGAAATTTTCTCATCACAGCCAAAAAAATAGATAAAGTAGAATTTGAAAAAGCAGAGTATCAAAAAGCTAGCAAAGGCGGGAGTTGAACCCGCTACCACTACTTTGCAAGCAAAGCAAAAGCCTACCGAAGCTATTTCTTTGCTAGCTACAAAGAAATTCTAGCAAAAATTTGATTTAATGTCAAATTTAAAGACAAAATAAACAAAATTTTTAATCCTTTTTTGTAAAAAGCGTTTTTGGGATAATGTCGCGTAAGTTTTATTTGCCTTGCAACAAGGGCAAATTCAAAGATAAGGAAAAACAATGCTTTTTTTCAAAAAAACACGCAAGCGCAAGCACCGAGCAAAGCACGGCACAAGCAGATTGATGAGCTACAAAAGCTCTATGATTTAGATTTTCAAGCAAATCAAAGCTCACTGCGCGAGTATGAGGAAGCCAAACGCTACTATCACGGCGAGCAGTTGCCGCCCGATGTCAAGGCAGAGTTACAAAAGCGCGGGCAAATCGCTGTCGTGGAAAATATCTACAAAATGATAGTTGATAAGATTTTAGGCTACAAAAGCGAAAGCATACAAGAAGTAAAATTAAGCGGCAGACAAGAGCAAGACAAGCCACTTGCCACGCTTTTAAAATTTATTTTAAAACCTTTTTATTCCTTTGAGTTTTGATAAAGTGCTATTATACAAAAAATTGTTACATTTGGGTAAATTTTTTCAAATACCACTCAATAGTCTTTACAATCCCGCTTTCAAAGTTTTCTTTTGCCCTCCACCCAAGAGTGTTTTCGATTTTGCTTGCGTCTATGGCATAGCGTTTATCGTGTCCAGCCCTATCTTTAACAAAACTTATCAAATCGCCGTATTTACCGCCGTTTGCACGCGGTTTTAGCTCGTCTAAAATCTCGCAAATTTTGCTCGCTATGTGTAAATTCGTGCGCTCATTTCGCCCGCCTATATTGTAGCACTCGCCGCTTTTTCCCTTAAAAAAGGCTAGTTCAATGCCTGTGCAGTGGTCATTCACAAAAAGCCAGTCGCGCACATTTTGCCCGTCTCCATAAATAGGAATTTTCGCGCCATTTAAACACGAGCGGATTATGGTAGGTATGAGCTTTTCGGCGTGTTGCTTTGGTCCGTAGTTGTTCGAGCAGTTTGTGATGATGGTGTCTAGCCCAAAGGTTTCGTGGTAGGCGCGCACGGTGAAATCGCTCGCGGCTTTACTTGCCGAGTAGGGCGAGTTTGGCGCATAAGGCGTTTGCTCGCTAAAAAGCCCCGTTTTACCAAGTGTGCCATAGACTTCGTCCGTGCTTATGTGATGAAAACGCGCGTTTTCATAGCCCTTTTTTGGCTCATTTGGGGCATTTAACCACGCTTTTTTCGCCGCTTCAAGCAAGGTTTGCGTGCCAAGTGCGTTAGTGCGCGTGAAAATGGCAGGGTTTGCGATAGAATTATCCACATGCGATTCAGCCGCAAAGTGAATCACGCCCTTTATGTCAAAGCGCGCGAAAAGATAGTCAAGCAACTCGCCGTTGCAAATGTCGCCACGCACGAATTCATAACGCTTCGCAAGTTCTTTATCACGCATAACTTCGCTTAAATTTGCCAAATTTCCCGCATAAGTCAGCAAGTCTAAATTCAGCACGAAAAAATCCTCATTGTGCCTTAAAAAATGCTCCACGAAGTTGCTGCCGATGAAGCCCGCTCCACCTGTGATTAAAATGCTTTTCATTTCGTGTCCTTTTTTGTTTTATCACAAATGCCCTTAAATTCAGCGCAAAGCCTTTCATAAAGCTCGCCCAAGTCCCTGCCGCACACGCGTGTGTCAGCGATAGTGGTGATGAAATTCGTATCCCCAGCCCAGCGCGGCACTAAATGATAATGACAATGCTCCGCTATGCCAGCACCAGCTTGCTCGCCTAAATTCATACCGACATTTACGCCCTTTGCACCAAGTGCCTTTTGCAAAATCCCCACGCCCTCGCGCACGAAAAAGCTCATTTCTTGCCAAGCCTCGATTTGCAGGGCTTGAATTTGCTCTTTGTGCGCGTAAGGCACTACCATAAAGTGTCCGGGCGAGTAGGGGTATAAATTCATAATCCCAAAGCAAAATTGCGCCCTAAAAATCACGCCTAGTTCGCCGTCTCTGTCGGCGTTTGCGCTTGCTACGCAAAAGGGGCATTCGTGCGTTTTTTCGCTAAAATACTTAGCCCGCCACGGGGCGTAAAGGTGCTGCATTTATGTCCTTTTAACAAAGTCTTTAAGAGCCTTGCCCTCGTTAATCTGGCGCATAAAATACTCGCCGATTAAGAAAACATCGACACCCAAAGAGTCTAAATTCCGCAAAATGTCCTTTTTATCAAGCCCGCTTTCGGCTACGATGATTTTATCTTGCGGAATTTTAGGTAAAAGTTTTTCGCAAAGTGCCATATCAAGGGTAAAATTCTCTAAATTTCGGTGATTTATGCCGATAATGCTTGCCCCTGCAAACAAGGCTTTGTCCAAATCCGCTTCGTTGTGGATTTCAAACAGCACTTCTAGCTTTAAACTACGCGCAAACTGCGCTAAATCCTTTAACTCGTCCTTGCTTAAAGCCCGCGCAATCAGCAAAATAAAGTCCGCCTTGCTCGTAAGGCTTTGCAAAATTTGATATTTGTCAAAGATAAAATCCTTTCGCAAAAGCGGCACTTTCGCATTTTGAGCGATTTCTTCTAAATAAGTCAAATTTCCCAAAAAATAATGCAGCTCAGTCAGCACCGAAATCGCCGCCGCACCGCCAAGCTCGTAGTTTTGCGCTATGCGTGTAGGAAAAAATTTGCTTCTTATAATGCCCTTGCTGGGGCTTGCCTTTTTAACCTCAGCGATAATGTTGAATTTATCGGCATTTTTACGCAAAGCCTGCAAGACTTTTTCGGGCTGTGGGGGATTTTTACTCGCTAAAATTCGCTCAGCCTTTTTTTCAAGGGCATTTTGACTTACTCTTTTCTTTTTAATGCCTAGTTCTTCTTTGCTGCGTGCAAAAATTTCGTCCAAAATCATCTTTTTCCTTTACTCAAACACTGCTGAATGGCTTTGATATGCTCTTTGGACTCTTGCGAGTTGCTGAATTCCTTGTCGTGCATAGTTTGCAGCATTACATTCCACGCTTCGCCGCATTGTCCTTGCTTGTAGTAGCCCCACGAGAGTGAATCCAAGTAAAAAAGGTTATGCGGCTCTCTTTTGAGTGCTTGTTTCACCAAATCTATGCCCTTTGGCACATCTAAATCATAATCAATCAACAAATATCCATAGTAGTTAAGATACAAAGCCCCGCTATGCTCGTCTAGTCCTTGCTCGAATTTTTTTGATACCGAGCTTAAAAGGCTTTGGTTGATTTTCTTTTTGTTTGTCGCCTCTTCAAACTCCATCACAGCGGCGATTAAAAGGTATTTTTTGTCCTTGCTTTGCTCGTAGCGTTTAAGCGCCAGCTCGTAGGCTTCGCGGAATTTGTCAAGCCTTTGATACAAAAACAAAGTCAAATCATCATCAAATTCATATTTTAAGGTTATTTCTAGGGCTTTGTCGTATTTTTCCTCAAACATCATTCTCTCTAAAAGCACGCGCACAAAACTCTCGTCCCTTGTCAGCTCATAAAGCCTGAGATAAGTCGCTTCAAGCTTGGCGTTTTCGCCCTTGTCGTTGTAAATTTTAGCAAGCAGCAAGCACACACGCGCGGTGCAATCAAGCTCATCGACAAAACTTTCAAGCTCTTTTTGGGCGTTTTTGCTCTGCCCCAAAAGCAGCTCGCTTTCGGCGATTTTGAGCGTTATGACTTCATTTGGCTTTGTGTCCTCGCTTAAATGTGCCTTGCTTTGCTTGTAGTGCGCTAATGCTTGCTTGAAATTCCGCTTGCCAGCAGCGACATCGCCCAAAAGCTCGTAGTTTCTAAAATCCTTGTCCCATTTCACAAGCCTTTCTAGCACGCTTTGCGCCGCTTGTAGCTCGCCATTTTGCAGATGATACACAGCGCTAAACCTTGCTAATGCGGCGTTTTTATCTAAATGCGACTTGGCAAGCTCGTTTAGCTCATCGCCCTTGTCTAAATTGTTAAACAAGGTTAGCATAAAGGCGTTTTCAAGGGCTTGCTCGCTTTGATAATCCTTGTAAATTTGCAAAAAAGCGTCCCTTGCTTGCTTGCTTTCGCCCGCTTTTTCGTAGTTTAAGGCTTGCATAACCTTTGTATCAAAGGCTCTGTTGCCCTCAGGCACAACCCAGCGCGTTTTGTAAGCACTCTCTTCGCCGATGACGCAGCCGTTGAGCGCAAAGACGGCGATGATTAAAAACAAACACCGATACATTCTCGTTTCAACTCCTCTTTATGTGTCTTAAAATACTCCCAAAAGGGAAAAGAACGACATTGCCTTGGGCGAAGCTCGTAAATACCACAACACCGCCTTTGCGTGTCAAAAAACACGCAGGCAAAGCCGTTTTCAAATTCTACTTCTTTAAAACTCCATTTCCAGCGCACTTTTTTCAGGTAAATTCGCGCAAATTCGTCAAATTTCAAGCCAAAATGCGCGGCTAAAAGTGTGATTTCATCGTTGTTTGCAAAGACATTGCCACTCTCACCCGTGCAGCACTTGCCCCCACAACGCTCGCAAGCACTTTCATCAAAGCTAAATTCAAAGCCCTTTTCACAAATCAACACTTTTCACCTTAATTGTAGTATAAATTTCTTGCATTTTCGCACTCAACTCGTCATTTTCATACACAAAAAGCGGATTTTGTAGCTCGCAAGGGCTTTTTGAGCCTTTTTTGGTTTCGACTAAAACAAGCCTTGCCCTTTGTCTAGCGTTTGTATGCACGAATTTAAGCCTAGTGAGTTTGAGTTTTGCGCCACTTAAAAGCGTGCAAAGTTCTTGCAAAGCGCCCACTTCATAGCAAAAGCAAAGCGTGCCATTTGGCTTTAAGAGCGCATTGCTCGCATTTACAAAGCTTGATAAGCTCAAAGAATGCGATGATTTGCCAGCTTTGACAAGCTCGTTTTCACTCTGCAAAGCCCCCTGTCTATAAAAAGGCGGGTTTGAGATGATGAAGTCAAATTTTTCATCGCTTTTAAAATCCGCAAAATCCGCGCAAATCACCCTTGCTTGCAAGGCGTTTTGGGCTAAATTTCGCTTGCTTAAATCGCAGTTTTGTTGCATAATGTCAAGCAAGCTCAGCTCGATATTTGGGAAGTTTTCTTTGAGTAAAATGCCGACAATGCCACAGCCACAGCCCACATCAAGCACTCTACCCTTGAATTTCGCGCTACTTGCAAAGTCAAAGAGCAAGAAAGTGTCGATATTGTAGCGATAACCTTGCTTATCTTGCGTAAAAATCAGTTCTCTCACAGCCAACCTTTAAAGTGAAATTGTAGTGAAATTTGGTAAATTGTTTTGTTTGGGCGAAGTTGCTTGCTAAAATTTAAGGGCAAAAATTCAAATGAGATGACAAAATTAGCTAAATTTCGCTACAATACCAAATAAAATTCAAGCAGCAAATGGACGGCAAAAGGCGTTTTTGTGGGAGCTTGTGAGTGATAAGGGATTGTGATGAGGATTTTAGTTACCGCGCTTGAACCGAGCGCGAATTTACATTTAAAAGAAGTGTTAAAGGCTTTTTGGGCTGAATATGGCGAGTTTGAGCTGTGCGGGATTTATGATGAGAATTTATGCGCTGAATTTGAGGCAAATTTAAAGCAAAAATCAAAAGAAAATTTCAGCGAAAATTCACAAGAAATTTTAAATTTAAATAACGCGCCAAATCCGCAAGAGCCTTTAAATTTGGGCGATACGCCAAATTCAAAAGGCATAAAAATCAACAAGCCCCTTTACAGTTCGCACGAGTTTTCGGCTATGGGCTTTGTGGAGGTTTTGCCGCTCATCTTTAAGGCAAAACGCGCTATCAAAGAGCTTACAAGCCTTGCACTTGAAAGACAAAATGCAAATTCAAGCACAAATTCGCCAAAGCCCTTTGACGCCGTCCTTTGCATCGATAGTCCAGCCTTTAACATACCTTTTGCTAAGGCTTTAAATGCGGCTGGGGTGCGCGCGAAAAAGATTTATTATATCTTGCCACAGGTTTGGGCGTGGAAAAAAGGGCGAATTCCCATCATCGAAGCGAATTTTGATGAGCTTGCTAGCATTTTGCCCTTTGATGGGCAGTTTTTCAGCAAAAGCACCTTTGTAGGACACCCGCTGCTTGATGAGCTAAAAGAATTCAAAGATGAGAGCGATTTTGAGACGATTTTAAGCAAGGAAGAGGGCAAAAAAACTCTTTCTTTTTTGCCCGGTTCAAGGCGTAGCGAAATAAAGCGTCTAATGCCTGTTTTTAGGGAGCTTGCTTTGAATTTTAAGGGCGAAAAAATCCTTTGCGTGCCGCCCTTTAATCTCGCGCGCCTTGATGAGCTTTATGGCGACACAAAGGGCTTTAAAGTCGTTACCAACACGCCACAAGCCCTTAAAAAAAGCGATTTTGCCTTTATTTGCAGCGGCACAGCCACGCTTGAAGCCGCACTCATAGGCACTCCGTTCATACTTGCATACAAGGCAAAAGCCATAGATGTGTTTATCGCGCGGCTTTTTGTGCGCTTAAAGCACATAGGGCTGGCGAACATAATGTGCGATTTTGCTGGCAAAACCGAGCTAAACCCTGAATTTTTGCAAAACGAAGTGAGCGCGAAAAATCTTTTTGAGGCTTATCGTAAATTTGATTTTAAAGAATTTTTTGATAAAGTATCGTTTTTGAAAAATTATTTGCGTTTTGGCAGCGCGAAAAATGTCGCCAAAATGCTAGCAAACAAAGGATAGACAATGCAAAGCGAACCGATGAGTAAAATGGGCTATGAAAAACTAGCAAGCGAGCTTGAAAATTTAAAGAGCGTTGAGCGACCGCGTGTAGTGGAGGAAATTGATGTGGCGCGTTCGCACGGGGATTTGAAAGAAAATGCCGAGTATCACGCCGCGCGCGAAAAACAAGCCTTTATCGAGGGGCGAATCGTGGAGCTTGGGGACTTGCTAGGGCGAGCGCAAATCATCGACCCCGCAAGCTACGAGCATAACAGCGTTAAATTTGGCTCATCTGTTGTTATACAGGACATTGACACGGAAAAAGAAAGCCGCTACACCATAGTGGGCGTGGCTGAGGCGAATTTAGACAAGGGCTACATTTCGATAAGCTCGCCTTTGGCGCGCGCTATGCTTGGCAAAAAAGTGGGTGATGAATTCAAGGTGCGTTTGCCAAAGGGTGAGAGTGAGTTTGAAATCATTTCGATAAGCTATGTGCCTTTGAATTTGGACTGAAATTTAAGCTTTTTTTGCTGAGTTATTTTCTCTTGTCATACTGGCTTGTCTTGTCATACCGATTTGTCTTATCATACTGGTAAATTTTTGTCATACTGGGCTATTTTCTTGTCATACTGAGCGCAGCGAAGTATCCACAAATTTAAAATATATCTTAAAACTCTATGGATTTTTCGCTCATTTCACTCGCTCAAAATGACAAGATTTTAGCTTAGGCACTTTGATTATTATTTAGCCACAGGCCAAAAGATTTTAGGCTCTTCACCAAGTCTAGCTTCTCCGTGATACATTCCAAGTTTATCTTTGGTCCAAGCATATCCTACTTTACCATTTTTATCAATTGAGATAATTCCACCTGTTCCGCCAAGTTCCGCTACTTCTTTAATGGTTTCTTCTGCTGCTTTTTGGATAGATAATTTTTTATGCTTGTAAAGGGCTGCGACTTCGTGTGCTGCTGCCACTCTTATGTAAATATCACCCGTCCCCGTGCAAGAAACAGCGACAGAATTATTATTTGCATAATTTCCAGCCCCTATAATAGGCGAATCTCCTATGCGTCCGGTCATTTTATTTGTCGTTCCGCCCGTGCTTGTTCCAGCGGCTAAATTCCCATTTTTATCTAAAGCGATCGCACCCACAGTGCCCAAATAAGGTTCTGTGCTAAGTCCTAAATGCGCTTTAGCCTTATCGCTATCGAGTAAAATTTCTTTACTTTTTTGTGCTTCTTTTAATTGCTTGTAGCGGTGTTCTGTGTAGAAATATTTTTGTTCAACAATTTCTAAGCCATTTGCTTTGGCTAATTTATCCGCACCTTCACCTGCTATTAAAGTGTGTGGAGTTTTTTCCATGACCACTTTTGCTGCCTCAATAGGATTTTTAATCGTTCTTGCCATAGCGATAGCACCTGCATTTAAGGTTTTTCCATCCATTAATGAAGCGTCAAGTTCGTTATAGCCATCGGCGGTAAAGACAGCTCCTTTGCCTGCATTAAATTCAGGGCTATCCTCCATTACTTTAATTGCAGCAATTACAGCATCAGTTGAGCTTCCACCCGCTTCTAGAACTTTTTGACCAGCTTTAAGTGATTCCTTCATTACCACTTCTCTTTTAGCAAATTCCTCTTTTGTAAGACCTAAACCGCTTGTTCCTCCGTGGATTACAATGACAGGCTTAAAATCTTTCGCATAAAGATTAACGCTGCCTAAAAACGCAAGGCTAACCATTACTAACAAGGCTTTTTTGCCACCTTTCACTAAATTCATCACTTCTCCTTTTTAAAGATTTTAATCTAAACAGCGCAATTATAACACAAAATCCTTAAAATAACCTTAAAAGGCAAGTAAATGCAAAGTCAAAATCTAAATCAATCACTAAATGAATCCTTACAAGCTAAATATCCGCATTTAGAGCTTGCCATTCTCCCGCTTTCACAAGTGAAAAAGGGTAATGAAGCTTTTAGGATTGATAGTGAGCCATTTAAAAAATCAAATTTATCACTCAACAGCAATATTGAATATATAAAATTATCTCAAATTGCCACCATTAACCCTTCAAAAACTGAAATACAAAAATATGATGAAAATTTAGAAGTTACTTTTTTATCGATGCAAAATTTAGGGAATGGTTTTGTCAATGAAAGAGACAAAGGTGCGATTAAATATTTTAAAGGCGGTTATACTTATTTTGCCGAAAATGATATTTTGATAGCTAAAATTACACCTTGTATGGAACACGGAAAATGTGCCATAGCAACAAATTTGACAAATAAAATCGGTTTTGGTAGCACTGAATTTAATGTTTTTCGTGTCAAGGATTCTCGTTTTTTGCAAGAATTTATATTTTGTTACCTAAATAGAGACAATATAAGAAAAATTGCGGCTGATAATATGGTAGGAACGAGTGGTAGGCAAAGAGTGCCTACGGCATTTTGTGAGAATTTACCTATCCCCCTTTTTCCAAAACCTTTTCAACTTGAAATTGAAAAACTTGTTAAACAATCTCACGAGGCATTAGAAGACTCCAAAAGGCTTTACAAAGAGGCGCAAGAGCTTTTGTATAAAGAATTAGAGCTAGATTTTAAAAATCCACTCAAATCCTTGTTAAAATCATCATTACAAGCAAAAAAGCCAAGCGAGCTAGCTTTGCTTTCGTTTAAACGGAGCAAACAAACTAACTTCACTTGCCTAAATTTAAGGATTTAGGCAAGCTAATCCTTCTTTGAAATAAGGTAGCTGAGAAATGCTACCTTGTTAAAAAAGCTAAATTGAGCGTTGGCAAGCTTTGCTTAGAGCTTTTCTAGCTTTTCAAGCTGGCTGATATTTAGCCTTATGAATTTATACGAAAGATAAATCACAAGGGGCCAAGCAAGTAAAAATAAGCCTTCCATTTTTTTCCTTTCTTTGTGTGAATTTATCAAGCCACAGGGCTTAAATTTGTGGCATAAATTTTAAATTTACTCACAACGACACGCGAAATTCAAGCTTGCGCTTAGTAAATGTCGTGTTTGCCAGCTTTTAGCTCGTCTTTGGTGATTTTTACCTTATCCATAGCTCGCCACACATAGCTTATGTAAGCCAGCACAAAAGGCACAAACAAGGACACAAAAGCCATCACGCTTAAAGTATAATAACTACTGCTTGCGTTTTTGATACTCAAAGAGCTTTGCAAAGCACTGATAGACGGATAAAACACGCCTCCGCCAAGCCCAAGACTTAAAAGCAGGGCAAAGACAGCTAAAACGCTGCCAAGTCCCAAGCTCCAAATGGCGCAAACACATTTTTTAAAGCAAAGCAAATAAATGCCACAAAGTGCGAAAACAACGCCCACAAGCAAGATGACAAGCAAAAATAAATTTTGCAAAAAGGCAAGCAAATAAGCATTTGGCTGAATTTCAACCCCGCTTGCGCCCAAGACAAAGCCGTCTTTTGCAAAGATAAAGCCCAAAAAGGCAAGGAAAAACACCAAAAACAAAAGGCTGTTTAAAAGCGCTTTTTTGGGGATTTTTGCGCGAATGTTTTCATCGTTTATGTTGTTCATAAAGTATGCAAGCCCTAAAATTCGGCTTAAAAACACAAGGGCTAAGCCTAAAAGGTAGTTGTAAGGGTTTGCCAAAAGCTCTAAACCTCGCCATTTGCTTTGCCAAAGGACGAAATTTTGCTCGTTTAAAACAAAATGTGAGCCGCTAAAAAAGCTACTTAACGCAACGCCGATTAAAAAAACGCCCAAAAAGCCGTTGATTTTGAGAAAAAATTCAAAGGTTTTTGCGCCGTAAATGTTGCCCTCTTTTTTGCGGTATTCATAGCTTACCGCTTGTAAAATAAAGCAAAATAAAATCGCAAGCCACGCCCAGTAAGCACCGCCAAAGCTCGTGGCGTAAAAAAGCGGAAACGCCGCAAAAGCCGCCCCGCCAAAAAGCACAAGCGTGGTAAAGCCAAGCTCCCATTTGCGTCCGAGCGAATTTATGAGCATTGTTTTTTCAAGCTCGTTTTCGCTTAACTCATCGATTAAGGTTTGTCCGCCTTGCACGAAAAACATAAACACCAAAAGCCCGCCAAGCAAGCTTAAAACTACCCACCAGTAAATTTGAAGTCCCTCTAAATCTAAACCAAAAAACATTTAAAATCCTTTTTTTATCGCGCTGAGCATTATTTTAAGCTCAGCAAGTAAGAGTGCCGTAAAAAGCACGGCAAAAAGCCAAAATGAAATTTGCACATTCACGCTGCTTAAATTTGTAGCCGCGATGCCAACGGGCATTAAATCCTGTATAGCCCAAGGTTGTCTGCCCACCTCAGCCACTATCCAGCCAGCCTCAGCCGCGACAAAACCAAGCGGGATAAACCACACGCAAAGCCACAAAATCTTGCGGAATTTCTCAATCTCATTTGCCATAGAAAGATAAAGCACCACGATGAAAAGCAAGAAAAACAAGCTTCCAAGCGCAACCATCAAGTGAAAGGTGTAAAAAGTAAGCGCGATGGGCGGCACGGCGTCTTCGGGCTTGTCAAGGTAGCCATAGCCAAAGTCCTTGAAATTCGCTTCAAGCTGAATTTTGCTCGCTTGCATTTGCTCGCTGTCGTTGTTTTCTTTTGCTATTTTATAATCTTTCAAGGCTGAAACGGCTATTTTGCCACTATTTATCCTTTCTTGTATGGAGCGAACGCCCTTTGCTTCGTTGCCAAAAACTAAGTCTTCAATGCCCGGCACAAAGCTGTTTGGGTCGCGGTTGCCAAGTATAGAAAGCGCATAAGGAATTTCTAAGTCAAACAAAAACACGCTTTCGTTGTTGTCTGGCTTTTTATCAGGGTTTAAAATCCCAAAGGCGACAAGCCCTGCGCGGTGTTCGCCCCTGTATAAGCCCTCCATAGCCGCTAGTTTCATCGGTTGAGTTTGAGTTACGCGGTATGCGCTCTCATCGCCGCTTACAAACAAAAACACCGAGCAAATCAGCCCAAAGCTGCTTGCCACAACCAAACTTCGCTTAGCTTCGCCTGTGTGGCGTTTGCGGAGTAAAAACCACGCCGAAATGCCCATCACAAAGAGTGCCGAGATGACATAACCGCTGCCTATGGTATGCAAAAACTTACTCACCGCCACAGGCGAAAGGGCGACTTCAAAAAAGCTTTGCATTTCGTTGCGCGCGGTGTCGGGGTTAAACGCCATACCCACAGGATACTGCATCCAGCCGTTTGCCACAAGTATCCAAAGGGCTGAAAGGTTGCTGCCTATGGCAACGCACCAAGTCGAAAACAAGTGAAAGCCCTTTGATACTTTGTTCCAGCCAAAAAACATTACCGCAAAGAATGTCGCTTCAAGGAAAAACGCCATTATGCCCTCCACCGCAAGCGGTGCGCCGAAAATGTCTCCAACAAACCAGCTGTAATTTGCCCAATTTGTGCCAAACTCAAATTCCATTATAATGCCCGTAGCCACGCCGATAGCGAAATTTATGGCAAAAAGAGTGAGCCAGAATTTGGTGATTTTAAGCCACCTTTCATCGCCTGTTTTGACATAAATGCTCTCCATTATCGCCAGCATAAAGCTCAACCCAAGTGTGAGCGGCACAAATAAAAAGTGGTAAATCGCAGTAAGCGCAAACTGCGCTCTGCTCCAATCCACGCTTGAAAGTTCTGTCATCGTGTGTCCTTTTGTGTTGAATTTAAAGTGTTTATTTTACTCTCATTTGTTTGCTCTTGGTGAATTTTCGCCGTGTTTTTGGGCGAAAAGGCTTGAATTTCTTGTGAATTTGTCCCCGAATTTGCGGGGTTGATTAAATTTCGCAGCACAAAATCGCTTTTGTCAGCGTCCTTTGCGAAGGTGCTGTTTAAATTCTCATCAAAAACAAAGATTTTAAGCAGCACAAAAATCACAAAAAGCTTGACGAAAATCACGCCCCAAAGCGTTTTGCCAAGCCTCATCGCGCTAAATCCTTGCCTGTAAAACTCAAAAACGCCCAAAACGCGCTTTAATGCCGATGACATAGCATTTCCTTGATAAAATTTCTTTTTTAAAAATCAAATTATACTCTTTTAAAACTTAAAAAATTTATAAAATTTGACATTTTGTAAATTTTTTACGAGCTGCTTGCAAAACGCCCTAAATTCGCAAGGTTTCCCTCGTGTCAAAGTAAATTTCACTTTTTGCCACAATCTCAACCCTGCCTTGTGGCAAATGCTCGCTTATGATAATCGGGCTTAGATTATACGCTTTAAAGAGCTTTTGGCGGAGTGCGATTTCCTTTTCTACGCTCAAAGGCTTTTTCAAAAACGCCTCAAAGCTTAGAAATTTGCCCTTGCAAAGGGCGTTAAAATACTCAAAATCCCAAAACACAAGCTCATCTTTAAAAACCCGCAAAACGCCCTTTAAATTCTCATTTTGCGAAAAGCAAATTTTTGCATTTTTAAAGTGCGAGTAAAACAAAATGTGCGCTTTTATGGGCTTTTTATCCACGCAAATTTTTGCACTGAGCAAACGATAATTTAAAAATTTCTCCCTTTCAAGCTGAAATTTTACGCCCTTTTTTTCAAGCCTAGCAAGCTTTTTGTAAAGCCTCGTTCTTGCCTCAATGCTAGCTGGCAGCACTTGACGCGTGATAGGACTCATCAGCTCATCGACAAAGGGGCGATTTTGCCTTTGTTTGATGAGAGCGTAAAGGCAACCGCAATAATTTTGATGATAAAGCATAGCCTCTTTTGCAAGCGCAAACTGCCTCTGCGTGCCGCCGTTTTTGCGAAAATCAGGCGCGACAAAGGTAATGCCAAATTTCGCGCACTCTTTTTGCAAGGCGCGTTCAAGTTGCTTTAAATCCTTTTTTGGACTCGTTAAAAGCGTGGTTGTAAGGCTTTTTTCGCCGATTTTGCGGGCGAATTCAACGCTTTTTCCAAGCCTTTCATCAAAGCAAATTTCGCAACGCTTGCCCTTTTCAGGCTCATCTTCATAGCCCCTTGTCGCGCACAGCCATTTTTCAAATTCATACTCGCCCTTGTAGAGTTTAACGCCTATTTTATCGCAACTTCGCTTGACATCTAAAAAGCGAAGCTCGTATTCAGCTTGTGGGTGTATGTTTGAGTCGTAGAAAAAGCCTACTAAATTTTCGTTTGGGTAGAGTTTTTTAAGCTCACTGATGAAAAAATGGCTATCCACGCTGCAACAAATGTGTATCAGCACTACAAACTTTCAAGCACCGCTTTGGCGTGCTGGGCGCGGGGATTGACATTGCGAAAGATTTGTGCGATTTTACCGCTCTCATCGATGATGAAAGTGCTACGGATAATGCCCTCATACTCTTTGCCGTAGTTCTTTTTAAGCCCCCAAGCGCCGTATTTTCGTGCTGTTTCGTTGCCTGTGTCGCACAAAAGCGTGTGTTTGAGCTTGAATTTGTCGATAAATTTGCAATGTGATTGAGCATTGTCGCCGCTTATGCCGAGTATCACGGCATTTTTTGCCAAAAATTCCTCATAAAGTGCGCTGAATTCGTTTGCCTCGATGGTGCAACCGGGCGTGTCGTCCTTTGGGTAAAAGTATAAAACCACCTTTTTGCCCGCAAAATCAGCAAGCGAAATTTGCACTTCGTCTTGGTTTAAAAGGCTAAATTCAGGGGCTTTGTCGTTTATTTTAAGTTCGTTCATCGTGTGTCCTTTTTGTGAAATTATAGCTCAATTAAGATAACTTTGTGTTAAAATCTTTCGATGAGATACATATAGCTTGGAATGTTGATTTTAGCGAAGGTTTCAAGCTCGGCACTTTGATACATATCCTCGCTCAAAACGCTCACCACGCGCCCCACAGGCACGCCGCTGAAAAAAATCTCATCAAGCCCGCTTGTAAGCACCTCATCGCCGACATTTATCTTTTTCCATTTGGGTATAAATTTCACCACAACCCTGCCGTTTCGCCCTTGCGCGACACCGGGAATTTTCTTTTTGCCCACATACACGGAAAAGGTGCAGTCCTCATCGCCTTGCAAGATACCCATCAAACGCCCGTCCTTTACCACAGCGATACCTGCCGTGTAGCCTTGAAAGATAAGCCCTTGGTTGCGCGTGCCAGCAAGTGCGCCTGAAAAGGACAGCCAAATTTTCGTGTAGTTGCTAATTTGCACGAAAGATATGGCTTTGACAAGCGAAATTTGCGGGTAGTAAAGTGTGGAATTTTTGTCCTCCAAAATCATATTGAGCTGGTTTGCAAAGGTAGAAAGCAAGGCGCTTGATTGCTCTAATGCCTCGTTTTTAGCGCGTAAAAAGCGGATTTCTTCGACTTGATTAAAATGCTCGTTGATGGCGTCAATAACGGCGTTTTTAGCACTATAATACTGCTCAATCACGCGGTCATTGACACCCAGCACGCCCTTTTTTACGAACCCGCCAAAATAAAGGGACATAAAGAGTAAAAAAGATACAATGAGCAAATAGCGAATTTTATTCTTCATTAGTCAGCTGTTGTAACAATTTTATCTCTTCTAAAATCCTGCCCGTGCCACGCGCCACGCATTTAAGTGGCTCATCAGCCACATAAGCGGGCAAGCGAACGGTCTCTGATAGATACTTGTCAAGCCCACGGATTAAAGCCCCGCCGCCGCTTAACACTATGCCGTTTTCTACTATGTCGCCTGCTAAGTCAGCTGGCATTTTTTCAAGCACTTCTTTTAGGGCATCGGCGATTTCTTTGAGATTTTCAAGCATAGCCTCGCGGACATCTTCGCTCGTGATTTCTATGCGTTGCAAAAGTCCTGTGATTTGGTCGCGCCCCTTAACGCCCATAGAAAGCTCTTTGTCCATAGGAAAAGCTGAGCCGATTTTGATTTTAACTTCCTCAGCGGTTCTATCGCCGATGACAAGCCCGCGGTGAGTTTTCATCCACGCCACAATGCTTGAATCCAGCTTATCGCCCGCCACGCGGATTGATTTAGAGATGACAAGCCCGCCAAGTGAAGTTACGCCGATTTCAGTCGTGCCGCCGCCTATGTCGATGATGAGATTGCCCTTTGGTTCTTGTATGGGTAAATCAGCCCCGATAGCCGCTGCCATAGGCTCTTCGATGAGAAAAACCTCCCTAGCACCAGCACTTAAAGCACTCTCACGCACGGCTTTTCGCTCCACTTGTGTCAAGCCATAAGGCACAGAAATCACTATGCGCGGGCGCAAGAAATTCTTGCGGCGGTGAGTTTTTTCGATGAAATAGCGAATCATCTTTTCAGTCATATCAAAGTCCGCGATAACGCCGTCTTTCATCGGGCGAATGGCTTCTATGTTGCCCGGGGTTTTGCCGACCATTTCTTTTGCCTCTTTGCCCACAGCTAGAATTCTAGGCTTTCCTCCGCCGTATCTGTCGCGTTCTATGGCGACAACTGAGGGTTCGTTGATGACTATGCCCTTGTCTTTGACAAGCACAAGCGTGTTTGCCGTGCCTAAATCTATCCCCATATCGCTGGAAAAAAATCCCACAACTTGGTCAAAAATCATTTTATACCGCCTTTTTGGTTTTGATGAACAAAGGCTTTGCGCCTTTTTGCACCACTTCTTTGGTGATGATTATATCATAATTTTTAAACTCTGGTAACTCAAACATTAAATCAATCATCATTTCTTCGATGATACTTCGCAAGCCCCTTGCGCCCGTCTTGCGCTCTAATGCTAGCTTGGCTATGGCGCTGAGCGCATCGTCTTCAAATTTAAGACTCACGCCGTCAATCGCAAAAAGCTTTTGATACTGCTTGATGATAGCGTTTTTTGGCTCGGTTAAAATTCGCACCATATCCTTTTCATCAAGCTCATTTAGGCTTGCGATGATATGAAGCCTGCCGATAAGCTCAGGGATAAGCCCAAAATGCACCAAATCATCAGGCTCTATCTTTTCAAGCAATGAATTCTTGTCTTTTTTGTCCTTTTCGCTCGCAAAACCCACGACTTTATCGCCTACTTTTCGCTTTAAAATTTGCTCTAAGCCGTCAAACGCGCCCCCGCAAACAAACAAAATGTTTGAAGTATCAATTTGAATAAAATCTTGGTTTGGGTGCTTTCGCCCGCCCTTTGGGGGGATATTGACAAGGCTGCCCTCGATGATTTTAAGCAAGGCTTGCTGCACGCCCTCGCCGCTTACATCGCGCGTAATGGAGCGGTTTTCGCTCATTCTGGCGATTTTGTCGATTTCATCGATGAAAACTATGCCCATTTGCGCCTTTTTCACATCGCCATCAGCAGCTTGGACAAGCCTTGTGAGTATGTTTTCGACATCCTCGCCCACATAGCCAGCCTCTGTTAAGGAAGTCGCATCGCAAATGGCTATGGGGACATCTAAAAAGCGAGCCAAAGTCTGTGCAAGCAAGGTTTTGCCACTACCTGTTGGACCTACGAGCAAAATGTTTGATTTGAAAAGTTCAGTGTCATCGTCCTTTGTGATAGCCTTAAAAATGCGCTTGTAGTGATTATACACGCCCACGCTAAACACCTTTTTAGCGCGCTCTTGCCCGATGACATACTTGTCAAGGTGCGCTTTAAGCTCTTTTGGCGTGATATTTTTGAATTCAATGCTTGGTTTTTGCGCTTGCAAAGCCACTTTGCTCTCGCCAAAAAACGCCTCATAAGCGTTTTTCGCGCAATTTTCGCAAATAAAAGCGTGCTGATACTCGGTAGTGAGTAGGATTTTATCCATCAAACTTGTCCGCTGCGAAGCGATAACGCCCTGCGTCCCACAAAAACTACACTTACTCATCGTCTCTACCCCTATAAACAGGAATTCCGCGCGTGGTGTTTAAGATAAATTCACACATTTTGCGGACATTTTCGCTTTCACACTTTGGCAAAAGCTCGCTAGCTGCGGCTTTTAAGTCGCTGTGCTTGAATAAAAATTTATAAGCCTTGTTGATTTTTTCAACCTCATCTTTGTCGAAACGGCGGCGAATTCCTACTAAATTGAGGCTTCTTATCTTTGCGCGGTTGCCCTCAGCTAAACAAAAAGGCACTATGTCTTGCGAAAGTGCGCTTGCACCTGCTATCATCGCGCCTTCGCCTACCTTGACAAACTGATGAATAGGCGTTAGCCCGCCCACGACCACGAAATCCCCAAGCTCCACGTGTCCTGCGAGCGTGGCGTTGTTGGCTAAAATCACATTGTTTCCAAGCTTGCAATCGTGCGCTATGTGGCAATAAGCCATTATAAAGGCGTTTGCGCCTATGCGAGTAAAGCCATCTCCCTTTGCTGTGCCTGAATTTATAGTCGCAAATTCGCGGATAGTGGAATTTTCGCCGATTATCACGCCTGTTTCAAGCTCGCCGTCCTTGTAAGAAATGTCTTGCGGTATGTCGCCCACTATGGCATAAGAGAAAATTCGGCTTTTTGCGCCGATTGTCGTGTGCGAAAGTATGCGTGCACCTTGCTTTACCACGCACTCATCGCCCAAAACAGCGTTTTTACCGATGAAAGCATAAGGCTCGATGATGACATTTTCGCCTAAAATCGCCCCCTTTTCCACAACCGCACTTGAATGAATTTCGCTCATCATCTATCCATTATCATCGCTTTGAGCTGTGCTTCTGCCACCAAAGTGTCATCAACAAAGGCTTTGCCCTCAAAAACCCACAGCGCACCGCGATTTTTGACGACATTCATTTCATACACGAGCTTATCGCCCACGCGCACGGGGTTTCTAAACTTCGCCGCGTCAATGCCTGTGAAATAAACCACCTTTTCAGCGGGATTTACCTGCTCGCTCATACTCTTAAACGCCAGCACACCGCCTGTTTGCGCCATACCCTCCAAAATCAAAACGCCCGGATAAATGGGGTGATTTGGAAAATGCCCGTTGAAAACTTGGTCTGAAATGCTGATATTTTTATATCCGCGCACGAATTTACCAAGCTCTAACTCGCTAATCCTATCCACCAGCAAAAGCGGATAGCGGTGCGGCAAAATAGCCTGAATTTGCATAATGTCTATCATCAAATCGCCTTTTTAAGTGTCTTGCAATGCTTTAAGCATTAAAAAAGCAATTTTATCCTAAAAAGGCTAACAAAACAAAAACAAAATGTTTTTTTCGCTTGCAAATTTTTTTGTCATTGCGAGCAAGCCACAAGGCTAGCGTGGCAATCCATAAATTTAAGCAAACTTTACCACAAAAATTCAAGCAAAAGCCTAAATTTTGTCATACTGACTTGTCTTGTCTTATCGATTTATTTTCCCTTATCATATTAACTTTGAATAAAAGAAAATGTCTTAAATTTTGTTATATTGATGAGCCTTGTCATACTGAGCGTAGCGAAGTATCCACAATTTAAAGTGTATTTTAAATTTCTTTGGATTTTTCGCTACGCTCAAAATGACAAATTTTTTGTCATTTTGATAAATTTGCCATACCAAGCGCAAGCGAAGTATCCACACAAAAAACACACAGCGGGTTGCTGAGAGCAAAGCGTTGAGGCAATTCAAGGCTTTTCAAA
>OIZA01000493.1_pt1 | contig 19895 bp, 20 predicted proteins | sample 1588381 | NCBI WGS metagenome assembly OIZA01 (sample SAMN03283277) | human gut metagenome | biome: human-associated habitat; material: feces | host: Homo sapiens | place: Peru | collected 2012 | reverse complement strand
CGGATTCGTTCAAACTTGAATTCAGAATTGTAGAAAACGACAATGACACAGGGTGGGTGGAGAAAATATCCAATGTCGGCTCTGACGGAACGGACATTCTTGTCAAAGCTATGATCAACATTATGCTTATCAATGTATTCAAGGAAAGGGCTTCCCGCAAGTTTGGAGATTTCAGGATCCATTGTATGATGGATGAGATCGGCAAACTGCATCCTAACAATGTCAAAGGAATACTAATGTTCGCCAACAAAAGGAATATCCTACTGGTAAACAGTTCTCCGACAACTTTCAACGCGGAGGACTACAAGTACACCTACCTACTTGAAAAAGACAATGATAGCAGGACGCGTGTAATCCATCTCATAAGCCATTTAGACTGATTGTTATGTCAGAGAACAGACTTACAACCTCACAAGCGCAGAGGCTCAAAAGAATTCTATCCGGGGAGACTTTATCTTGGACAGCGCTTCCTGAATGGATTACAAGACCGCTTCTGGACGAGAATGTCATCTCCATCAGCGATCAGAGCTTGACTATCTGATTTACAACGATCCGGCAGCCTATGCGGATTTAATTCTCAACGGCGACCCGGAAAATTATCTGAAAGCTGTCACTGAATATAAAAATATAGACTGAACAAAAGCCGTCTGTATAGGCACTTCCAATGCCCTTACAGACGGCTTTTTCTGTTGTGAAGTATTACTCAACTAACTCTTTCAGCTGCTCTATAAATTTCTCTGCCGCCTTGGAAAACACCGGGTAGCGTTTCCATGCAAGCCCATACTGGATTTTGATTGCTGGTTCCAGTGGACGGAAGCAGAGTGTAGAGCTTTCACTGGTGTCTACCAGTGTGCGCAGGGCAAAGGCATAGCCCAGCCCGTTTTTAATCAACAGGGAAGGATTGTTGAACAGAATATCGAAGGTGGCAATGGTATTCAGATGTTCCGCAGCAATCCCAGACCATGCAGAAAGCTCCCGCTGCAAGCCAATACGCTGGGGCAGAATGAGGGGGATGTCTTGAATGTCCTCCGGGCGAATGACTTCCTTGGATGCAAGAGAACAGTCTTTTCTCATAAGCAGCCCCCATTCGTCTGTCTCTTTGAGGGGAAGATGCTCATACTTCACAATGTCCACTGGTTCAATGAGAATGCCAAAGTCCAGAGTCCCGTGGTCGAGCCTTTCCATTAGCGACTCGGCATCCCCGTTGAAAAATTGAAACTTTACTCCCGGATACCTGTCTGCGATCAGGGCGGTTGCCTGTGCCACGACAGGGGACTGGGCACCGCCGATAGAAATAACGCCGCCGATGAGGCCTGAATCCTGTGCGATTTCACGCTGGGTTTTCTCACACAACATCAGAATCTCGTCAGCACGCTTGCGGAGAAGAACACCTTCCTCCGTCAGCGTGATTTTTCGTTTCCCACGGATGAAAAGCTGTTTGCCCAATTCCTGTTCCAGTTCCATCAGCTGCTTTGACAGGGAAGGCTGGGTGATATGTAATACCTCTGCGGCACGGGTGATGTTCTCCTCCCGTGCAACTGCCAGAAAATAACGCAATAATCGCAGTTCCATAGATGGGCTCCTTTGCTCATATTTTTTCTATCATTATACACGCCATTATCATTCCTGTAAACTATGATAAATCATTGAATATAAGTATTTGATATAGAATAACGGATAGCGTATACTTTGAAAGGCAATAAGGAGGTGCTGAGATGAACAATCAGACAACGCAGAGTTCTTTGATACGAAATCTAATGGATGCAGGCTGTGACTCAGATCTTATCGATCAATTCATGACTATGATGAACAGCCATCAAAACAAGGAAGCCTATTCCCTGCTTCGGGGATGGCGCAACTGTTTACTGGATGAAATACATTCCAATCAGCATAAGCTGGATTGCCTTGATTATCTGTTACGAGAGCTGGGAGGTTGAAAAACAATTTATGAAATCAAATACAATTCAAAAAGAAAAATCACAAATATCCCTGATGACGGAGGGGAGCATCTTTAAGAGTATATTATATTTCTCCATTCCGTTGATCCTGGGAAATCTGTTGCAGCAAATGTACAATGCCGTTGACTCTATCATCGTCGGTAACTGTGTTGGGCGGAATGCTCTGGCGGCAGTTGGTTCCAGTACATCGCTGATTTATTTACTGATTGCATTCAGTCAGGGAGCGGCTGTTGGCGCAGGAGTGGTGGTTTCCCAGTATCTGGGCGCCAAGGACAAAAAGGGCGTGCACGCCTCGGTGCATACAGCGCTGGCGATCTCGGTTATACTGGGGCTGCTGCTGACCGTGGGCGGTATTCTGTTCAGGCGCCCGCTGCTGGTCTGGATGAACACGCCCACAGAGATTTTGCAGGAGTCTGTGACCTATCTGCAAATTTACTCCGGTGGAATGGTATTCAATGTGGTTTACAATATGGCGGCCGGCATTATGAACGCTGCCGGAAATTCCAAGCGTTCCCTGCGCTATCTGGCAGCGGCATCCATTGTCAATGTGGTTTTGGATTTGCTTCTGATCGCAGGATTTAAAATGGGGGTTGCGGGAGCTGCCATTGCAACAAATATCAGTCAGGTTGTTTCCTGCGTATTGGCAATGCTGTTTTTAATACGGGTTCCTGCACAGTATCAAGTGAAACTGAACGAGATTCGATTGCAGAAAAAGGAAGCACTGCGTATCATCAAAATCGGTCTGCCCACCGGGTTTCAGAACATGGTTATTTCTCTTTCCAATATGCTGGTTCAATCCAGTGTCAATGCATTTGGCCCGGCGGCTATGGCTGGCTTCGGTGCGTACATGAAAATTGACGGATTCAATATCCTGCCCATCACCAGCTTCAGCATGGCAGTCACTACCTTTACGGGACAGAACTATGGTGCCGGGAAATTTGACCGGGTAAAAAAGGGCATGGTTGTGACCATGGTCATGGGAATCGTTTATACGGTGGTTCTGGGAAGTCTGCTGCTTACCTTTTCGGAGCCGGCTATCCGGCTGTTTAACCAGGATGCTGATGTAATCGCAATCGGCATGACTGCCATGCGATACTTTTGCCCGTTCTACTGGACACTTAGTATCATGCACGCACTGGCAGGTACGGTTCGTGGCACAGGAAAGAGCGTCCCACCTATGGTAATTTTGATTCTTTCTCTGTGCGTGTTCCGTATCGGTTGGATTGCTTTTGTGATGCCGCATTTCGGTACCATCGACGGCGTGTTTGTACTGTACCCGGCATCTTGGATTTTCGGAATGGTTTTAATGGCTTTGTATACATGGAAGGGAAAATGGTTTTCTGTTCCGGAGAAAATGGAGGAATTTGATTATGAAAAATGCAGTGATGCTCAATAACGGTGTTCAGATGCCGAAAATCGGATTCGGGGTGTTCCGAATCAACGATATGAAAGAATGTGAGGAAGCCGTGGCGCAGGCAATTCAGAGCGGCTATCGCCTGATCGACACGGCCAGCGCCTATGAAAACGAAGAAGCTGTTGGACGTGCCATCCGGCGAAGCGGCGTTCCCCGTGAGGAGCTGTTCGTAACCACCAAGCTGTGGATCACGGACACCAGCTATGAAGGAGCGAAGCGGGGGTTCCAGCGCTCTATGGAGCGCCTGGGACTGGATTACATCGACCTGTATCTGATTCATCAGCCTTTCCACGATTACTACGGTGCATGGAGAGCCATGGAGGAACTGTACGCAGAGGGAAAAGTCCGAGCCATCGGTGTGGACAATTTTACTCAGGACAGACTGGCTGATTTTATCTTCTTCAACAAGGTAAAGCCTGCGGTCAATTTGATTGAGTGCAACGCCTTTTTCCAGCGGGAAGATGACCTTGCCTATCTGAACAGTCAGGAAATTCAGATGCAGGCCTGGTCGCCGCTGGCTGCCGGCAGCGAGGGACTTCTTGATAACCCGCTGCTGCGTCAGCTCAGTCAGAAATACCGGAAGTCTGTGCCACAGATCGTTCTGCGGTGGCTTATCCAGCGCGGCATTGTCCCGCTGGTGAAAAGTGTAAAGCCGGAACGAATGAAGGAAAACCTTGACGTTTTCGACTTTGCGCTTTTTGCGGAGGACATGGAGCAGATCGCCGCTCTTGATACAGGACATAGCTGCTTCCCACCCCGAACCACCGCACAGGACGTTCATGCCTTTTTGAAGGCTGCACAGGGTTTTCAGGTCTGAGAGGAAGGTGATCATAATGAAGTCATACGAAAAAGGAAGGCTCCCGCAAATTATCTGGGGGAGCAAAAGCGCCGACCGTGTGGGGACTGAACTGAAAAGCGCTGATGTGCAGAAATGTCTGATCGTATCGGGAAGGCATGTCATCAAACATCCCATCACCCAGAAAATCATTCATTCCTTGGAAAACATTGGCATTCCCTGTGATGTTTTTGACCGGGTATTGCCGGAACCTACCGATTTGCTGTGTATCGAAATTGCACAGGAAATCAAGCGCAATCATTACGACTGTATTCTGGGCATTGGCGGCGGCAGTCCTATGGACGCGGCAAAAGCAGCTTCTTTGATTGCCGGAATCCCGGAAGATATTGAAGACCTGCATGAATACGGTAAGACCGGCGCTCGCATGCGGGAGCAGTGGAATCGTCCCTGTATGCTGGTTTTGATGCCGACGACGTCAGGCACAGGGGCCGAGACAACGGCCAGTGCCGTCATTTCCAGCGAAAAACATGGAATGAAATTCAGCTTTGGCAATCGGAATATTACGCCTGATCTATGTATTATTGACCCGGAATTTACGATGGGAATGCCTGCAATGCCCACAGCTTACGGCGGCGTGGATGCGTTGGCACACACGATAGAAATTCTGGTCGGTACGGGAGCCAATACGTATACCAATACGATCCTGCTGTCCTGCTTGGAGAAGATCTGGACATGGCTGCCGATTGCGGTACAGGAACCGGAGAATCTGGAAGCCCGTGAACAGCTCTCCTGGGCAGCTCATAATGCGCTGGCAAATGGTGGGATTCCCAACGGCCACGCAGTTGCTCACGCCATCGGCTCGCTGTATCATGTGGTTCACGGCCACGCCTGTATGATGGTATTGCCTACTGTCATCCGCCATTTTGCAGAATCCTCTCAGGAAACAATCGGGCAAATTGCTGTCCGGGTCGGCGTGCCGGTAACCGGCGATGCCCAAACGGATGCCGAACGTGTGGCAAATGCAATTTTATCGTTTTACAAAAGTCTTGGTATGAAGCCTCTGAGGGAGGCTTTACAGGAAAAAGGAAGCCTTGACGATGAGCAAACCTTTATTGAAAAAATGATTCCGGTGGTTATGGATGATTTCAAATCTCACCAATGGCTCCCACCAATTCATACAGGAGACTATCGAGAGAAAGTTGGCAGAGTGTGTTCTGCAATTTACGAAGAAAAGTAGAAAGGTTGAGATAACTATGGATAAGAAGCAAACCGCAGGCAGAGATGCGTTAGGTGAATTTGCGCCTAAATTTGCGCAGCTCAATGATGATATTTTATTCGGTGAAGTGTGGTCGAGAGAAAACGCCCTATCACTGCGTGACCGTTCCCTTGTCACGGTGGTTGCGCTCATGAGCCAAGGATTGGTCGATCCTTCTTTTCAATATCATCTTGCAAGCGCAAAGAAAAACGGCATAACGAAAACTGAAATCGCAGAGATTTTGACCCACGCCGCTTTTTATGCGGGTTGGCCAAAAGCATGGGCGGCGTTCCGCATGGCAAAAGAAGTTTGGAATGAAACTGCCCCGGCTGAGAACGGGAAAGAACAGCATGAAAACAGCATGATTTTTCCAATCGGACAGACAAATAACGCTTATGCCCAGTATTTCAGCGGTCAAAGTTATCTGGCTCCGATTTCTACGCAGCAGGTCGGCGTATTCAATGTCACTTTTGAACCCGGATGCCGCAATAACTGGCATATCCATCACGCAGACAAAGGGGGCGGCCAGATTCTGATTTGTGTCGCAGGGCGAGGGTTTTATCAGGAATGGGGAAAAGTCCCCGTTGAAATGAACCCCGGTGACTGTATCAACATTCCGGCAGGCGTGAAACATTGGCATGGAGCAGCCCCGGACAGCTGGTTCTCCCATCTGGCAGTAGAGGTGCCGGGAGAGAATTCTTTCAATGAATGGTTGGAGTCAGTAGATGGTATAGAATATAAAGAATAGTAGGTATAATGGAAAGTGATATTTGAGGGTACATAAAAATCAATTTTTTTTGGTCTAGGGTTGACACGAGCAGGGGAGAGTTTCCCGGATATCGGGGTGTTGGAGTCCCTGTCCCATCTGCTGGAACTGCCGATTCAGGATATTGTGACCGGAGAGAGTACGGCGGATCAGGAGAATGCCGTGACAGAACTGGTGCGACTGGCAAAGCTTCAGGAGCAGCGGAAACGTGAAAAGTACCGTCTGCTCATGGAGCGGACGGTACTGCATCCGGGATGTGTGATCTCACCGGCGGTCATCTATCTGGATTTCTTTTACATAGACATTCTGGGCCGGATGGATACCCTGGACAGCGTCTGGAGGGCACTGGCCAGAGGGACGGTGCTCATTTTGCTGGAGTCGGTGATGGGGATCGTATTTCTGTTTATACAGTCCCGCCGTTCTCGTTCTCACGCATCCGATAGCCCACGCCAATCTCAGTGAAGACGTACTGGGGCTGGGCGGGGTTCTGTTCCAGCTTTCTGCGGATGTTGGCCATGTTGACCCGGAGGATCTGGTTGTTATTATCCATGTAGGGTCCCCAGATGGCATTCATAATGTAGCTGTAGGTCAGAACCCGGCCGGAATTCTCTGCCAGCAGCGTGAGCAGCTGGTATTCGATCTGGGTCAGGTGGACTTCTTCGCCCCGCAGGCGGATCAGCCGTTTCTCGAAATCAATCTCCAGATCCAGCGCCTTATACATATGGCCGGGAGCCTGGGCGTGACTGTGGCGCAGAGAGGTACGGATTCTGGCCATAAGTTCACCGGTGCCGAAAGGCTTCGTGATATAATCGTCCGCACCCAGATCCAGAGCGGAGACCTTCTCCTGCTCCTTGGTGCGGGCGGATATGATGATCACGGGAACATCGCTCCAGGAACGGAGCTTTTGCAACACTTCCAGTCCGTCCATATCCGGCAGTCCCAGATCCAGCAGGATCACGTTGGGACAGAAAGAGGTGCTGAGGCTTAAGCCTTCTCTGCCGTTTAGGGCGTGCATGACCCTGTAGCCCTCCCGGTCCATGGTGGCGGTGATGAAATTACTGATGCTTCTGTCATCTTCTATTAAGAGAACTTTGATCTTATTCATATCTGTGATCGTTATCCTTTCCTGTATGTTTCCATAGCAATATCTTAGGTGTCTGGGAGTACCCTTATTTTTCTACAGTGTCCGTTCCGGATTTGGGCAGGGTAAAACAGAATTCCGCACCCTCCGCATGATTGCGGCCGCTCAGGGTTCCGTGATGGGCGGTGATGATGGTCTTGCAGATGGACAGGCCGATACCCATGCCCTTGCGGGAATCCGAACTCTGGGAATCGTTGCAGGTTCCCATCTCAAACAGATTCTTTAATTTTTCTTCCGATAATCCTTTGCCATAGTCCCGTATGATAAAAGTAACATGGTCCGGATGATCCTCCACGATAAAATCAATGGGCAGAATGCTGCCGGAATGCACGATGGCGTTTTCCAGCAGATTGATGGTGACCTGTTCGATCAACACGGCATCCATGGGGATCATCAGGAATTCCTCCGGGATCTTTACCCGTATGGCGGCATCGGGATACCGTTTTTTCAGCTTCTCCAGTGATTCCCCTACCACTTCCTCCACGGGTTCTTCTGTGGTATTGATGCTCAGGCTGTCTCCCTGGATACGGGTGACGGACAACAGATTTTCCACCATGTTCAACAGCCAGTTGGAATCCTCATAGATGTTGGTCATGATCTTACGCTGTTCGGTGGCGCTTAAGTCCGCCTGACTCTCCAGGAACAGGGAACTGTTGCCGATGATGCCGGTGAGGGGCGTGCGCAGGTCATGGGAGATGGCCCGCAGGAGGTTGGCCCGCATTTTTTCCATTTCGGCTTCGGCCAGCTGCTTTTCCCGCTCCGCGATCATTTCGGACTGGAGGGTCATGTGAGTGGTCATGGTACACAGGATCAGTGTGATCCCGCCCACCAGTAAAAAGGTGATGGGGTAACCGGTCAGGGTGAAATTGATCTTATAATACGGATAGGTAAACAGGTAATTGATGGCAATAACGGAAAAAAGGGTGCAGGCAATACCGTAGCCGTAACCGACGGTCCACCGGGCGATAGCGACCAGAGCCAGAATATAGAACAGGGCTACATTGGCGGAATTCTCCGGTACAATCTGCTGGTATAAGAAGGAAGCCAGTGTGGCGCACAACATGCAGCCGATACAGATGAACACACTGGCGGCATGTCGGGTAAAAGGTGGCTTTCGGCGGAAGCTTTTCCGCGGAGTGTTTTTCTCGGATCGTGATGGGAACACGGTGTAGTCCTCCATGAAATAATAGTTACGATAAATTTATTATAACTATAGTACCATTACTTTTCAATGCAGGGTGTAAAGAAGTAGTTAAGGATACGCGGAAAATGGTATATTTTCCGGACTCTGACAAAAGTACAGTGCGCTTTTTCCTGAGAAGTTAGGATACAAAAATGTAAAAACCTATACTTTAGTTAGGTTGACACTGAGAAAAACCTTAGATTAAAATGTAGATAACATACGAAGAACAGAAAAACGTGCGGAAGAAGGAAGAAATACGGGGGAAAACGTATGGGAGAGACGGGAAACGGAAATGAAGTGATCTATCCGCGAAAATGCGACGATATGACAGCGCTTCTGCAAAAAGCGGAAGCAAAAAAGACACTGGCACAGACCATGGGGGAAGAATTCCTGCACCCTTTCAGCATGCAGGCGCTGTGGGCCTGCCGGGAATATTTTCACAAGCTGCCGGAGGAAATCTACGGACAGGACAGCCGGGAAAGCATGGCACTGGTTTCGGTGAGAGCGCTGTTAGCCTCCATGGAGGGGAATCTTAAGGAGGCGGAGAATTATATCAGACGGCTGGGGGAGACCCCGCGGAAGACCTCACTGGAGAACCTTACGGCGAAGGATTACGTCCGGATGGCCACGGAACTGGTGATGCCCTATACTACGGACAACCAGTTTCTACATATTGTATATGCACTGAAAAAAATGAAAGCGCCGCCGGTACAGAGTCTGACCTTATCCGCAGGACGCCCCAGTATTCTGAACGGTTTCCGGGATTTCACCGGATATGCCGGAGAGATAGCGAAGAACCGGGAAGAGGTCGAAGGGATCTTAAGCGTCCTGTACGGAGAGAAATACAAGGGAATCTACGAGATCGCCATGGCGGAATGGTATTACCAGACCAATGACAGCTTTCACGCACTGCTTCTGGTCACGGGAACGATCCCCCTGATGGAGAACCAGAGAGACATCCAGTGCCTGTTCGTGGCCATGGCATTACAGATGAAGATATTGCTGTTGAACGGCCAGATGCAGGCGGCGGTACCGCTGGTGCAGAAGATCCGGGAGCGGGTGCAGGACGCCGGATGGGAAGAAGTGGAAAGCAGCCTGAATGCCCTGGAAGCCTGGGCAGCCTGCTACGACGGCAACAAGGAGACCGTCAGCAAATGGCTGGCTACGAAAGCCCCGGACGAACAGGGACAGATGTGCATGACGGAGATGTACGCCTATCTGGTGAAAATCCGCTGTTATCTGTTCACCGGAAAATATATGGTGGCCTTTGTGCTGGCGCAGAAGCTGTTGAACATCCTGAAGGAAGGGAACCGGTGGATGGATATCTGCGAATGTTATATGCTGTCGTCCATTGCCTGCTACAAAGCGGGAGCCATGGACGACATGTGTGTGGAATTGCGGCAGATGCTGGAAATCGCAGAGAAATACGGCTATATCCGCCTGCTGGCAGACGAAGGGATCTACATGGTGCGGATGCTGTCCGTCTATCGTAAGAACTACGGAACGGACGATTTCACGGAGCGGATCCTGACTGCCGCCCAGGAGGTGGCGAGAAAGCTACCGGATTACATGCAGGCACCGCAGCAGGTCTACGAACCGCTGACCCCCACGGAGAAGCAGGTACTACAGCTGCTGGCCCAGGGGCTGTCCTATCAGGAGATCGCGGAGAAGCTGGGGAAAAAGGAAGGCAGTATCAAGTTCCACAGCTCCGGCATTTTCCGGAAACTGAAAGTCAAAAACAGGCAGCAGGCGGTTAACCGGGCAGTGGAGATCGGATTGCTATAATTTGATACTGTTGATTATGGGAAAGGAGAAGATACAATGGGATTATTTTTTAATCGGGCACAGGTGGGAAAAGATTACTGCGTTTTCTGCGGGAATACCATTGTGCAGGGGAACTGCGAAAAATGCGGACGGGAAGCAAAGCCCATGGTGAAATTTGACCGGTTTACCTACAGACCGGTTCCCCCTGAGGCGGCAGAGGAGCTGGGAGAGCAGGAGAAAAAGCTATTCGGCAATCCCAAATATGACGTACAGGAGATGGTGAAAAACGGAAAGCTGTATGTGGCGGACATCCTGTTTGACAGCACGCTGACAGAGGAGCGGGATGTAGGTGACGAGGATGAGATGAGGACAGCGTATACCTATTATGTACAGTTCTCCACACCGGAAGGGGATCCCTGTAACCGATGCTGTGAAGTCTCCTCCATAGATCACGATATGGTGGAGAACTTTATGCGTCAGGGGAAACGGGAAGGACTGCTCTTCAAGGGGACGAAGAAGAACAAGGATTATTACTATCCGTGTGTGATAGAGGATGAAAATATCGGAAAAATGCTGCGGCTGGGTGTGGCGAAAAAACTGATGAGCTACGGAAGGGAGGATCTGTCCCGCAGACTGCCGCCGGAGGGCGGAGACCGTCCGGAGTATGGGAGTAAGACCTTCGACCTGACCTGGGAAGAAGCCGCAAACGGAGAGGAAACGTTTGCGTAGATTAGAATTTTGAATGAAATACGGAAGCTTGTGTGATCTTCCGGTCTGCTTATAATTCACTGAATTGTGCAAATTTCGATTGTGATAAGGAGGGCTGTCATATGGGACTTGGTGAAATGTTAGGTGTAAAAGTGGCAAAGTTAGATTTAAAGGGGAATTATACTTCCATGGAAAATTTCTACGAAGCGATCAAGGATATCAAATTCGAAGCCGGATTACCGGCACTGGTAAAACATGGCTTTAACCAGGTTATTGTCTTCCCGGAACAGGACCGCAATAATCAGGTATGGATCATGAATGTCGGAAAGGGAAAATTTCAGGTCATGCGCTCTTCCGAAGTGGCAGGACTGAATAATCTGGTGAAAAACGCAGTACTGGAGGAACTGACCGACGGCTGGTCCAGCATGTCCGGCGCATTTGGAAATAAGAAAAAGCGCTGCATGGAACTGGTGGATATTACAGCAAGGCAGATTCAGGAAGCGGGAATTTAATTCGTGTAAAAAGGCAGAAATATAGAAGGCACAAAGGATCTATAAGCGGATCCGAAGATCACACAAACAAATGAAAAGAGGAAACATTGATGTTTTTGACAGGATTGGCGTTATTGCCGGCGGTGGCGCTGGTGGTATGGATCTATAGACAGGATAAGGTGGAGAAGGAGCCGAAGGGATTATTGTGGAAGATTTTCCTGTTCGGCGTATTGTCCGTGATCCCCGCCATGATACTGGAGATTATTCTGGAAGAGGTATTTCTGGTATTCGTGGAGGAAAATACGTTGTGCTTCGTGATCCTGGATAACTTCATCGGCGTGGCACTGATTGAGGAACTGTGTAAGATGAAGGCGGCCAAATGGGCGGCCTGGAAGCATCCGGCCTTCAATTACAAATTCGATGCCATTGTGTACTGCGTGACCTCTGCGTTAGGCTTCGCGGCCATTGAAAATGTCATGTATTGTCTGGACGGAGATCTGGGAACGGTGGTGACCAGAGCACTGTTGTCCGTCCCTTCCCATGCCATCGACGGCATGATCATGGGATATTTCTTCGGCGTGGCGAAGGAGGCAGAGCTTGCGGGCAATAAAAAGCGCAGGAAGCGCTACCTGAAACTCAGCGTGTTCATGCCCATGATCGAGCATGGAATCTATGACTCCGCACTGTCTCTGGATGCAGACTGGATCTTCGTTTTCTTTTTCCTGTTTGTGATCGTGGTGGATATCTGGGCCTATAAATTCGTGAAAAAGCAGTCCGGACAGGACCGGGAGCTGTCGGCGTAAAGACCGTGTTAAGAACCTATGAAAATTTCATAAATTGATGAAAAACGGTAGGATCGGACCCTTACTTCATGTTAAGATAAGAAAAACTTGAAGAAAGGTAAACGGTGAAACATTGAAGTTATTACATCCAAAGATCCGGCAAAAATTTGCGGAATCCCTGAAAGCGGTCCTGCCTGTGGTGGGAATCGTGATCGTCTTAAGCTTTACCATAGCCCCCATTACCTCCAGCATCCTGCTGTGTTTTCTGGTAGGAGCGGTGATGGTCATGGCGGGAATGATGTTTTTTACACTGGGTGCGGAGATGTCCATGTCTCCCATGGGAGAAAAAGTGGGCGCAAGAATGACCCAGAGTAAAAACATTGTGCTGATCGTAGTATTGTCTTTTTTGCTGGGAGTGGTGATCACCATTTCCGAGCCAGACTTACAGGTGCTGGCGACGCAGGTGCCTTCGGTGCCGAATATGACACTGATCCTGGCGGTGGCCGTGGGCGTGGGACTGTTTCTGGTCATTGCCCTTTTGCGTATGCTGATCGGTGTGGCTTTGCCGCCGCTTCTGACCTTTTTCTACATAGCAGTCTTTGTTCTGGCATTTCTGGTGCCGGAGAATTTCCGGGCCGTGGCCTTCGATTCCGGCGGTGTGACCACGGGCCCTATGACCGTGCCCTTTATCATGGCACTTGGTGTAGGTATTGCTTCCGTTCGTAACGACCACCATGCGGCGGACGACAGCTTCGGTCTAGTGGCATTGTGCTCCATTGGCCCGATCCTGGCGGTGATGGTGCTGGGCCTGATCTACAAGCCCACGAATGCGGACTATCAGCCGGTAGCGATCCCGGAGATCTCGGATTCTGTGGAGCTGGCGCAGCTTTTTGCCCATGGAATTCCGGAGTATATCAAGGAGATTGCTGTCTCATTGCTTCCCATTGTATTATTTTTCGGATTGTTCCAGATCTTTTCCCTGCGATTGTCGGGGAAGACACTGACGAAGATCCTCATCGGTCTGGTGTATACTTATATCGGTCTGGTGCTGTTCCTGACAGGGGCAAATGTGGGCTTCATGCCGGCCGGTAATTATCTCGGTCAGGTCATGGCGGGCAGATCCTACCGATGGGTGCTGGTACCGGTGGGGGCGCTGATCGGATATTTTATTGTCAAAGCGGAACCGGCGGTCTATGTGCTGAACCATCAGGTAGAGGAACTGACGGATGGCGCCATTTCGGCCCGTTCCATGGGTGTCAGCCTGTCCGTGGGTGTCTCCCTGTCTGTGGCACTGGCCATGATCCGGGTGCTGACGGGAATCCCGATCCTGTGGTTCCTGATCCCGGGCTACGGGGTGGCCATCGGGCTGTCCTTCTTCGTGCCGAAGATCTTCACGGCCATCGCTTTTGACTCCGGCGGAGTGGCCAGCGGTCCCATGACGGCGACCTTTTTACTGCCGCTGGCGCAGGGAGCCTGCGTGGCGGTGGGCGGTAATCTGGTGGCGGATGCTTTCGGTGTGGTGGCCATGGTAGCCATGACCCCGCTTATCACGATCCAGATATTGGGAATGGTATATCAGCTCAAACAGAGAAAGAGCGGCGCAGGAGTATTCTCCGGTGCGGCAGATGCCTTTGGTGCGCTGGATGAGAATGCCATTATTGAACTGTAGGAGGTGCGCCCATGAGTGAATTATATATGATGGTCACCATCACCAATCGTCAGCTGACGCGGAAATTCGTGGAATGTTATAAGGAAAACGGCGCACAGGTCGGCGGGATCACCGTCGGCATGGGAACGGCGGCCAATGAGATCCTGGATTATTTCGGACTGGACGGCATGGAGAAAAGCATATTGTTCCATGTGGTCACGGACGCGTCCTGGCGGCAGATCAAGGCGGCTTTGCGTAAGAAAATGCAGATCGATCTGCCGGGAATGGGAATCGCCTTTATCATTCCCATCAGTAGTGTCGGCGGCAAGAAAGCGTTGAATTACCTGACCTGTGGGCAGGAGTTCGTAAAAGGAGAGGAGTCCACATTGAAAGAGACGAAGAATGAGCTTCTGGTAGTGATTGCCAATCATGGATATACGGAACTGGTAATGGATGCGGCGAGAGAAGTACATGCGGCAGGCGGTACGGTCATTCATGCCAAAGGCACCGGAACGGAGAATGCACAGCAGTTTCTGGGTGTGACACTGGTGCCGGAGAAAGAAATGTTGTTCATTGTGGTAAAAAGTGAGCAGAAAAATTCCATCATGCGTGCTATAATGGAAAAGGCGGGACTGGAGAGCAAGGCAAAAAGTATCGTATTCTCCCTTCCCGTGACAGATACTGCGGGCATGCGCCTGATGGAGGAGATGGGAGAAACATGACAAACGGCTTATCCCGGCCGAGAAAACAATTCCTGGATGTGCTCCGGGTACTGGCGACCTGTGCAGTGGTGCTGATGCACGTACTGACGGGGGCGACAGATGTGACAGACACGTCAATAATGCCGGAATATCGGTCATTATTGTTGTCAGTTATGGATTTGGTGACCTGGTGTGTTCCTATATTTTTATTGATTTCGGGATATCTGTTCCTAAATCCGGAACGCATATTGACTTATCCGGTCATGATTAAAAAATATTGCAGGAGGATTGCTTTGGCAATCCTCCTATTCGGCGTTCCCTACGCAGCTTCGGAGCTGGTGGTGGCGGAGCGGACTTTTCGGATGGGTATGATCCCGGAAGCCGTGAAGATGGCACTGATGGGGAATACCTGGTCCCATATGTGGTATCTGTATCTGATATTGTTTTTGTATCTGATTACACCGCTTCTGAAAAAAGTGCTGCGGGTACTGCCGGTATGGGGCGTTGTGACCGTGATGGCCTTCCTTTTTCTGGGAAGCAGCGTGGCACCTTTTGTGAATAAGATGTTAGATATCAATAGCATTCCGGTATTGCCGGACGGCGGTGTGTATTTCCTGTATTATCTGTGTGGATATCTGTTTGCGAGGAGAGCGGGATGTGTGGACAGAAAAGGAAATACAGGCGGGCAGGCGGGGATGGCTGAAAGCAGCGAAAGAGCAGACAGCCTGCAAAAAGCTGGAATGCCCGGGAAAGATAGGAAAGCCAATGCGGGGTCGGGTAGAAGAAACCGGATAGGGAATGTGTGGCTGATAGCAGCAGCGGTTCTGGTGCTGGGAATGGTGCTCAGCAGAACACTTGCGGGATTTACCATCCAGATGGCCTACAATTATCCGTTTACGGTATTGCTTTCGGTGCTTCTGTTTGCCGCCGGGCAGAGTGGAAGTATCCAAAAACACCGGAGCCCCTGGCAGGGGGCCGGAGCCTTGAGCTTCGCCGTATACCTGGTACATCCGGTGTATGTGAACCTGCTGTATAAATTTGTGAAGATCACACCATTTACCCTGCTGGAACAGTGCGGCGTGCAGTTCGTGGCCGTGGGGCATGTGGTATTGATTTTGCTGTTGGCTGTATTCTGTCTGGTAGTGCTGGCACTGGCAACAGCTACTGCGTGGGTGCTCCGCCAGATCCCGGTGTTAAGAAAATATGTGTTGTAGAAGAAAGGAGCCTCACGAGGGGGCTCCTTTTTGCGTTGTGCTTGTTATGCGTATAATTTAGTCACGCTGCCACCGTCCGGAAGCGCCGCAGGGCAGTACCAGGCCGCTCTCGGTGACGGGGAGGCCGATCTCCTGGGCTTCCACATGACCGCCGAATTTCTTCGTCAGGGTGGAATTCATCATATAGGACAGTACGGCGGGCTGCAATCCTGTAGTATAGGAATTGATCAGGAAGAACAGCGCATCGTCGGACAGAAGCTGTGCGGTCAGTCCTACAAAATCCCAGATGTTGTCTTCTATTTTCCAGATCTCACCCTTGGGTCCTCTGCCGTAGGAAGGAGGATCCATGATAATGCCGTCGTACTTGTTGCCCCGGCGGATCTCCCGCTCCACGAACTTCATACAGTCATCCACCAGCCAGCGGATGGGCGCATCGGCAAGCCCGCTGGCGGCAGCATTCTCCTTTGCCCAGCCGACCATACCCTTGGAGGCATCCACATGGGTCACAGCTGCTCCGGCCGCTGCAGCGGACACGGTGGCACCGCCGGTGTAGGCGAAGAGGTTCAGCACCTTTACAGGTCTGCCTGCCTCATGGATCAGTCCGGAGAACCAGTCCCAGTTCACCGCCTGCTCCGGGAACAGACCGGTATGCTTGAAGCTGAAGGGCTTCAGATGGAAGGTCAGAGGATCAGTCTTACCGGAGGCTTCCTTCTGAAAAGGCAGGGTGTAATGGATCGCCCATTCATCCGGCAGATGGAAAAATTCCCATTCACCGCCCCCCTTGGCGCTTCTGTGGTAATGACCGTTCTTCTGTTTCCAGCCCTTATGATCGTGGGGCGTCTTCCAGATGACCTGGGGATCCGGACGTACTAGGATATAATCTCCCCAACGCTCTAACTTTTCTCCGCTGGACGTATCCAGCACTTCGTAATCTTTCCAATTATCTGCAATCCACATATATAATAAACCTTTCTGTTGTAAACTTGTAATTCCTCTTTATAGAATATAATAGAAGAAAAACTTTTTCAAGGAATACTTGCATTGGCAGTATCGGCACATGGGATTCGTGTGTGTGGAAAGCAAATTGACAGAAGCAGCTGGGGTGGCTTATGCTGTAAACAGAGAAGCTTCAAACAGGACTATGTATTTGGAAAGATGGACAGGAGGGGACTATGCTGCGGATTGCAATCTGTGACGATGACCGGGCGGATGCGGAGAGAATCAGGACGGCGATTATGAAATCTCTGGAGAATGCAGGAGAGCCGTATTCCTGCCAGATCTTTCAGAGCGGAAAAACATTGGAATATGAGGTGGAGGACGGGCAGTTCTTTGATCTGTTGTTTTTGGATATTGAGTTAGGAGGAGAGGATGGATTTGTACTGGCGGAGCACTTGCAGGGCAGACTTCCGGCAGCGCTTCTTATTTTTGTTTCTTCCCATGAAAAATATGTCTACGATTCTTTTAAATTACACCCCTTTCGTTTCCTGCCCAAGAGGTGCCTGGAACAGATGCTTCCGGAGGCCATATCTGCAGCATTGGCGGAACAAAAGCGCAGGGAGGATCGTTTCCTGCCGGTGGAGAACGGGCAGGGAGTGGAGAAAATTCCACTGGAAGCTATAGCGTATATCTGGCAGCAGGGAAAATATGCCTGCATTGTGAAGACGGACGGAAGCCAGAGCAGGGTACGAAGAACCCTGAAAAGTCTGGCACAGGAGCTTCCGGAGGATATTTTTCTGCAAATTGACAGAGGGTACTTATGCAATGTGGCGAAGGTGACGCAGTTGAAAAAAGATAAACTGACACTGGCAACTGGGGAAGAATTCTATGTCAGTTCCGGGAGATTGCGGGAATTAAAGGATAAAGTCATGGAGTACTGGATCAGGGAGAAAAAGATATGACAGACGTGACACAATTGGGAATGTGGGTGACTTTGCTGTGCAGTCTCCACGAAGCGTTCTGGCTGGTGTGGTGGATGGAACAGAATTATGCACCCGGAGATTTGCAAAATATAGGATGTGTGGAAAAGCTATTGACGGGAAAGGGCAGAAGGATTTTTCTGACGCTTGGGTATGGAATCCTGTGGTACGGGATGCGGGAGCAATTATCCTGTATACCGGCGCTGCTTTTCTTCACGATATCCTTCTGCCTGTTGTGGGAATGCGAAGGGAACGACAGCTTTCTATATGCCGCAGGCTGCCTGTTTGGTCTGGAAGTGACATTGTGGTTCACCGGACGGCTGCCACAGTACGGAATCCTTATAGGACAGGCGGTATGGCTGGGAGGAAATCTGATCGCAGCCAGGCTGCGCAGACACCGCCGGATACAGGAAGGCCGGGAACAGCTACGGGCTGTATTCGGAACTATGGGAGCAGCCTTTTTTCTTACGATGTTTTGCAGCAATTTCCTTTGGAATATGCTGCGGGGCGAACGGGTAAAGGACTATTTTTATCTGGCCTGCCTGCTCACGGTGCTGACGGCCGCTTATTTTTATACCCAGAAGATGCGCATGCAGGAGCAGATGGAGTATCTGGATCTGCAGAACGGACTTTTGGAACAGGGCTATCGGAAAGCCTATGATTTTTATGCGGAAAATGCGAAGCTCTATCACGATATGCACCATCACCTCCGGGCAGTGGAGCAGATGGTGGCCAGGGGGGAAGCTGCCGAGGCGCTTGCCTACATTGCCGATGTGCAGGAACCGATCCGTCCGTCCATAGTGCCGGTACGCACCGGAGCGGAGCTGGTGGATACCGTATTATATGAAGCACAGGAGCGGGCAAAGGAGAAGAACATCGATCTGCAGATCCATGCTTATGTTTTCTCCGGCATCGACAGGATACAGAAAAAGGACCTCTGCGCCCTGTTTGCCAATCTGACGGAAAATGCACTGGAAGCGGCAAAAAGCAGGATATGCCTTACGACCCGGACGATGCCGGGGATGCTCCTGCTGGAGATTGAGAATGATTATCGGGAGAAGCCGGAGCTTTCGGAGGGACATTTACAGACGAAGAAGGCCGACAGCACAAGACATGGCTGGGGACTCAGGATCGTGGAACAGATCGTGAAAAAGTATGAGGGACAGATCAATTATGAAATAGCGGAAGAGACGGGAGGTTTCCGGGTCCGTGTCTGGCTGAACCTGTAGGAAGCTTTTCGCGGTCAAAAAGCTTCCATTCGAGGACAGATGACGGAAAGCGCAGAGCAGACGGTTATAATGAAGATACCATTTACAGATAGCACAGGGATTCCGGCGGGAAAGCAAAAGAAGGGGATCCGATGGAGGAAAATCAATGAATAAAATGAAAAATGCTGTAAAATGTATCGGTGTGGCAGCAGCATATCTGGCATTGCTGTGGTTCAGCAAACTGGTGGAATTCTGGATCTTTACGTCAAAAGTGACCTATGAGGAACTGATAAATAATACCTGGGACTGGTATGCCATGCCGGAGAGTTTTTTGTTTACATTTCCTTATGGCCTGGGAATCTTCCGGGTGCTTTTCATCACGGTATTGCTGTGTCTGCTGATCCATGGCAGGGATTTTTGCATCAAAAGAGAAAAATCTGTTTTACAATGTATACGGATGCATGCAGGAAGCTTTCTGCTGCAGGGAGCCGCTCTGACGGGAGCAGCCTTCGGCGCCTGCTATGCAAGGCTGGGGATGCGCCTGTCAATGCTGTTTTCTGACAGCTATTTTTATTTCAGCGGAACCCATGCCCTGATGCAGACGATGCGGTTTACAGATCCACTGGCAGGCGTATGGACGATCTTTACAGTGCTCATGGAATTCCTGGATGCGGATTTCCTGATGGGATTGTTTGCCTATGTGGTCTATGAACTGCTCCGTGTATGCTTTGACCGCAAGTTACAGCAGGGATAGTAAAACAGGCGGTATGGCCGGAGAATACACGTTGAGCAGACAAAGGGTCTATAAGCTGTTATTTGTTTCAATGGATATGCTGCATTTGCCGGATAAGAAGAAATGAAAAGAATTCATGTTAAAAGAAGATAGCAGAAATGGAATCTCATTACTGATGAAAATATCGGTAATGAGATTTTTTATTGAACGGGGGAGT
>OIZA01000491.1_pt1 | contig 19938 bp, 21 predicted proteins | sample 1588381 | NCBI WGS metagenome assembly OIZA01 (sample SAMN03283277) | human gut metagenome | biome: human-associated habitat; material: feces | host: Homo sapiens | place: Peru | collected 2012 | reverse complement strand
GAGGCTTGGTGAGAAAGGTGGAGCCTTCCTTAACGGTAAGGAAGGACGGGTTGGTTTTCGAAAGACTCCTTCTTTAACGGTAAGGAAGGACGGGTTGGTTTTCAAAAAAAATTCTTAAAGAATCCCTTTAAGCCCTAGCAGCCTCGCTGCCATCACTCCCATACGCCCCATCTTTCGCTTCAAAGATAACACTAGGTTCATATACCTCTACCGTATGCCATGCCCCTTTAGGCACTTGACATGCATACACCCCATTCTTCGGATCAAGATAGATTCTCTCAATCTCTTGATAAGAGACCTTTCTTATGGTATCCTCACCATCCTGTAGATACGATACCACCTCCTCGTATATCACTTCATCCATTCTACCACAAAGACAGATGACACTCTCTGATGAATTGGGATGACGATGTATCGCCACTTCTGTACCAGGTAGCAGAGCATTGAGCATTCTCTGGCTTTGATCCTCTGCGCTTGTACGAAGATCATAATTCTGGCGCAAGCGAGGATTCTCCTTTGCCTTGGCAAAAAGAGAATCCAAGAAATCTTTGTTAATCTCTAACATAAATAATCCCTACTAATATCTTCTCAACACTACCTGGAAAGCCTCAGCATAGTTGCATCCCCACTGGCTACCTCTTACGGCAGCTAAGCCCATGAGATACTCATTGCTTCTTGGATGTGGATACGGACGCATTACACCTCTATACATCGCCAATGCCTTGCATTTCGCCTCAGCACCCTCTTTGCCTACCTCAACATAGCAGTTAGGACGGAAGAGATTCATGGCATCGTTGATAGCCCACTCTGTACAGCTAGGAACCTCCATATACCAGAACTCCTTCAATGGCTTTACGGTTGGCTGACGCTGGAAGAGACGAACTGCCTCCTGACATGCCATGGAAGTCATCAAGTGGTCATTGTTGGTATCGGCAGGATGATGAGTAATCACGATGTCAGGCTCACTCTCACGGATGGCACTCTCGATAAACTGTACCAACTTCAAGTGAGGAACTGTATTCATCTCGATATTAGGGAAAGTAGCCTCATACTTCTTCTTCACACCCAGGAAGGCAGTACTCTCATTAGTATCACCCTCCAACTCTGCATCAGAAGGACGGAAAGCTCTAGCCTTCGCCTCAGTACACATGATAGCTACCTCTACTTCGTCGCCTTCATGCGACCATTTCCACATAGATGCACCAGCACCCAACACCTCATCATCAGGATGAGCTACTACTAATAAATATTTCATATTATTCTTCGTTTTGTTTATTGTTATTTTTCATCATTCTTCGGCTCAACACCGAAGCAATCCATCGATACAAACCATATCCCACAATAGTACCCAAAGTATTATGGAACACATCATCCAGTTCGCAGAGTCCTCTTTGCAACCAAAGCTGCAAACCCTCAATAGAACAGGAGATGACACATCCCAATAGTGCCATCTTCCACCATCTGTTCATTCTTCTGAAGCCACATGCTAAGAAACCTACTGGGATGAATAGGATGACATTAAGTAGAACCTCTACGAGACACATATCATCACCCTCCCAGATAGCCTGATAGCTCCAAAATGGCATAAAGTTAGAATGAGGTTCCGGCAAAGTTTCCCGATATATCACTGTAGAACAAAAGATGATGAAGATACACTCTGCAAGCAAAGTTCCCATCACTGTTCTCCTGATATCCAATCCCTTCATTATGATGAGCAAGATGGCTATAAGTAAACTTGTAGCCCAGAAGGAAAGGAAGAAGACATAATCGGGAATGCCAGAATCATAGAGAGAAGAATACTTGTCAATTATATCCATTCAACTTTCTCCAAACAAATCCACGAATTCTGCATATCGGACTCCAGAACCAAGCCCAATGATCAAATCGCCAATAGCAGAACGTCTTAAAATGAACGAACCAGAAAGATTTCCATTTATTCTTATAGATAGCTTTTTTTCTGATATCCGACTGCCCAAAATTTCCCGAACGCATGATTTCATTCAAGAGGAAGATACCATCTTTCTCTGAAGGACACCATAACATTTTATCTCGTTCCAGACCGAAAACAATCTTCAGTACATACATCAACGCAGCAGCAAATCTATCCAGTCCTAACTGAAGAATAACCTTCTTCGACCTCTCGATACCATCAACAGAGCTATCACTAGCCTTTAAGAGAAGAAAGTAATAATCCATTAGTTGCCGTAATCCAATACCTTCATAAAACAGATGATGATGGATATGCACCAATTGATGAACAAGATTAAAGGTAATGGCAGGAACACAGATGTCTCCAGAATTACCCAGAGAAATTCTGTTTTTAAAACATGTCTCCGACTCTTCTTTAAAGAATTGCTGCAAGACCTTATTCTTGGGACCATCCATCACAAACGGCAGATAATGAATCTCCACCTCCGTATCCTTGAAACAGTGATAATGTATCTCCAGTTCGTTCACCTCCTTCGTTGGAAACGTCTTGTTCACATACTCCATCACCCTGTCATAACCACCTTCAAGATAGATATCGATGTCTCCAGGTTGACGAAGCGTCGAAAGATCGAATTCCTTGTTTTCACAACCATTCTCACTATTCTGTACATTATTATAAAGAGCAGCATTACCCTGACCCTTCATAATATAGGAACGAAAGCCACTCTGCTCCAAGATTCTTTGCAGTTCCATACATCGCTGATTCATCAGCAGATTACGTTTCCGAATCTGCACTGCCATTCCCAACCAATGCATCTTCAATTGCTGGGGCATTTCTGACAGCTGTTCTTGCTTATCAAGAATGTTTAGAGAGCTAAAACAAACACCTAACAAAGCATGGTCATACGCTAAGGCATAGAGTTCTTTCCATTCTTTTACAGAAGGCGTATGTGACAAACATGTACAATTACCAACAGCAACGTGAAGCAGTTCAAAAAATAAATTATCCATTAGTTCTGGATTATTTCTTCCAAATGGTCTATACAGCAATCAAGAGCAAAGTCTTTTTCATACATTCTACGACCATTCAATCCTTTTCGCTTAAATCCTTCTTTATCTGTTAGAACCTTATTAATAATAACGTCGGCTAAAGCTTTGTAATCACTTGGAGCAACAGCATAACCACAATCACCTTCTTCTATTAAATCAATGGTTCCTTGACCAATCATTCCTAAAATTGGTTTTCCTGCCGACATATATGACTGAACACGAGCAGGAACCGTCATATCCAAATCGATGAATCCACCTCGAAGAGTCGCTAACATCGCATCTGCCTCTTTAAAGAAAGCAGGCATAGCTGAACCAGGGAAGCGACCTAGAGTGAAAGCAGTATCATTCAACCCATTATCTTTGATAAAGTCATCCAACCACTTTTTCCAACTACCATCACCAACAAAAATCCATTTTACCTCCTTATGATCCTTCAGCAACTTCATACATTCTCCAACTGCATCCAAGTTTTGAGCTTCCCCTAAATTGCCAGCTAACATAATACGGAATCCTTCAGGAAGTTCAGGCGTTACAAAACCAGTTTTATTAACAGACATATCAACACTCCAATTTGGATAATAAATAATTTTATCATGATAGTCTGCATTTCTACACAGCAGTTCTTCAAACCCTTTTGAAGTTATCAGCAACTTGTCTGAATGTCGATAAGTCCACTCAGTGATAGAAGTAAGAATAGGAGCAGCCAATTTATACATTTTGGGGCTTACGCTATTCTTCATTGCATCTGGCCAAATATCCATAATCCATGAATACACAGGGACCTTTCTTATGATGCCTAATAGGCACGCAGGAATCAACTGTGTTATAGGAGACGGCTCATGCGTAATAATGGCATCATATTTCTTTTTCCATAAGAAATAGAAGAAAATCCAAAAAGTAGCAGAAATTGCAAATGTAATATAATTCAAGCCCAGACCTAGTCCGGAAGCCTTTCTTCCACGAGGAGATTGCCAGCAACGATAAAAGTTTACTCCATCTTTTTTTTCTATACGCTTCTTGAACAAACCATATCCCTTGAAATATACCCCTTCAGGATAATTAGGAATACCGGTCAATACATCCACATGATACCCTCGCTTAGCCATTTCAAAAACAAGTTCATTACTTTTGAAATTCTCAGGGTATATATATTGTGTTACAACTAAAATTCTCTTTTGATTCATAATTCCCTTGATTTAATTAAAACATTCTTACGTGTAGTTTTTTAAGAGAGACTGCGTTTACCGGTTTCTATATAATGATACAAATTTTCCGACACATCAGCATATTGAGAAAATGTTGAAATCATAGAATTCTGTTGGAAAGGCAAAGAACATGAGGCAACAGAATATACCCGATTCCTCTTCGGTTCATTTTTTAAAAAGCTCAAAAACTCAAACAAAAATTGTATTTCATATTTTCCTCTAGAATAAGCTGGTCCCAAACTCCTCAACTCATTTATACGTTCTTGAATAAGTGCTTCTTCAATTTTCGGAGCTTTATCATATTTTGCTTCAATATCAGTCAAAGAATAATTATAACTTATATTTCCTATGTTCAGGCTTAACCATTCTTTAGGAAAAGTAACGTCAAGTGAAACATCACTTCTACTCCAAGTTTGATTTTGATAAAGACAGCTATACCAAGCATTAAGAAGCAATGTACCTTCAAAAAAATTACGATGTTCTTGATGAAATAGATTCATGCAACTTTGATACTCATTTAAATAAACAGATTTCGACATTTTAAATTCTACTTCAAGAATAGAACCAACACATGCATCAGAGAGATAATAATTCTCAATAGCATAACCATCTGTAACAAAAATAGTAATGGGCAATCCCTCATTACTATCGTAATCTCGATCCACGAAATATCGTTTTGTATATTTGCGACAATCCTCTTTCCCTTCTATGAATTTATTAGCTGCAATAACAGCAGCTTTACCATTACACTTAATTTCTACAGGCTCTTTTCTTATAACATGACGAACCACAGCTCGGTAATATGGCATATCATAACCTTCTACAAAGCAATATACAGCATCTTCGCCATAATGAGATATAAGAAGTGCAAATCTTGAATAAATAACAGATGCATCATTTAATTTTCTAGCTAATGCCTCTGGAGTATAATTATAGTCAGCCATTATCTCTTAATAAATTCATGCATTCCTACAGTATATTTCTTCAATGTATCCCCAAAAATAAACGGAGAATGGGTTACTGCCATCAAAAACATACAGTTTCCAGATGCAATAATATCAGGCAAAAGATTTTCCTGCCAATAAATAGATAATGACAGTTCTGGTTCATCAAACAAAACCACATATTTCTTATCCAACTCTAGATATATCTGTGAAAAAATTGATACTATTTGCTTTTCACCAGAACTCAATTGATTCAGTCTGACTCTATAATCATCAGAAACCATTGGTTTTCCATTGACTGACCTATATATGCCCAATGTAACATTACTTGCATCATAAACAAATTTCTTTTCATTCAAGTATTTGTTACATACATCACAATATCTATTGATTGCAGAATCATACTTTTCCTGACTTCTATATATCATCAACAATTGTTGTAAATAAAATAACAGGAAATCATTCTTAAATAATGTTGGATTCTGATTTGCAAATTGATCTAATATAACGTTTTTATCATTCACATCCAATCTACTTCCTGTTCTATCAAGAACAATTCTAAGCTCATCAAGAGTACAGTCCAATTCATGTTTTGTACCCGAGTTCATATCCAGCATCTGATGAATCATATCGCCTGATACATTTGTAAAACCTTCCAATGATGATTTTCGAATAATATCAGTTATAGTCTCTATTCGTCTTGCAACATCTCTCATTCCAAAACGGATATTCATATCTTGATTTTCAAAATTACGATCCTCTTCAAAACGCATTAATCTATGTCTTTGTTCTTGTGGGAACAGACTTTGATAATCAACTTCTACTCTTCTGTATGTCGGATAGAATAAAACATCATAGCCATAACTATCTATTAGATTTTCCATTACAAGGAAATTATTAAACGCTTTTGTCTGCTCATTCCATGTAAATAGTTCCTGATATAACACATTAGCAGGAATCGTCTTCAGAAAATCATCATTATTGACAAAGCTATAGAATTCTTTTCTTTTTCCTTGGTTTAATAAATCGACAGCGTTCAAAAAAACTTTTTTATCAGTATGTCGTTTTACAAAATCTATAATAGAATGTTCATCATTATCCCTTCTTTCGACATAAGAAACATACTTTTCTATCAAAGATCTTTCTAAGAAAAAATCTGCACCATCTATTACAATTCGTAACGCTGAAAATTTGATTTCCAAAAGACGCTTATACGAATGCGTTATTAGGAAGTTAAGAGCATTCAGAATGCTGGTTTTTCCAAAACCATTTTCTCCGATAACAATCAACGTCGAATAGTTAAATATAATGCTAACATCTTTATAACCAAAAAGATCAAAAATCTCAAATTTCTGTATAAAAGTATTCTCCATAATCTACTATTTAGATTTGTCTTTCTTCAAATGCAGAGAGATACTCATCATATTAAGTTCCATAGTTGTACTACCACTAAAAGGAACTGTCTCTACATTCAACAACTCATTAAACAACGCTCCTGTTTTCTGAGCTAAAGTTTGTTTTTTCTCAACATTTATATCAGACTTTAATACTGATATATTACGAGATAACTCTTTTAACTTAGCATAGGATTCTATAATCGCTATAGTAGTCTGAGTAGCACGAGGGCTTTTGAGAATAGTAGCAAGCATATAAAGACCACGTTCTGTAAAAGCCTTAGGTCTATAACGACTCATATTACTGATAGATTTGCGGTCGAAATTTTCGACCGCAATTTCATTACTTGTTTGAATCTCACTAACATCTTCAGAAGTAAGCTCCAAAACATATCCTTTAGGAAACTTATCTGGATTGTTTTTTACAGCTTCATTTATACGCTTAGTTTCTACTCCATAAAGAGCAGCAACATCTCGATCCAATAAAACCTGTTGGTTTCTTACAAGAATCATCCGTTGTTCAACCTCCGTGGTTGTGACAATTTGTAAATCTCCAGCCATAACGTACTATCAATATTAATAATTATTACTTCATTCTTCTATTATCCTCAGTTACTTCCAGGTCCTTCATTGACTCCTCCAGGCTGAACACCTGATAATCGAAATCATATTTGGTCATACTTGGCTCATAATAAGAATCAGCAAACATCTTAGGAACCTGAGGCAGGAACCAGGAGCCAATCAATACCGCAGGATTAAACAACTTGCTAATCCATACCTTATGATGATACTTCTTGGCAAAGAAGCGGACAATCTCCACAGTATCACTCAACTCACGATTCTGAGGATAGAAAGTACCAGAGAGTTCACGGTTGATAATCTGCTTCACAAACTCAGCGAGATTATATACATAAAGCATACTACGCTTGTTGTGCCAGCATGGGAATACAGGAACCTTCGTAGCAAGCCATCCCAGACGCAAGAAGTTACCCTTACATTTTGGACCGTAAATCATAGGCGGACGAAGGTTGGCAACCTTAAAGGTATCACATGCCAGTTCGTTCAATCCATTCTCTGCCTGAAGTTTGGAATCTCCATAGAAGTCATTTGGATTTGGCTTGGTATCAAGCGTCATAATATGAGGCTTCAGCGATCTACTAACATGATAAACAATCTCGCTGCTCATAAACACAAATTGCTTCACGCCAGCATCCTTCGCCCACTTGGCAATCTCTACCGTCAAATCACGGTTCACCTTATAATATAAAGGAGCCATCTCTGGCTTAGGATCCACATGTGCAATACCAGCTACGTGGAACACCGCATCATACTTCGTGAAATCAGCCTTCTTCCAAGCCTCATTCATAGTATCCACAGTATCTACCTCAAACTCCCCAGGAGTCTTCAACAACCATTTCTCTACGCTGGTACCAACATAACTGTTGGCACCGGTAATCAATATCTTTTTCATGATTTCTTTCTATTTAACCACAATCTTACATCATTAACTATCATAAATGCCACCAGAATAAAACCTAGATAACCATTCAAGCCATAGATTACATTCAACAATGGGCGATATGGCACAAAGCATGCAATCATGCAGCCTACGATACCACCTACAATAATCAAAATCTTATAAAGTTTAGTACCATCAGTTGAGATTACACGAATACCGGTCCAAAGTAAAGGACATGCAGAAGTGTATATACCAAAGAAGATAATAACAGTAAAAACTGTTGCAAGAAGAGGATGAATGCTCTTTGCCAAAACCAACGCAGGAATACCTACATTCCAGGTAGAATCAATATTGGCAATCAAAGCAACACAGCAAACAGCTGCAGCAGCAAAGATGGCGAAAGTAGAAAGCAACATACCCATGTTCACCTCCGTCTTATCATGGTTTGCACCAATCTTACTTAAGAAGGCAGCAAACCACAATATCACAAATCCACCATACGAAGCACCAGAAGCAAATGGATTACCATCTCCTACCTGAGTAATCTCATATTTACCGCTATCTACAGCTTGCAATCCTTCCGCAAAATGAGGGAAACCGCTAATAGCTGTCCAGATAGCAACAAAGATAATGAGTACTACGATAATAGGACCGAAGATGCCCAATGTCTTGACAATACGATTCAAGCCAAATACAGCTGTCACGATAACCAATGCCGCAAGTATGGCAGCACCTACGCCATTAGGCAATCCCCACTGCTCCATAGCAGTAGAATTGGCACCTCCGCACATTACCACAAAGCTCATATAGCAGAACAAGGCAGAGAAATAATCGAAGAATTTGCCGATATATTTTCCGCAATATGCCTTGTAAATATCACCATTATGCTTTACATGCAAACGATGACCATTTGATATGAACGAGAGATTGGTATATACATATATTACAGCACATACTGCTATTACAATCCAGAACTCACTACCATACGATGCCTCATATTGCATCACCTCTTGCATTGTCGCAAAACCGGCACCAATATAGAATGCTATACAAGCACCGCAAAACTGTAAGATTCTCTTAAATTTATCCATTATACTTATTTATTACTGAAAGCAAACTCAACGGCTAATACAAATCGTGGCTGTTTGGTAAGAATATCATTTGCCCAAGCATAAAGGTTGATATTCTTATGAGAATAATAACATCCCATTGACAAATCCACATCCTGATCAAACTTCCAGGAATGAATGGCACCAACCATAGGAGTAATGCTGTTTCCCTTGCCTGGAAGTTCAAATGTATGACCGATATAGCTCCATTGCTTAGCGGAAGTTAATTCGTCCTCATTGTTCTCCAACCAGGTATCGGTTACATAAAACCATTTGCCATCCTTCGTAATATTACCATTGATATAAAGAGCCGATGTTAAATAACTGAACTTGTGATGATCATTCAGATTAAAAGATGGAGTCAGCTGTGCACCAATCTTCAAATAGTCATTTATCTTTGTTCCACCTCTTACGATATAACCAATATAATTAGCAGCACCATTGGTATATAAGTCAACACCTGTTTGAAAATGGTTACCAATACCATATTGCAAAGTTGAATACGTTTCCCAAGTATCAGCCTTGGCTCTATATTTCATGGAAGAATAACCATATAGTTTCTGGTCACCAACAGTAGTTCCAAAATTAGGAATCTGCGAAAAGGCACTGATGCTCAATACAAGCATCAGCGCTACGAATAAAAATCTCTGCATCAATAATACCTTACTTCAGTTTGTCCCAATTCTTAATCATGACATACCAAGGTTCCATATCCTTCTCATTATAATAATAGGTACACTTAGCACGCTTGAAATCTGTCAACCACTCCTGCATAGAGCACAAGCCCTTATCTACTCGAAGTCCATAATCAATAGGCTCAACCATAGCAATGAAAGGCTCAAAGTTTTTTTGCTCTGGAGCCTGACCTGTCAGCATCGCATTAGCCCAAAGATATGGAAGCGGGCTGCCAGCCACATTTGAAGCATATCCCCAGGTAGCATGACGGAAGTTGATTTCAAGGAAATAGAACTTATCATCCTTATCCACCAGGAATTCAATTTCCCAGATACCTTCAAAGCCGATTTCCTCCAGCATAGAGTTCAGTTTCTGCTGCAATTCAGCATCCACTCTAGGCTGGCAATACTGCAAAGGACTATAGTAGCCTTTCACGGCATACTGATAATGGGTCTGCACACCAACATACATACCCTTGCCATGATTGTAACTGAATCCTTCATAAGTCATCTCGGTCTTTTTATCGATGTACTTCTGAACAAAGACCTGCTCGCTTTCAATTGCAGCAAAAGCAGCCTTCAGCTCCTCTTCATTCAGGCAAATATGGAAATCGCCTTTATAGCATCCTTCAACAGGAGAAAAGGCCTTGGTGATAACAGGATACTCAATATCAGCTGGAATTTCACCATTCTCTACCAACCAGTCTGGAGCAACAGGTACTCCATGACGGCGGGCGCAATCAACGATTTCCTTTTTGCGCATAAATTGGGTAATGCGTCCAGTTTTACCAGCATTAAACATGATGAACTTGTCCTTCAAATCATCATATTTCTCATCGTAGAAAGTAACGGTCTTATCATCAGAAAAAGACAAGATTGGCTTCACTCCAGTCTTCTCTGCCACATCACCATATTCCTTCATCAACACGTCGAATGCCTCTTCCTCATTTTCCACAAGGTGCACCTTACTTGGCCATTTGCTGGCACTAGCTACTCTCACCTTATGATTGATGGCGATAAATACAGGACGAATCCCATTTTCACCCAACGCACGCAACTGACTCAATGGATTGTAATGCTCCAAAGCGATAACAATCACCAAATGATTTTTCAATGATTCCATATTTATTTGATTTAATATTTATTCTTGATTCAAAATTCTACACATCAATCTGGTACTATTTCTTTGCAGAAGTATTCTCGTCCTTATATACTCCTCTACCCGTAAATACAGGAGCAAAAATGCCAAAGAAAGTCTTCAAATCCAACGCAAAAGACAATTTCTCAGCATAATCGGCATCCATATCAAACTGCATATCACGCTCAGCAGCACGATCCACAACATCCACAGTGCAGAACATACCTTGTCTCACCTCATAGCGCTTGACATAACGAGGATTTTTATCCTTATACTCCTCAAACTCCCAGTCCAAGATAGGACGTGGACCGATTATAGCCATGGTACCATTTAAGATGTTAAACATCTGCGGTAATTCATCAAGACTGGTACGACGCAAGAAAGCACCAACCTTAGTGATACGGGAATCAGAAGCACTCGTAGCTATACCACCCATCTCGTAGGCATGATTACACATGGTTCGAAACTTAAACACCGTTATTGGTTTCATTCCCTTACCTAATCGCACCTGCTTAAACAAGACAGGCCCTTTAGAATCCAACTTAATACAAATCGCGATTATCACCATAGGAATACAGAATACTATCAAGCCACAAATGGCAAGGACAGAATCTATCAGTCTTTTAAAAAAATGTCTATACATAAAATATTAGTGTTTGTTCAATTATCGAATAGCATAAAGGCATCCTTACCACAATTGCAAATGAAATTGCAGTCATAACGTGAATTACACTGTTTCATCTATAAACTTCAACTTTGAGTTACGAGGTTGAATTAACAGATGATAAGGTGGTACATCTTTGGCAACAATACAACCAGCAGCTATTACAGCACCATCTCCAATAGTAACACCCTTTAAAATAACAACATTTGCTCCAATCCACACATTCTTCCCTATAAATATAGGAGAAGTAATAAAACTACCTCGCTTTTGCATATCATGATCATGATCAAATATAGAACAACCAGGTCCTATCGTAGTACCTTCTGAAATTACGATTGAATTGTGACTAACAATAGTATTATTTCTACCTAAATATACTCCAGAACCTATTATCATTTTAGCACCATCACGAACAGCACATAAAGTATTAGATTCCACATTAACTTTTTTGCCTATATCCAATAATCCTTTGTGACTCAACTCAAAAGAATTTATAGAAGCAAACAAAGATAATCCACGAAACCTAAAATTATTTATATGAAAGATCTTCAGTAAGATTATCGTCACACAAAAGACGAATAATCTCCATATTTTTTTTAAAAGCATAAGTTATTACAATAATTTATTATAACATTCTACATATTTCTTAAGAATTTTTTCAGAACTATATTCATTTAGTACTTTATTGACGTTGTAATTAGAACAGTTCTGTCTAAAACTCTTATCTTTCATTTTATTAAATGCTAAAATAGCCTTTTCGATATCACCTATTTCTACAACAAGCCCTCCTTTGCCATCAATAATCTGATCAGCATTAGCAGCCCAATCTGTAACAATACACGGTAAACCAGCTGCCATTGCTTCTGTAACTGCATTAGAAAAGCCTTCTCCCCAAAAACGAGATAAAAATACAAATAAATCAGAATCGTTATATTCTTCTATAACCTCATTTTTATTCTTAACTCCTCCAAAAATAATATTTGGTGTATTTTGTGCCAACTTTTCAATTTCAGAAGAAGCTTTTCCAACAAGATGAAATTCAATATCAGGAAAATGTTTAGCAATTTCAACCAAAGCATCACAACCTTTTTCCTTAGTAACACCTCCTACATAAAGCACTTTATGCAATTTTTCATTAATTATTTTTGCCTTATTTACTTCATCTGCATCTACAAAATTAGGAATTAATACGACCGAAGTTTTTGTATTGTCCTGTATAAAACGTAAAGTTTTACTATTGAGTACTATAATTTGATTAGAAAGAGAACATAAAACTTTCAATAGCAAATGTTGCATTTTCGTCTTAACCAAATTAGGAACGGTACATCTAAAATGGATTATCACCTTCTTGTGGCTAAGTCTAGCTATAAATGCAGAGACAATATTTGCTAACATAGAATTCTTCGTTGCAATAGGACACGCATGAACAACCTTTATGTCTTTATCCTTCAATACTAAATATAAATCCTTCCAAACCCTAGACCATCGCTTAAATTCAGCAAATAAATCATAGGAAATATGATCACCAAATGGTACTCGTTTCCCGACAATTTTATCATCGACTAAAAGTATGTGCCATCCATTAGGCAACGTTTCTTTAAGCATACGCTCTGTCCATTTAGCTATGCCCCCCATTGGAGGAGGTGTAGAACTAATTAAAACTACTTTATTCATTATGGTATTTTTAATGTTAAAAAATCAGTGTATAAAAACGATGATTCACGTTACTTGAGTTAAACCACATGTACATATCAAATAAAATAAAGATTAGCAAAAAGCCATATTTTAAATAATAATTCTTTATATAAATTGATGTTTGTGGAATATATAGGAATAACAATGAAGAAAAATACATATTCAATCGACTAGTAAACGCTAAACCGTATCCTAATGTCTCTATAAAACATCCCATTCCTAATAAAATTGTCAATAACCTATTAATACCACATTCAATAGATTTACTTTTCATAATAAATAATCTACAGAATAAAACTAAAATTAAATAGGCTCCCATTTTCCAATTAGTTTCCTCATCTGAGTCCAAATAACTATCATAACCTACCAAAGACAAAGTAACAACAACGTCACCAACCAACTTTAGAACAACCTTGTTTACGAATAAACCAAAGCAGATTGCAAAGACTGCAAGTTTTTTAATATCTCCACGATAATGATAAATAAAATATATGGGCAGAAATATAATTGCTGTTTGATGCATAGTAAACGCTAATCCTATCGTTAATAAATACGGAACTATTTTTTTATTTATAATATAAGGATATGTAAATAAAACCATTGCCATCGCCATATGTTGTCTTAATACAAATAGCGATTGAGCATAGGGACCTGTAAGCACAAATAATGTCGAAGCCCAAAAGAATGGTGAATATTTTTTAATCGCATAAAAATATCCACTTAATATTACAAAACTATTAACAAAGATTACAGCGAAGCCATATGGCACAAACAACTGAATAGTCTTGCAAAATACACACCAACCATTTTCTGACTTACCAGCGGAAATGCCATGAGTGAAAATATACGAATATGTATTTTCACGCAATTCATTAAATTCCATCATATAGCTTGGCAAATCCGGCAAACTAGATGTTTTTTTAAAAATATGAAAGAAAAATAATATTCCAAATGCAATTACCAAATAGAAATTCCATACTTTTTTATAACGTTTATTATTCGAGAAGAAGAAAAGAAACGTCAGAACGAGAAATAACTCAATACAAAATAACGTAATAAAACAATCACTTTTCATATTATAATTCATTTAAAAGCTGATTCATAACCTTATCATACACAACAGCTCTATCTTTCAACTCCTGCATTTTTGCATTCATATTAATTTCAAGTTCTTCCTTTGATAGAGGAGTACTAAAACTTTTTTCATCTATTTCTTCTATTGCATAGACTATTATTCCACAATTTTTAAGGTGCTTATATATCATACTATCCTTATATAAAAAGACTTTTATTCCTTGACGGATAGCCCAAGAAATATTTCCCATCGCCTGCTGTCTTATAGCACCATAAATTGCATATGAGCAATTCTTTAAGAGATTATGATATTCATCAAGGGGAAGGAATTTATCTAAAATTTTTATATTCATTGATTCACCTTGTGTAACGACAACTTTTTTGACTATATCAGCATAATCCATCCTTCCATAATTTAATGGAATAACAATTTCTCGCCCCATTGGAATATATTTTTTTATATCTGCAAAAACGTCTAAATGATTTCCAGTTATCTGGGCAGAATGACCTAATATAATAGAACCATTTGGATTTCGTTGTGAGAGCAAGAAATCAGTCTTTTGGATTTGCAGCAGTATATAAAATGGAAGAGCTTTAAAATTAGAAAGATTTAGCCCTTTAATATATTCATACTCTAATGAAAAAACAGGTTGTATATAATCAATTCTATACATTCGATGTTTTCGTAACGCCCCATAATACAAACCTAAAGTATATTCTAACAATTTTGTTCGAACTCTCTCTTTTAGTCCCCATAAAGTGTGATGCAAAAGTTTCAATGTATTTGTCTTATACAAAGGCAACTTTATAAGAGGTTTTAATCCTCTAGCTTGAACATCGTACAAATCATATCCCCACGCCCACCATATTATTTTTTTATTTTTAGGAATATAATCTAATATCTTCCACCAAACATCTACCATCGAAAAGAAATATACAACATCATAATCGTCTTTAGCAAGACGAGATTTTAGTACCTTTTTATCTCGAATAATCTCCAAGTCTTCAACATCTGATATCTTACACTGAGACTTTTTATTATGCAAAAACAACAGGCTTTTATATTCTATTCTGTCATCCAAATCTAAACTTTTCAAAACAGAAAGCAAAAACTTAGGATCATTCATTGCAAAGACTAAGAATCTTATTTTATCTGTTTTCATATTATAATATTTTTTTATAAAGTTCAACTATAATTTCTTTAATTTCTAAAAATTCTTCTTGTTGTCTAAAACTACATAACAAGTATCCAACTATTAAACCAATAACTAACTGAATTATTAAAACACTCCAATTAGATAAGGGTAGATATTTTACAAAATAAATACAGAATGCAACAGCAAATGAGAGCAAATAAGAGGGTGCGACATCCTTAAGTTGGCGTAATGAAGAATAATCTAATAGCTTTCCTGTATAATATGAATTTAAGAAAAAACAAATAAAACCAGTAAATATTGCTACAAGAAGCATCCAATAAACGCCTACAAAAACACCTACAAAAATAGGAATTAATGATACTATTTTCTTCATTATTTCAAGAAATAAAAACAAATCACTTCGCCCCTGAACTTGAAGCATATTTAAGTTAATTGCATGTAAGGGATAAAGAGACATTGAACAGCATATTAAAGGAAGATATTTAGTTGCTTCATGCCATTGAGGACCGATAAGACAATAAATTAATGGCTCTGAAGCAGCACCTAATGGAATCATCAGCATACATGTTACGAACATAGAAACTTTTATTAATCGTCTATAATTATCTACAAGTCTATCCTTATCATCTTGCAATGCACTCAAGACAGGAAATGTCACTCGCTGGATTATAGATGTAAGATTTTGAGAACACAAACTAGCATACTCTTGCGCTCTAGTATATTGTCCCAATGTTGCTGGACTATAAAACCTACCTATTACAACCTGATAAAGTTGATTCCACACATTATTTAAAATACCACTAGCTAAAAGTTTCCAGCCAAATCCCCACATATACTTGAAACTAGCCTTATAGAATGTACACTTGGGCCACCATTTATTCAATATCCATAAGCATAAAGTATATAATAACTGCTTAGAAAGTTGTTGAGCTACTAAAGACCAAACCCCATATCCCATAAACGCCAAAGCTATGCCTATCACTCCACTAATTATAGCAGAAACAAGAGAAGCTTTTGTTTTGGTCTTGAAATCGATTTTCTTTGTTAGAATTGTTACTTGAGTGATAGATAATGCATTAAAAAAGAGTATCAATCCAGTGGCTCTTACTAATGCTGTTAATTCTACACGATGAAAGAAATCAGATACAAACGGAGCACTTACAAAAAGAAAAATATACAATACTATGCTAATTGCCATATTGGTCATAAACATTGTGTTGTAATCCTCATCTGTCACATCTTTCTTTCGAATTAAGGCATTACTAAATCCGCTATCAACAATGCCGTTGAGGACTGTTGTAAAGATTAAGCAAATACCTATCAATCCATATTCATCAGGAGAGAGAAGGCGTGCCAATACCAAACCAACAAAGAAAGTTACTCCCTGCCCAAGAAAGGCATCAGCAGCACTCCATCCTAATCCTTTTATTGTCTTATTCTTTAATGTTTCCTCTTGCATTTAAAATTAACGTTTATTTTAACACTTCTCTATATCTATTTATGGCTACACTTAATATATATAAAGCCCTTTGAAGATCCTTCTTTTTTAACACATAAGCTAGACGAACCTGGTCTTTTCCTAAATCAGAATTAGTATAAAAACCTGCAGCTGGAGCCATCATAATGGTTTCTCCTATACAGCCTTGTGGTGTCTTATCATCCTTGTATACAAAATCTGTAAGACACCATGAACAAAACTTTTCTGCATCATCAACAGGAAGCTTTGCGACTGTATAGAATGCCCCCATAGGAACAGGCGTATAACAACCTGGAATGCGATTGACACCATCAATGAGACATTTGCGACGCTCTACATACTCATCATATACATCTCTAGAGTATTGTTCTGTACCTTCTATAGAAGCTTCAGCAACAAGCTGCCCTAATAATGGAGGGCTTAATCTTGCTTGACAGAATTTCATAACCGTCTTGCGAACTCTTTCATTTTTTGTAATTAATGCTCCGATCCTTATACCACATTCTGAATAACGCTTAGAAACAGAATCTATTAAAACTACGTTCTGTTCTATGCCTTCAAGATGCATTGCTGAAATATATGGTGAACCCGTGTAGATAAATTCACGATAAACCTCATCAGAAAAAAGATAAAGATTATACTTCTTTACCAAATCTCTGATTTGATTCATTTCCCTCTGGGTATAGAGATAGCCCGTAGGATTGTTCGGATTGCATATCAGTATTGCCTTGGTATGTTCATTGATAAGTTCTTCAAACTTTTCAACCTTGGGAAGACAAAAGCCCTCTTCAATGGTAGTTGTTACTGTACGAATCACAGCACCTGCCGAAACGGCAAAACTCATATAGTTAGCATAAGCTGGTTCTGGAACAATAATTTCATCACCAGGGTTCAAACAGCTCATAAAAGCGAAAAGTACAGCCTCAGAACCACCTGACGTAACAATAATCTCATCATCTGTTAGCTTTATCTGATAACGTTCATAATAGTTAACTAATGCTTTTCGAAGTGACCGATAACCTTGTGATGGAGAATACTCCAGAGTTTTTCTATCCACCTCCTTCAAAGCATCAAGTGCTTTTTGAGGAGTAGGTAAGTCGGGTTGACCGATATTTAACCTATAGATTTTAACACCTTCATCCTCGGCAGCATAAGCCAAAGGAGCGAGTTTGCGGATAGGCGAAGCGGGCATGTCTATACCTCGCTGTGATATTTGTAATTCGTTTTGCATTTTTTATTGTTATTTTCGTTAGCTCCGACTGGTGGTAACGCTCCACATACTTTGTTCATGTAACCGTAGTATCACTTGTGCAGTCGGTATTTATCTTTTATGCCCAGGACATAGCAGGTGTTTTTTACTCAAATCTTTTAACAAAGAGCGAGAGTTGACTGCATCTTCTTTGTTACCATTTTGCAACTTAAAGAAAACCTTTTCACCAGGAATATATGCGTCACCGGAGAATAGCCACTGTCCGACAATGTAACTTAGACAAGTATAGTCATGACCTGGAGTTTCGATAATCTGAACTTTCAACGCTCCTATCTCATAAAGCTCACAGCCAGATATTACTTTAATATTCTCTGGCTTTTGTATTACCAATTCATCACTATGGTAAGTAGAGAGATTATCTGAAGGAGATGCTAAAGACTTCAAACCATATTTATTCGTGAATATCGGAACATTCGGATAATCGGTAAGGAGTTTATTGATGCCATAAATATGATCATAATGTACATGGGTAAGCAATACACCAGCCAGTTCATATCCTGCCATTAACACCTTAATATCTTCATAATCGCCAACGTCAATTATCCAACACTGCAAGTTGTCATCATCAATGATGACATAACTTACAGAATTGAATATTGAATTTACATGACTGAGTAATCTTAGCATTTTATATACAACGAATAATGGTTGCACCCCAACTGAGACCTACGCCAAAGCCTGCAAGGAGTACGTTTCCATGCATACGATCCTGCTTTACAGCTTCTGTGATAGCGATAGGAATAGTAGATGAAACAGTATTGCCCACCTTATCCATATATATAAAGAACTTATCTTTGTCAATACACATAAGTTTGCGCAAATAGTTGATCATATATTTGTTTGCCTGATGGAAAATCCAAAGATCAATACCATCCTGAGTAAGATTCTCTTTCTTGAGCAATTGTTCGGTCATTACAGGTACTGCATCTGAAGTGAAATTAAAGATTGCACCTCCATCCATGTAAAGATTGTCCTCCCATAGTGTGCTGCCGTTCTCAAGTTCTTTTGCAACACCGTTCTTATCAGGGTTGCGTGCCCCCCCATTCTTTACAATTAAGGTGTCAGCTCCAGAACCATCGGTACCAAGAACAAATTCGCCTATTTCGGCAAAACCATCTGTAGAAACTATTGTTGCAGTTGCCGCATCACCGAAAATGGTCTGATTACCCTTATCTTCTGGATGAATATACTTTGTATAGGTCTCTGCTGTCAGAAGCAATACATTAGTGGCTATGCCTGACGCTATGAATCCTTTAGCAATGGCAAGTCCGTATTCATAACCTGAGCAACCGAGGTTGATATCAAATGCACCACAAGAAGTCTTGAGTCCAAGTCTATTCTGTAGAATGCAGGATGATGATGGAAGTTTGTAATCCACACTTTGTGAACAAAGAACAAGGAAATCAACAGAATCGCGCAACTCTGGCGTTTGAGCGAAAAGTTTTTCTGCTGCCTGATATGCCATATCTGCAGCTGTCTCGTCAGGAGCCGAAAGGTGACGCTCTGATATACCAACCTTGCTTGCAACTTTTTCTGCAGTCCATTCGGGAAAGCGTTCCGCAATTTGGTCGTTAGTGAGTATGTTTTCTGGCAGATAATAATCTACCGCCTTGATGTATGCTTTTTTTGTCATATCTATTATCTCAATAGTTCGTTAATAATTCAATAATGTGCTAAGCAGCTATACGCTGTAAGCACG
>OIZA01000490.1_pt1 | contig 20037 bp, 13 predicted proteins | sample 1588381 | NCBI WGS metagenome assembly OIZA01 (sample SAMN03283277) | human gut metagenome | biome: human-associated habitat; material: feces | host: Homo sapiens | place: Peru | collected 2012 | reverse complement strand
ATGTCAGGATATGTGCAGAAGGCATCGAGGAAAAAGAATGGCTTCTGAAAATGAAAGAAATGAAGGTTGATTATCTGCAAGGATACTATTTTGGCAGACCATGCGGAAAAGAACAGTTTCTACAACAATATGTCAGTGGCATCAATGTTAAGTAAAGAAGGTAAGGCAGACTCAGCTATGTGGGGCTGCCTTATTTTATGGTCTTATCAGAAGGATGAGTTCCTAACGGCTTGTCTGAGGCTCTCCAAGTCATCTGCATCAGGGTGAGACAATGCACAGTCAAAATTCTGGATCAATACATCAAGATTTTCCGGATGATCGGGAGCTTCCTTCATTTTCAGGTAGCGTTCCCGGACAGACTGTGGCATTCTGCCCTGACACATATACTCTCCGACGATAACATTACTTGCATCAACGAACTGCTTAACCTGATTCAGGATTTTCCGGAAATAAATATCACTGCCACCAAAGCCTGCAGTTCCAAACAGAAAAATGTGTTTATTCTTTAACTGCGATAATAGCTGTAATGTCTTGGTATCTGCATTACCCTTGTCTGTCCAAAATCCGATATAGAGCAGTTCGGAAGAAGGGATCAGGGTGTCGGACACACCGAAATACTCACATTCATCTTGAGGTAATGCCTCGTGGATCGCATCAGCCAGCACCTTGGTATTACCTGTTAAGCTGCTATAAACGATGGAATATTTTTTATTCTTCATATCATGTTGTCTCCTTTCATAGGATCATGAAATTATCATATCGCATTCCTATTTTAGTTCGGAAAGCATGATTTGTCGAATGAATTTTCTATAAACATTTTACGGGGTAAAATAGATAGTTACTTTTTCAGCTACGTGTGATAAACTTGTTGATAAGTGGGTGATAGATCATGGACAGAACCCCGATAAGGACATAAAAGCAGGGCTGCCCCGGTATCATTTAAGGAGGTAGAAAAGTTGACAGAAGAGAAATATACGATACGGAAATATAAAAGAATTTTATTTTATGTGGTGATATGTGTGCTGCTTGCGGCATTCCTTTTGGGACAATATATTTACCCAAGTGAAAGGGAACCGGTCACGGAGGAAAGCATTACTTATACCGGAACCTTTTACCGGGTGCTGGCAGACGGAACGGAAGAAGAGCTCCGGATTCCGGGCCGGTATAATGTGCCTGCCGGTGAAATTCTGGTCATCCGGTCAGTGCTCCCACAGGATTATCATGAAAATACGATTGCTATCAGGTCCTCCATGCAGAATGTGCGCATTTACATCGGTGGGGAACTGAGGACGGTGTATGATACGGAGAATACCAGACCTTTTGGAAAAAATTCTGCCAGTGGGTATGTATTCTGCGAGACATCCGGTGAGGATGCGGGACAGGAAGTGCGGATAGAGCTGCAATGTTTTACGAAAAAGTATTCCGGTGTCGTCAACACGGTATATTGCGGGGATAAATCGGATATCTGGGCATATATGTTCCACTGTTATTTTATGGTAACTCTGATCGCCTGCGCCATGCTGTTTGCCGGGCTGGTTGTGCTGATCATCAGTCTGGTGCTTGATATTATATATAAGACGAGATTTGATCTGGAGTATCTGGGATGGTGCATGATCCTGGGAGCAGTGTGGATGCTGGGAGAATCGAAGCTGCGCCAGCTGTTTGTTTCTAATGCTTCTATTCTGTCGAATATGTGCTTCTTTGTTATGATGATCTGCCCGGTTCCGATCATGTTCTATATTGACAGTGTACAGCAGGGAAGGTACCGGAAGGCATATCGTGTGGCTGAGTGCATCACCTATGTGAATTTTGTACTATGCACGGCCTTACAGGTACTGAATATCGCAGATTTTATCTCGACAATGTTCTTGTCCCACATGGTGATCGCAGGAACTTTCCTGACGATATTTATCACCATTTGCCGGGATCTCATCCAGGGAACGGCGAAACATTACAAGCTTCCGCTGATCGGACTGGTAGCTGCCATGGCCGCAGTCATGCTGGAGGTGACAGCGGTGTATCGTGTTGTGTCTCTGTCCGGGATCTTTATCGCAACCGGACTGGTGGTCCTGCTGGTCGTTACGCTGATCCAGACAATGGACCATATCCGCGAGCTGGAGCTGGCCAGGCAGAGAGAGGCCAGGGAAAGCCTGGATTATCTGACAGGTCTTCCCATGCGTCATAAGGGTGAAAAGCTGATCCTTGAGAAAATGCAGAAGCATGATGGCTATCTGGGATTTGTTGATATGGATAATCTGAAGAAGATCAACGATGTCTATGGGCATAAGGCAGGGGATCGTGCTCTCAGGCTGGTAGGAGCAATGCTCACAGAGTGCATGGAGAACGCAGTGGTCTGCCGGCTGGGAGGAGATGAATTCCTGTTCTATCTGCCGGAGGCATCAGAAGCAGACATGAGCATGCGGATAAGAAAGCTGTTTGATAGCTTTGGTGCGGCAAAAAATGTCACGGCAGAGACTTCACCGGCATCCCTGTCCTGCGGTCTGTGCATGTGCAGACAGGGAGGAAACTTTGAAGAATATTATATAAGAGCGGACAAGGCATTGTATTATGTCAAACAGAACGGCAAGAACAGTTACCGGTTTTATGAGGAGCTGGAGGAACAGTAGCCGGATGACATTGCGGTATTCCGGCGATGATCCTGGCAGAACGGAAAGCCGGCTGGAAGGGCTTTGAGAGCAAATATCAGCATGGACTGTTAAAACTGTACGCACAGCATGCCGTAAGCTCCATGAAGGGTGCTTACATGGAATAAACGGGATTTCATAAGGAGAAGATGCGATGGATATAAAAATTAACGATTATTATGAGCCGGAACATTTTAAGGCTCTGAATGAAGCGGACTATGATGTGTCCCATTCCTGTGATTATGAGAAAAATGCAATGCACCACATTCATGAATCCACAGAGATTCTGATCGTGGAATCCGGAAGTGCGGATTATTACATTGATGGCAGGAAATATTATGTGGAAGCCGGTGATATTCTCATTATCGGCTCCAGAAAATCCCATATGCGGAGGATGGACAGACTGCCGTTTGCCAGATATGGGCTGGCAGTGAATCCGTCCTATTACAGAAGACTGAATCTGGGGGAAGACATGCTGAAGGTATGGCAGGGACCTTCCCCGGAGGAGTTCGTGCAGCATTTTAAGGACGTCCCCACCGATGTGTTCTCAAGGATGATAGAACTGCTAAAATGTCTGTATGAGGAGCAGCGGCAGAGACAGACGTTCCGTGGGACCATGGAGAGAAGCCTTGTGACGCAGATCGCAGTCCTGCTCTACCGGCAGTGGGGCTTGTGCAAAAGAGAGGAAGAGACCTCATCTATGAGCCGGCAGATGTATGATATCAAGGAGTACATAGATGAGCATTATCAGGAGCCGTTAGATCTGAACAGCCTGAGTGATAAGTTCTATCTGCATCCGGTAACGATCAGTAAGGAATTCGGCCGCTGCGTCGGACAGTCGCTGACAAAATATATCAACAGTGTCCGGGTCTGTGAGGGAGCTAGACTGCTGGAGAATACCGGTGAAAGTGTGACTGCGATCGCCACTTTGTGTGGTTATGACAGCGTAAATACTTTCCTGAGACAGTTTAAAACGATCATGGAGATGAGTCCGTTACAATATCGCAAAGAAAGAATGGACTATTTGCATCAGACCAGATAACAGAACGCCCGGAGTTTTGAAAAACTCCGGGCGTTCTGACTAAAAAATGATGAAAACGGGCAAAAAACTATACAGATTGCCCAAAGCCCTTATGCTATGATAAGACCATCAGAAAGGTACCGGCCGGTACGTAACCAATGAGATGATTAAGGAGGAGTTACTTTTATGATGAAGAAGAAAATTTTAGCCGCTGCCCTTGCAACTATCTTTACGGTAGCATCACTGACCGGATGTGGAGCACCCGCAGACGAGAATACAACAGCAATCGGAGCCAGTTCAGAGGCAGCAACTGCTGCAACAACAGATACTGACAGCATCGGAGATGTTAAACTGACTGTATTGTGTGGATACGCAGGTGAGGATCCTCACGGACAGTATGTATATTCCTACGCAGAGGAATATATGAAAGAGCATCCCAATGTAAAGATAGAGATCCAGGCAATCAGTACCAATGATATCTACACAAAGCTGTCTGCTATGGCAACCACCCCGGATGATCTTCCCCAGATATTCTTTACCTCAGCAGATGCCGTTGCAACTCTGCACGACCTGGGTCTGACCAGAGATCTGACCGGACTGATCTCCGATGATCTGGCAGGAAAATTTGCCAACGGTGTACTGGATTCCTGTAAACTGGATGACGAGATCGTATATTTCCCTGTAGCATTACAGCCTCAGGCTATCATCTATAGAAAGGATCGTTTTGAAGAGGCAGGTCTTACGATACCCACTACCTGGGATGAGTTCATTGACTGTGCGAAGGCACTGACCAGGGATTCCAATGGTGACGGTGAGGTTGACCAGTGGGGCTTTGGTATGGTAGGCTCCAACAACTCTTCCGGACAGAGCCGCTTCATGTCTTATCTGTGGTCTAACGGTGTGGACTGTGTGACCGGTGAAGACGGCGACTTTAGCACCGACCTGAAGGCTGACAATAAGACCTTTACTGATGCTTTTGCAAAATGGACCCAGATGAATAACGATGGAATCGTTCCTATCGGTATCACCGAAGTAGATTATCCTACCGCAGCAAACTATTTTGCAATGGGTTATACCAGCATGTTCATGACCGGTTCCAATGCACTGGGTGTTGCTTATGCGAACAACCCCGATCTGAAGGGTAAGTTAGGCTCCTTCAAGCTTCCCGGAGATTATCCCGGAACCATGTTAGGTACAGAGGGTTATGCAGTCAGCGCTTATGCTACCGATGAAGAGGCTGCTGCAGCTATTGATTATCTCCGTTTCTTCGTAGAACATGATGATCAGATGATGTTCTGGCAGAGCAGTGGTAAGATCCCTGCTACGGTAGAGGGACAGAAGGCTGACTACATCACCGGTGACGATTATGCGGGTTATCTGCAGCAGATCGCAGACGGATGCCGTCCTACCGTAAGCTTTGCAGGTATCAGTGGACTGAAGAGTGCTCTGGGTGATGCATACGCAGCAGTATTTTCCAAGGAAAAGACCAATGATCAGGCAGTCGCTGATCTGGAAAAAGCTGTAGCTGAACTTATGGAAGACTATAACTAAGAGTAAGTGACAGATTCCCGGAGCCTTCGAACTCCGGGAATTATCAAAAGGAGGGAAACCGGAAATGTTGGGAAAGAAAACCGGCAAAAAGAGTAAGATCAAATATCAGTATGACGGATACTTATTCTCCTTCCCCATCGTGCTGATGATGGGAGCGTTGATTCTATATCCTATGCTGTACGGCTTCTATATCAGTTTCTTCAATACGAACCTTGTAACAAAATGGAAGTTTGTGGGACTGAAATATTATATGGCTGCATTTACAGAGCCGGAATTCTATCAGTCGGTTCTGCTGACGTTGGGATTCATGGTACTGGTAGTAGCGGGACATTTCATTCTGGGATTTATTCTGGCGAGTCTGCTGAACAGGGAGTTCAGGGGAAGAACCATATTCCGTGTGATTTTTATGCTTCCCTGGTTTTTTCCGGAAGCAGTGGTGGCATTATTGTTCACCTGGATCATGAATCCCATGTACGGTATCATGAACAGCATCCTCAGAAGCCTGGGATTGATCAGCACGAATCTGTCATGGCTGGGAAGTAAGGAGCTTGCCTTCCCTTCGGTCGTATTCGTATGTATCTGGAAAGGATTTCCCCTGGTAATGACCATGATCCTTGCAGGACTGCAAAGTATTTCAAAGGATTATTATGAAGCAGCGGAGCTGGATGGTGCAGGAAGATGGAAGCAGTTCAGATACATCACGCTGCCGGCATTGAAGCCGATCCTGACAACTGTCCTGATCCTGGACTGCGTATGGTGGTTCAAGCAGTATACACTGGTATACACCATGACAGCCGGAGGACCCGGCACTGCGACCAGCCTGATCAGCCTGAGTATTTATGGTACGGCATTCAATGATCTGCGCTTCGGTAAAGCGTCTGCCTGGGGTATCCTGGTATTTGTGATCTGTTATCTGATCAATCTGGTAAGTAAGGTGGTGATGAAGGATGATGAATAAAACACGTAGAAAAAAGCTTGATACGGTCCTGACGTATGTAATTCTGATCCTATTGGCGGCATTTATCGTGGTCCCTGTACTGTGGATGCTGTCCACGGCATTCAAGACAGAGGCACAGACCTACTATCCGAACCCGAAGTGGCTTCCGGATCCGTTCTCGCTGGAATCTTTTCATAAATTCTTCAGCACCTACAACTTTGGTAAAATGACGGTGAACAGTCTGATCACCTGTCTGGCAGCCATGGTCATCTGTGTGGCATGCGCCTGTCTGGCAGGATATGGGATCACACGATTCAAATTCAAGGGACGTAAGCAGCTTTTGAATTTCCTGCTGATCACTCAGATGTTTCCCAGTGTTATGCTGGTAGTACCTTTTTATGCAGTACTTTCCAAGTATCATTTGACCAACACATTATTAGGCTTGATCGTCGTATATGCAGCCACCAATGTAGCATTCAGCACATGGATGCTGGTATCGTATTTCAAGACAGTTCCCATAGAGCTTGATGAGGCAGCGAGAGTGGACGGAGCCTCCAGCTTCTGCATTTTCCGGAAGATCATTCTCCCTTTGATCCTTCCCGGTATTGCAGCGGTGGCGATGTTCGTGCTGTTCAACGGCTGGAATGAATATATGTACTCTTCCGTACTGGTATCCAAGGATTCTCTGAAGACATTGACCGTAGGTATTGTCGCTCTGAATTCCCAGTATCAGATCAAATGGAACGATCTAATGGCAGCATCGACAGTATCCAGTCTCCCTCTGGTAATATTGTTCGTATGCTTCCAGAAATATTTTATCGCCGGAATGACCGGCGGCGCTGTAAAAAGCTGAGTATACGAGGAGGAAATAAGAATGGAACATATTACGATCCGTGACATTAAGGTGTTCGTAACGGCACCTAGAAATATTAATCTGGTGGTAGTAAAAGTAGAGACCTCAGAGCCTGAATTATACGGTTATGGCTGTGCAACCTTCACCTGGAGGCATAAGGCTGTGGTAACGGCCATCGAAGAGTACCTGGCTCCCATGCTGAAGGGCAGACCGGTAGAGGATATTGAAGGCTTGTGGCAGACCATGATGGGCAGTTCTTACTGGAGAAACGGTCCGGTACTGAACAATGCCATTTCCGGTGTAGATGAAGCGCTTTGGGATATTAAGGGTAAAATGGCAGGAATGCCGCTATATAGTCTGTTAGGCGGTAAGTGCAGAGAAGGAATCACGGTATATCGTCATGCGGACGGTGGCTCTGTGGAAGAAGTAGAAGAGTGTATCCAGAAGTACATGGAAGAAGGCTATCGTTATATTCGCTGCCATATGGGTACCTACGGCGGCAACTTCGGTGGCAAATGTCAGAGCATAGTAAAGCCGGAAAATGCACCGGAAGGAGCATATTTCGATCCCAGAATGTATATGAACAGCGTATATCATCTGTTTGACAGGGTGAGAGCCGATATCGGATGGGGCGTAGAAGTGATGCATGATGTGCATGAGCGTCTGTCCCTGGCGCAGACCATAGAATTTGCCAAAGAACTGGAGCAGTACAAGCTGTTCTTCCTGGAGGATTCACTGGCACCGGAATATGATGAATTTTTCAAGACCCTGCGTGAACACACCACCCTGCCGCTGGCAATGGGCGAGCTGTTCACCAATCCTGCGGAGTGGAAGCCGTTAGTACAGAATCAATGGATCGATTTTATCCGTGTTCATTTAAGCGATATCGGTGGGATCACTCCTGCGAGAAAGCTTGCACACTATTGTGAAGCCTATGGAGTAAGAACCGCATGGCACGGTCCCAATGACCTGTCTCCCATCGGTATGGCTGCGCAGATGCATCTGGATCTCAACTGTCATAACTTCGGAATCCAGGAGTTCTCCGGATTCTCCGAAGAAGAGCAGGCAGTATTCCCCGGCTGCCCTGTAGTAAAGAACGGTTATGCTTATGTGAATGATAAACCCGGCATCGGTGTGGACTTCGATGAGAAGGAAGCGCTGAAATATCCGGAGGTTCAAATGGATCATAGCTGGCTCTTCTCCAGACTTCCCGACGGCACTCCCGTGAGACCGTAAATCATCACACAGACCCCGCGGCTATCTTTATGCTATGTCTGTTTTGACACGAATGAAAATGCGAGATACCGATACAGGCACATCAGCTTGACTGGTGTGCCTTTTTCTATAAATTTTTTATTAAAAAGTTTACAAAATTTTACGATAATGTTCAAAAATATACAATTTATCAATAGTGATGTAGACAAACAATAAAAAAATGGGTAATATGTATATATAATCAGCATGATGAATGAAAAACGTGTACAACATGCTACATAATTAAAGCAAGAAATATAAAATAGGGAGGAATGTTGCCGATGAAACAGTTCAGCTATATCATTAAGGATGAAATAGGTCTGCATGCACGTCCTGCGGGACTGCTCGCCAAGGAAGCGAAAAAGTATCAGAGTACAGTGACACTTTCCTGTAAGGGGAAAACAGCTGCAGCAAGCAAGCTGATGGCGATCATGGGAATGGGCGTGAAGCACGGAGACAATGTGGAAGTCACGATAGAAGGAGCGGATGAAGATACCGCCGCAGCAGAGTTTCAGAAGTTTTTCTGTGAGAACCTCTAGGAGAAGACCTGTACGACAGAGTTTGGAAGGTAGAAAATGGAAAAATATATAGGAAAATCCGTATATAAGGGAACAGCGATCGGACCTGTCAGTGTTATGAAGAAAAAGGACAGTCTCGTTAAGAGGATCCATATCGACAACACAGCGGAAGAACTGAAACGGCTGGATGCGGCTAAGGAACGTACGATAACGCAGCTGGGGCAGTTATACGAGAAGGCTCTGCAGGAGGTCGGAGAAGTCAATGCAGCCATTTTCGAGGTGCATCAGATGATGCTCGAGGATGACGATTATCAGGATGCCATTCACAGCATGATTCAGAACGAAGAAGTGAATGCAGAGTATGCGGTGGCAGTGACCGGCGATAATTTTGCAGAGATGTTCGCCAACATGGATGATGAATATATGCAGGCCCGTTCTGCGGATGTCAGGGATATCTCCAACCGGCTCGTCCGTAATCTGTCCGGAGAGGAGCAGATTGACTGGAGTACCATGGAGCCGTCGATCATTGTGGCAGATGATCTGACACCCAGTGAGACGGTACAGATGGATAAGAGTAAGATCCTGGCCTTTGTCACAGTACATGGTTCAACGAATTCCCATACTGCGATCCTGGCACGTATGATGAATATTCCGGCACTGATCGGGGTACCATTGGAACTGGAGAAAATCCATAACGGAACCCGCGCTATTGTGGACGGCAGGGAAGCAGTATTTTACCTGGATCCGGAGGAAGAGCAGCTCCGGCAGGCAGAAGCGGCACAGCAGACGGAACAGAGACTAAGAAGCCTGCTGGCAGAATACAAGGGACGTGAATCCGTGACAAAGAGCGGACGCAAGGTCAATGTATATGCCAATATCGGCAGCGTATCGGATGTGGCATATGTACTGGAGAATGATGCGGAGGGCATCGGTCTGTTCCGCAGTGAGTTTTTATATCTCGGAAGGAATTCCCTTCCGGATGAGACAGAACAGTTCAATGCTTACCGTCAGGTGCTGCAGATGATGGCAGGAAAAAAGGTCATTATCCGTACTCTTGATATCGGCGCAGACAAAAATGTAGATTATCTCGGACTGGGCAAGGAAGATAATCCTGCCATGGGATACCGTGCGATCCGGATCTGTCTGGAGCAGCCGGAGATCTTCAAGACACAGCTGAGGGCACTTCTCAGAGCGGCAAAATACGGAACACTGGCCATTATGTATCCGATGATCATTTCCGTGGAGGAAGTGCTGGATATTCAGAAAATCGTGGCAGAGGTTGCTAAGGAGCTGGAGGAAGAGAAGCTTCCTTACGCAATTCCGGAACAGGGAATTATGATCGAGACTCCTGCGGCTGTCATGATGAGTGAGGAGCTGGCGGAGCATGTTGATTTCTTCAGTATCGGCACGAATGATCTGACACAGTATACTCTGGCTATCGACAGGCAGAACAACAGACTGGACAGATTCTATAATCCACATCATGAGGCAGTCCTGCGTATGATACAGATGACTGTTGACGGAGCACATAAGCATGGAAAATGGGTCGGCATCTGCGGAGAACTGGGAGCGGATACGACACTGACCACACGATTTGTACAGATGGGAATTGATGAACTCAGTGTGGCACCGTCCATGGTACTGAATGTCCGTAGTAAAATATGCGAAATGGAGTGAGAGATTCATGAGAATATACAAAGCGAAAGATTATGCAGATATGAGCAGAAAGGCTGCAAATATTGTATCGGCACAGGTTATCATGAAGCCGAACTGTGTTCTCGGACTGGCTACGGGATCCACACCCATCGGTCTGTATAAACAGCTGGTGGAATGGTTCCGCAAGGGAGACCTGGACTTTTCTGAGGTTATGACGGTGAACCTGGATGAATATAAGGGGCTGAGCCGGGAAAACGATCAGAGTTATTATTATTTTATGCACCAGAATCTGTTTGACCATGTGAATATCCCGGTGGAAAATACACATCTGCCTAACGGAATGGAGCCGGATTCGGAGAAAGAATGCCGTAGATATACGGAACTGATCCAGTCACTGGGCGGCGTGGACCTGCAGCTTTTGGGAATTGGACATAACGGGCACATCGGCTTCAACGAACCGGGAGAGAGTTTTGACAAGCAGGTACATTGTGTGAACCTGACAGAGTCTACGATCGAAGCCAACAAGAGATTCTTCGCATCGGCGGAGGATGTCCCGAAGCAGGCATATACCATGGGGATCAAGACCATTATGCAGGCGAAGAAAATATTGATCGTAGCCAGCGGCGAAGACAAGGCGGAGATCGTACAGAAAGCTTTCTTCGGCCCCATTACACCGCAGGTGCCGGCATCGGTATTACAGCTTCATAATGATGTGACACTGGTGGCAGACGAAGCAGCGCTCAGTAAGCTTTCTGAATAAGAAAGGGGAAGCTGATAGATCATGAGAATCAGAAATGCAAATATATATACAGAGGAGCATCGATTTGTCAGAGGGGATGCAGCCGTGGAGAACGGCAGGTTCGTAAGCTGTACCGGGGATCCGGCGGGTGAGGAAACTGTTGTGGATGCCAAAGGCATGTATCTGATACCGGGACTGGTGGATATTCATTTCCATGGATGTAAGGGCGCGGATATGTGTGACGGTACGAAGGAAGCACTGGATATCATCACATCATATGAAGCCTCTGTCGGTGTGACAAGCATCTGCCCGGCTACCATGACGATACCTAAGGATGAACTGCTGGAGGTTATGAAAAATGCCGGCAGCTATGAGTATTCCGGTGGATCCCACCTGGTGGGCATCAATATGGAAGGACCTTTTATCAGCCCGGCGAAAAAGGGTGCTCAGGCGGCAGAAAATATCATGCACTGCGATTATGAATATTTCAGTCAGCTGCAGAAAGCAGCGAACGGGCTGATCAAGCTGGTAGATATCGCACCGGAGGAGCCGGGAGCGATGGAATTTATTGACAGAGCCAAAGGAGAAGTGGTTATTTCACTGGCGCATACAGCTTCCGGCTATGATACAGCAAAGAAAGCCATAGAACATGGAGCATCTCATGCGACACATTTGTATAATGCAATGCCGCCGCTGAACCACAGGGAGCCTGGCGTGATCGGAGCAGTGAGAGATTCAGAGAAATGTCATCCGGAGCTGATCTGTGATGGTGTACACATTCATCCGTCAGTGATTCGTGCAACATTTGCGATGTTTGGCGCTGACCGCATGATCCTGATCAGCGACAGTATGCGTGCAACGGGACTGGAGGATGGTGAATATACTCTGGGAGGACAGCCGGTTACCGTCAGAGGCAATCTGGCCACCCTGCATGACGGCACGATCGCCGGATCGGCGACGAATCTGATGGATTGTATGCGGTTTGTAGTAAAAACCGTAGGCCTCCCGCTAGAGACGGCAGTGATGTGTGCCACGGAGAATCCGGCGAAGGAGATTGGCATTTTCGATGAAGTGGGCAGTATATCCGTTGGTAAGAGGGCAGATTTCGTACTTCTGGATCAGGAACTGAACATTGCAGCGGTATATATCGACGGAAAGGAGTTCACATGTTAGATTTTTTGAAAGGTAAGCGAAAAGGTAATTGCATCGGATCGCCCTGTAAGGGAAAGGCAGTTGCTCTTACGGAGGTACCGGATCCTACATTTTCCGAGAAAATACTGGGAGACGGATTTGCAGTGATCCCCTCCGAAGGGAAAATATATGCTCCCGCAGACGGAGAGGTGACCGTGGTATTTGATACGCTCCATGCGATCACCATGACAACGGATCAGGGAGCGGAGCTTCTGATCCACATCGGACTGGATACCGTGACACTCAAGGGAGCCCCCTTCACGGCACATGTTGCTGCCGGAGACCATGTCAAAAAGGGAGATCTTCTGCTGGATGCGGATCTGGAGAAGATTCAGGAAGCCGGACTGCATATCATCACTCCGGTCCTGGTCTGCAATACCGATGAATATAATAAGATCAGTATTCTGAAAGAGGGAGAGGTATCTCCCGGCGAGGACGTGCTCCAGATCTCTTAAGAGCGGTACGTCCGTATCAACTAACGAAACTGACCGGAACGGTTCCGGTTTAGTATAATGTAAAGGAGGAGAAATGTATGAAGTTTCTTCAAAAACTGGGTAAAGCGTTAATGCTTCCCGTAGCGGTTCTGCCGATCTGCGGTATCCTCATGGGTATTGGTTACTTGTTGTGCCCGGCAACGATGCAGGGTGGTGAGATCCAGGGTGCAGCAAATCTGATCGGTCTGTTCCTCGTAAAAGCAGGTGGTGCTTTGATTGACCACATGGCGATCCTGTTCGCAATTGGTGTAGGTGTCGGTATGTCAGAGAAAAATGACGGTACCGGAGGCATCGCAGCTCTGGCTTCCTGGCTGATGCTTACAACACTTCTGTCTACCGGATTTGTTACGACCATTATGCCCTCCATCGCTGAGAATGCTACCAAGACATTGGCATTCAATAAGATTGAGAATCCTTTTATCGGTATTATTGCCGGTATTATCGGTTCCATGTGCTACAACAAGTTCAAGGATACCAAGCTTCCTGACTGGCTGTCCTTCTTCAGTGGCAAGCGCTGCGTAGCTATCATAGCAGGTGTAGTATCTATTCTGGTATCTGTTGTACTGCTGTTCGTATGGCCTTTATTGTTCGGCGGTCTGGTAGCTCTCGGTGAAGCTATCGTAGGAATGGATGTAGTCGGCGCAGGTATTTATGCTTTCCTGAACCGTCTGTTGATCCCTACCGGATTACATCACGCACTGAACAACGTATTCTGGTTCGATACCATTGGACTGGGAGATCTGCAGCACTTCTGGAAAGGTGAGACAAGCGCTGATGTATCCTGGAGCCTTGGAATGTATATGTCCGGCTTCTTCCCTTGTATGATGTTCGGTATCCCCGGTGCAGCTCTGGCAATGGTAAAATGTGCAAAGCCCGCCAAGAAAAAGGTAGCAATCGGTCTGTTAGCTTCCGCAGCAATCTGTTCCTTCATCTGCGGCGTTACCGAGCCCTTTGAGTTTGCATTCATGTTCTTAGCTCCCGGACTGTATGTGATCTACGCAGCACTGTACGGCATCTTCACCATGATCACTGTTGCTCTTGGCTTCCGTGCAGGCTTCAGCTTCTCCGCAGGTGCGATGGATCTGTTGTTCTCATCCTCCCTGCCTGCAGCAGCTAAAACCTGGCTGATCATCCCTCTGGGTATCGCAGCATTTGCTGTATTCTACTTCGTATTCCTCTTCGCTATCAAGAAATGGGATCTGAAGACCCCTGGTAGAGAAGATGATGATGTAGAAGCAGAGAAGAAGATCGAGCTGGCAAATGATGATTTCGCAGCAATCGCAGCAACCATTCTGGAAGGCTGCGGCGGCAAGGACAACATTGCAAGCATTGACAACTGCATCACAAGACTGAGACTGGAAGTAAAAGACATTACCGCAGTGGATGATAAGGTGATTAAATCTGCAGGCGTAGCTGGTGTCATGAAACCCGGTAAGACCTCTGTTCAGGTAATCATCGGACCTAAGGTTCAGTTCGTAGCGGATGCATTTTCCAAGCTTTGCGAATAATAAAGTACTGATAAAACTGAATATATGACCGGAAGAGAGACCTGCCTGGGAAGACCATGCGGGTCTTTCTTATACGCAGGGTGATGTTATATATGATGTCGGTTTTACAATTTTTTCAGTATAACAATAATTCAGAAAAAGTCAAGACGGACAGGAAAGTCGATTCAATACATTTTTGGGTCGATTCATGCAATATTTGTTCATAAATGAAGATTAGGAATTATAATGGCGGGGAACGAAACGAAAAGTTACAGAAAGGGCGACAGCAAAAGCCCGTAACGGAAACAGAAAGGATGAGTACTTATGAAGACAAAAATGAAAGTACTGTTGATGAGTCTCTGTGCTGCCTTTGTCATGCTGGCTGGCAGTGGAGTGACGGTGCATGCAGAAGAGTTCAGTGCAGGAGGACCCTTTGAGTATGCCTATGATGTGCAGAGAACACGTTTCCCGGAGAAAGGGGGCACGATCACCTGCAGCGGGCTGAGCAATCCATACATTTATCCTATGGAAGTATACGAGAAAACCGAAGGTGATTGGACACTGACAGAGATCGGTTCTTATGAAAAAGCAGTCGGCATGATCTCCAACACCAGCAATCTGTTTACTGTTGTCAGTGATATTTCCAACAGCTATGATGATCTGAATCTGCTGGATGTGTGCATTCATGAACTGAAGGATGGCGACACACATATTGCCTATGGTGTCATCGTGGTATCGGATGAAAGCGATAAAGTTGTCTTTATCGGAGACAGCCTGGGTGGAGGAGCCGGTTATCTGCTTTCCAAGAACGAAATAGCACCGGAAGAGACCCCCGTGGATGTAACCGGTGTAAAGATCGCTCCCGATTATGCTGCGGAAACAGAGAAGAAAATAGTGGAACTGGATGTGACCGACAGCTATACTTTTTATAACAAAGAAGAGGGTTACACTGACCCCGCAGGAAAAGAAGTAACGGTAACGAATATCAGCAGCAATGAAAGCGGAGCACTGGAGATCACTCTGGAAGGCAACAATGCAGAATGCTTTGAACTCAGTAAAACGGCAATGGATTCCATCGCATCGGGAGCCAGCGATACTTTTAAAGTAATCCCGAAGGAAGGTCTTGGCATAGGAACCTATACGGCAACGATCACCGTGAAAGCGGCAGCAGATAATACACTGAGAATAGCACCGCAAAGCTTTACAGTGTCCCTGACGGTTATTGCTTCACAGACTCCGGAACCTTCAGAACCCACCCCTGCTCCGGAAGAGCCTACACCTGCACCCGCAGAGCCTACACCCGCACCTGCGGAGCCCACAGCTACCCCGGCACCTGTCGATAACAGTAGCAGCGATTCTGACGATGATGATGCAACCCCTGCTCCGGTAGTGGCAACGCCTGCACCGGAAGTACTGTATACGGTACAGAAGGGCGACTGCCTCTGGAGAATTGCCCGCCTGAACGGATGCAGCCTGACAGATCTGATGGTGGCAAATGCAGACCTGCTTCATTTCAGAAGCCTGATCTATCCGAACTGGGTATTGAGAATCCCGGGCAGCAACACCGTGGCTGCAGCAGCACAGCCCACAGCGGCACCGGCCACCACACAGCTCTATAAAGTACAAAAGGGAGATTCCCTCTGGAAGATCGCCCGGAACCACAAATGTTCCGTCAGAGACATCATGGATCTGAACAACATTGCTATAGACAACGCAGACCTGATCTATCCCGGCTGGGATCTGACCCTGCCTGAAAAGTAAGGCGAAAACACCGGATAAAAGATGTAAGGGTGTTATAAAACACTATTGAATAGTATAAGAAAGCATCGCTTTGTGTGAAAATGAGCAGACCTCAAAAACACAGAGCGGTGCTTTTTCAGTTACCGGGTCCCTCCTCAGACGGAGCCCTTTGTCGGTTCGGGTCGATTCAATACATTTTTGGGTCGATTCATGCACGGAACCGTCGTAAGGGAAAATTTGGATTATAATGAGAATGAGTAGAAAAATGTCCTGAGATACCGGAGATCACCGCAGAATGCAGCAGATGCCGGCTGATGGCAAGAGAGGAACAGGAGCCTATGAAAAAAGTACAGAAGCAACTAAAAAGAGCATTATCCATGGTACTGGCACTGACCATGGTCGTGGGTATGCTCTCCGGCTGCGGGCTCGGAGGGAATACAACTCCGGATGCAACAGCCGTGCAGGATGCGGTAACAGAAGTGGAAGAGATTGTTCTGAGCAGTAAAGGCCAGGATACTTTTTTACTTTCCGCAGGGGAGAAACCCGACCTGCAATTTGATACCACGAAAGGAACGATCACGGACGTTACGGTGACACCGGATGACAAGACACTGGTACCGTATCAGTATTATACCGTGACCATCACCCTGACAGCCGGAGATAACGAGAGTTTTGTTAAATCCGCGGCCATCACTCTTGACGGAGTAGATATTCAGATGAAGGAATGGGCGGCAGACAAGCTGGTAGTCGAGTACACCACGCTGGCACTGCCGGAGACCGTTACCACGGATGAAATGTCCAAAGTTACGGCCTATGGAGATGCAGCATCCGAGAACAGCCTGGGCACAGCTAAGGTGCAGGCGTTACTGGATTGCGAGCTCACCGTATTTTCCGAGGACGGTAAGAATTCCTATGTAGTGAAGAAAGGTTTCGTACCTCTGTTCACGGTACCTTCCTTTGTGGCGAACGGAGAACCCCTGCAGATCGCAGATAGCGAAACTGTCCAGATTATAAAGGAACACGGCGAGGAAGACTTTGCAGGAGCCGAAGGACAATGGTACAAAGTGGCTTACAAAGGCAAGGTGGGATATCTTCCGGCTACCTTTGTAAAGGATGCCAGGATCCAGGCCAACAATGAAGCCGTGAAGACACCGGAACCCACAAGCGCACCGAAGAAAGTCGCACAGACCAGACCTGCGGTAAAGCCTGCGGCCAGTCAGACCAGCCAGGTAACCGCTGCAGCGAAGGATGATTCGGATGACAATGATTCCGACAGCAAGGGAAGTGATAATAGCGGAAGCAATAATGGAAGTTCTTCCGACAACGGTTCCGACAATACTATTGAAAAGACGACCTTTTACCAGATCGATTTCGCGCTGGGTGGAGGAATCAACATTCCGGATGCTCTGCTGCCAAATGCCCTTATGCTGGCAGCCAATTCCATCATTGATGTGAATCAGCTGGCAACCCCGTCCGTACCGGGGTATCTGTTCGAGGCATGGTATTATGATTCTGCCCTGACAAGACAGGTACAGAGCGGTGATACGATCAATGGAAATATGACCCTGTATGCGAAGCTTCGGGAAATCACCGGCGCAGAAGTCGAAGAGGGACAGGATAACTATGTTGCCAGCGTGGATGTGGACGCAAAGACATTCCGGATCGCACTGTTAAAGTCCGCAGGCGCACGTTCCACAGAGCAGGTTACAGATATTGCAAAGCTGTATAATATTGCAGATCAGGAGGTCTCTCTGGCACTGGATATCTCAGGACCGGAGACCGTTACCATCGGGGATGGCACCTATGAAAAGTACTATATTTCTTCCAGTGAACTGGAAGCAGGTGCTACTTACCAGATGCAGTTGCAAAGCAACAGCTATCTGATCTATTATAACGACCAGATACAGCCTGCAGCGGTAAGGCTTTACAATTTCACCACAGCCATGGCACAGGTGGAGAACCTGAGCCTCAATGACAAACTGGTCTATCTGAAAAAGGCAGAGGTAAACTACACCGAGGGCAGTGATTATCTGTCCGGTCTGTTTAATGTAAATGTTGCAGAGGATATGACACAGTTAAACACTGTGGACGGCAGCGGAAGCTTTACCTATACCGGCAGCCAGAAGATCGGCGTGGGAACCACAGTCGTGATCTATGACGGTGCAGAGGCTCCTACACTGGGTGAGGACGGACTGAGTTCCGCACAGCAGTATGACGGCAATGCCGCTTATGTGTCCTCCAACGGCATCGTGATGCTCAAGGACACCGGCGAGATCTACATCTGGCCCCAGGGCAATGAGACCACCGAGTTCACCCTGCCCTCCACCATGACGGAGATCCCCGATAAGATGTTCCAGAACAACACCAGCCTCAAGAAGGTCGTCGTTCCCGCCAGCGTCACCAAGGTGGGCACCTATGCCTTCTCCAGCTCCAGGATTGAGGAGATCTACTTCGAGGATTCCGCCAATGGGCTGACCGTCGGCGCCTTCGCCTTCTACAATTGTCCCAATCTGACCAGCCTGCGTCTGCCCTACGGCCTGACCAGCATCGGCGCCAACGCCATCTCCAAGACCGGTCTGGAGACCATTGTCATTCCCGACACCGTCACCGAGATGGGCGGCAGCGCGCTGGCTTACAACGACGCCCTGAAGAATGTCACCCTGTCCAAGTCCCTGACGGCTGTGCCCAGCCGCGGCTTTGTGGGCTGCGAGGCTCTGACGGAGCTGACTCTGCCCGCCTCCATCCAGGATTGCGGCGTCAGCAACACCGTCAATGCCTTCACCGACTGCGTGAACCTGCAGAACATCTTCGTGGCCGACGGCTCCCTGTACTTCAAGAGCGTGGACGGCGTCCTGTTCGATAAGAACGGCGCGAACCTGCGCTGCTATCCCGAGGGCCGCACGGCAGAGAGCTACCGCATCCCCGAGGGCACCGTCCGCGTGGGCGGCAACGCCTTCACCGGCAACGAGCACCTCAAGAGCGTCAGCCTCCCCACCACCCTGGAGCGTATCGGCCCCAAGGGCTTCTTCGCCTGCACCAACCTGAAGGATTACTACTTCAACGGCATGACCGCTCCTCTGCTGGAGACCACCGTGTCCCTGACCGGCGCTTATGCCAACGTGGCCCTGTACGCCAACTTCGTCGGCCTGTGGGGCACCACCACTACCAGCGGCTTCGTGTACAACGACTGGGGCCTGAACCTGTATTATCCCCAGGGCGCTGTGGGCTACACCGCCTATGTCTGGGACAAGTACTTCAACACCGAGAACGGCAGCGTCAACGTCATGGATGCCAGCTACTTCACGCCCACGGATCTCACCGTGACGGAGACCGGCGTCCGCAACGCCCTGCTGACCTGGACCGCCGCCAAGCAGTCCAATGCCGAGGATATCGTCTATAAGGTGGAGCGCAGCGTTGCGGTCCACATCCAGGACGACACCCAGGATACCTGGCTGTTCGATGGCTTCGAGACCCTGGCGGAGAATCTCACCGCCTGCACCTATACCGATACCACCGCCCTGCACTTCGGCATGACCTATGCCTACCGTGTCACGGCCTACAGCCTGTCCGGCCAGACCGGCCCCGCTGCCATCGGGTATCTGTATATTGATGCCGACCCCAACAACGCCGATGAAATGGCGGTGCTGGAGCTCATCAAGAAGATCGAGGCCCTCAAGCCCATCGAGAACCTGACCAAGGAGGACGAGGCTTACCTGCGTCAGCTGCTGGCTGAGTACAACGCCCTTACCGACGCCCAGAAGGAGCTGGTGTACAACTATGGTACCCTGCTGGCCGCTCTGGAGCTGGTGGGCCACAACCCCGAGCTGAAGAACGCCAAGCCCGCCACCTGCACCGAGGATGGCTACACCGGCGACGTGGTCTGCAAGACCAACGGCGAGACCATCAAGAAGGGCGAGGTCATCAAGGCCACCGGCCATCAGTATAAGGACG
>OIZA01000488.1_pt1 | contig 20071 bp, 16 predicted proteins | sample 1588381 | NCBI WGS metagenome assembly OIZA01 (sample SAMN03283277) | human gut metagenome | biome: human-associated habitat; material: feces | host: Homo sapiens | place: Peru | collected 2012 | reverse complement strand
TGCGTATTGTTCAGATACGGTTAATCGTCAGAGATCTCCTCGACCAGCGTCTTTTCCATATGAAGAACATGATGCTCCTGATCATAGTAACCGATATGCACATTCGTTCCAAGCCGCACTTCTCCGTCATCCGGAGCGACCAGCCCGTTGATGATCTTTAACATCGTCGTCTTTCCGGTTCCGTTATTGCCGATCAGTGCCACACGCTCCCCGCGTTTGATTTCAAAATCAATTCCGGAAAACAGATAGTTCCCGTCAAACTGTTTTGCCAGCCCTTCCACCTTCATCACGTCATTTCCGCTCACGATATTCGGCTCTAATGTAATGTGGATATCTGTGTTATCCTCGACCGGCTTTTCCAGGCGTTCCATCTTATCCAGCATTTTTTCACGGCTTTCCGCACGCTTGATGGATTTTTCACGGTTAAAAGACTTTAACTTTGCGATCACTTCTTCCTGATGTTTGATCTCACGCTGCTGATTGTAATACTGCCGCAGCAGTGCCTCTCTTGCGCTTTTCTTTTTTACGGCATAATCGGAATAATTTCCAAGGAAGACCGAAACCCGATGCTGGAATACCTCGATCACCTTTGTCACAACCCGGTCAAGGAAATACCGGTCATGTGATACGATGATGACTGCCCCTTTGTAATTCATCAGATAGGTTTCCAGCCATGCGATCGAATTCATATCCAGATGGTTCGTCGGCTCATCGAGGAGAATAATATCCGGTTTTGTCACCAAAAGACGCCCCAAAGCCACTCTGGTCTTCTGTCCACCGGAAAGTTCCGACATTTTTTTGTCAAAATCTTCCTCTCCAAAGCCGAGTCCCTTTAAGACGCCTGTTACTTCACTTTTATATGCATAGCCTTCCTGCAGTTCAAATTCATGGTTTAACCTGTTATAGTCGGCAAGCAGTTTTTCCATTTCATCCGCGCCACAGCCATTCATGGCATCTTCCATCGCACGCAGACGTTTTTCCATCTCGATCACCGGTTGTTTCACGGAAAGGACTTCTTCATAGATCGTTTTGTCTGAATCCTGCTCCTGATGCTGCGCCAGATAACCGATCGTCTTTCCCTTCGCAACCGTCACCGTTCCCTCATCTGCATCGATCTCCTGCATAATGATTTTTAACAGGGTTGATTTTCCGGCGCCGTTGATCCCGACGATCGCCGCCTTTTCATTCTCTTCGATATGAAAAGACGCGTTTTTTATTATTTCGTCTGTCCCAAAGGATTTACTGATATTCTGACAGGCTAAAATCATAATTTCCTCCTAAAAGGGACATCCCTTCCAGTTAGGAAAGGGATGCCTCTAATGTTTCTCTTATCGCTTTAATAAAATTCTCGCTGTTTAATACGGTCGGATTCTGCAATGAGGTGATCAGTGCAAGATCCTTTGTCATTTTACCAGATTCAATGGTAGAAAGGCAAGCCTTTTCCAGTTTATCTGCAAATTTCATAAGCTCCGGTATGTTATCCAGTTCACCGCGCTTTCTGAGCGCCCCGCTCCATGCAAAAATAGTGGCAACAGAGTTGGTCGATGTTTCTTCTCCCTTTAAGTGCTTGTAATAATGGCGCTGTACCGTTCCGTGGGCTGCTTCATATTCATAGTAACCCTGCGGGGAAACCAGTACCGAAGTCATCATTGCAAGGGAGCCGCACGCGGAAGAGATCATATCACTCATGACATCCCCGTCATAGTTCTTGCATGCCCAGATGAATCCACCCTCAGACTTCATAACACGGGCAACTGCATCATCGATCAGTGTATAGAAATATTCAATACCGGCCTGGTCAAATTTTTCCTTGAATTCTTTTTCAAAAACTTCTGCGAAAATGTCCTTGAATGTGTGATCGTATTTTTTGGAGATCGTGTCCTTTGTTGCAAACCACAGATCCTGCTTTGTATCCAGTGCATATTTAAAGCAGCTTCTTGCAAAGCTCTCAATCGAGCTGTCTATATTGTGCTGTCCCTGGATCACGCCAGGCCCCTTGAATTCATGGATCGTTTCTCTGGTCACAGTTCCATCTTCTGCGGTAAATACCAGTTCTGCCACACCGGCGCCCGGTACTTTCATCTCCACATTTTTATAAACATCACCGTATGCATGTCTTGCGATCGTGATCGGCTTCTTCCAGTTTTTCACACACGGATCGATGCCCTTTACCTGAATCGGCGCACGAAATACGGTTCCGTCAAGGATTGCACGGATCGTTCCATTCGGGCTCTTCCACATCTCTTTTAAGTTGTATTCCGTCATACGTGCCGCATTCGGTGTGATCGTTGCACATTTTACCGCAACGCCGTATTTCTTCGTTGCATTGGCAGAATCTACCGTAACCTGATCATTTGTTTCATTTCTGTGTTCCAGTCCAAGATCATAGTATTCCGTCTTTAAATCGATAAACGGAAGAAGTAATTCATCTTTGATCATCTGCCAGAGGATTCTGGTCATTTCATCTCCGTCCATCTCAACTAACGGTGTGCTCATCTTGATTTTTTCCATTTTCGCTTCCTCCAATATTTAATTATTTTAATAAATTGTCCCATCCGTACTGATCCATATTTTTAATGGTATTCATCATATGAATGGTTGCAAGTTCTTCTGCCTTTTTACTGTCCTTTGCCTTCAACGCCTCAACAATCTTGCGGTGCTCTTCGTTGGATGCGACTGCCCGTTTCGGATCTGCCAGCGTGATCTTGCGCACCCGCTGCACATAATGGTGGAAATCAGACAGTGTATGTTTAAGCACCGGACTCTCAGATGCTTCATATAAGATCTCATGGAATTTGTTGTCCAGTTCCAGGATCTGTTCCGCATGTCCCTCTTTTCCGGCATGAAACTCGGAAAGATAAATATTTTCCTCAAGTTCGTCAAGCTGTTCTTTCGTAATATGGCTGCATGCCCATTTGGCGCACAGTCCCTCCAGCCTCGAACGGATCTCATAAATATCCTGAATATCTTCTTTGGAAATTCCGACCACATAAGCCCCCTTGTTTGGGATAATTGTGACCAGTCCCTCCAGTTCAAGCTGGCGCAGTGCCTCACGCACCGGCGTACGGCTGACACCCAGTTCATTTCCGATCGTTTTTTCCTTTAACTCCTCATTATATCGGTATTTACCTGATAATATATCCTCTCGGATGGTATGAAACACTTTCGTACTCAAAGAATATTTGTCATCAGCCACGTCATTGCCTCCCTTGCTTTTATAATACGATGCCGAGTTTCTTACAACAATCCGTGATCTCCACAACCAGTTCGTTGTCGGTCAGAACCGTCACACGTCCCTCCTCATACTGCTTGTCGACCCATTCTTTTATCATCTTTACCAGTTCGGAATTCTTATCCACCCATCTGTCCTTGCTTAAGCGGTAATAGGAATTGATCCAGTGTGCAATGCCTGCAAGTCCGGATGTATTGGATACTGAAACCAGAGCCGGTCGGTTTAGGAACTTTTCCGTATCGAAGATATTATAGATCTCCTCATTCTTTAACAGCCCGTCCGCATGGATGCCGGCTCTCGTGACATTGAAATTCTTGCCGACAAACGGTGTACGGTCCGGAATATGGTAATCAAGCTCTTTTTCATAATATTCTGCCAGCTCAGTGATCACCCTGGTATCCATGCCATCCAGTGTTCCACGTAACTGTGCATATTCAAATACCATAGCCTCAAGCGGTGTATTTCCGGTACGCTCGCCGATTCCAAACAGTGCACAGTTGACACCGGATGCACCATACAACCATGCAGTTGTGGAATTATTGACCGCCTTGTAAAAATCATTGTGTCCGTGGAACTCGATCAGTTCACTCGGTACACCGGCATGTGTGGTAAGTCCGTAGATGATGCCAGGTATACTTCTCGGGATCACTGCACCCGGGAAATTTACGCCATAGCCCATCGTATCACAGACACGGACCTTGATCGGTATCTTATATTCATCCATCAGCTTCATAAGTTCAAGACAGAAAGGAATGACAAAACCATAAATATCAGAACGGGTAATATCTTCCAGATGGCAGCGCGGGCTGATCCCGGTCTCCAGACATTCCCGGATAACGCTTAAATACAGGTTCATAACTTCACGTCTCGTCATCTTCATTTTATAGAAAATATGGTAATCAGAGCAGCTTACCAGGATTCCGGTCTCACGCAGTCCGAGATCCTTTACCAGCTGGAAATCCTGTTTGCTCGCCCGGATCCAGCTTGTCACTTCCGGAAATTTATATCCTCTCTCAAGACATTTATATACAGCATCACGGTCCTTTTTGCTGTAAAGGAAAAATTCACTCTGACGGATCTTCCCCTTCGGGCCGCCAAGCTTATGGAGATAATCGTAAATGGTCACAATCTGTTCTGTCGTATAAGGCGCTCTGGACTGCTGTCCATCACGGAATGTGGTATCCGTGATCCAGATCTCCTCCGGCATATTATGCGGCACAATACGGTCATTGAATGCAATCTTCGGAATTTCCGTATACGGGAAAAGATTTCGGAATGTATTCGGTTCTGCTACGTCTGCAAGCTGATAGAAATGCTCCTCTAACTGAAGCAGATTGGTCTTATCGTTCATTACAACTTCTCTCATGTCAACAATCTCCTTTTACCTGTTTGTTCCTTTCATTTCTTGTATAATTGTATACAATTATACTTGTATTTGTCAATATAAGATTTTAAATATTTTTATTTTTATACATGTAATACGTATTTTTATTTATTTTCGCCGGTTTTACCGCTTACTCAGCCGCATATTCTTCCACCGTATACCATTTCCGGTCAGGCATGCCATATTGCCCCCGTACCGTCCCACAAAAAGTTTTAAATTTTTTCCGTTATGGACCGGAAACACATACAAGCAGCCCACATATGATGAATTGTAAATCAAAACATGGAGGATTTAATATGAGTGATTTAGCAGCAACAAACTGTGGATGCGGATGTGAAGGAGGATGTGGCAACGGAAACAACTGTTCCTGGCTCATCATCCTGATCTTACTCTTCTGCTGCTGTGGAAACGGCAACGGACTCGGATGTGGCAATGACAGCTGCGGCGGCAATAACAGCTGCATCTGGATCATCCTTTTGCTCTTCTGCTGCGGCGGATGTGGCAACGGATGCGGCAATGGTTGCGGATTTGGCTGCTGATTTTTGCCAACCTGTTTCATTCCGGAAAAAAGAGGGCTTATTTCAAGTCCTCTTTTTCCTTTCTGTCTTCCTTTTCTTTTTGCTTTTGCCGGATACATTCTTCATCTATTTCATAGACATCATTGCCTTCAATCACAAGTTTCTTCATAATTGTTCCCTCCTGTTCTATTATATGTCTTTCTTTCCTTTTGGGCATAGCACAGAAACATGTATCATAGAATAAAACAAACGCAGACTTGCAAAAAGGATTTTCATGGAAAATGAAACTATGTTTACGCCCTTTGATCAGAAAGTCCAGACCAGAGAGCTTCAAATCTTCAAGACAATGATCCCTTACCTTATGCCGGGACAGCAGCGTATGTTTGCCCTGATGGTAAAATTTATGGAACTGCAGAAAACTGCCGCTTTGTTTAACGGGAACGCCCCCTCCATGCAGGTATGCTCCGCCACCGATCCGCAGGAACGTATGACACAGATGCTTGCAGATATCCGGAATTACTGCACACCAAAGGAGCAGGAAAATATCGACATGGCACTCAATCTGATCCAGATGCTCTCCACTTACGAGGTACTCTTTAGCTAAATTCCATTTCTCTGCATATGATAAAAAGAAAAACCGATTTATTTTTAAGGAGGATAACATGGATATTTCATTTCTCACTATGCTGCCCCAGTTTCAGCAGCTTTCAGAGGAAAAAAGACAATTTCTTATTGAATTTGCAATGGCCGATCACGGCAGTAATGCCAATTCCGCCGCTCAGAGTCTGATGCAGGCAATCCAGAGTGCAAAGGGGAAAAATATTTCCTTTTCCAAAGAAGAAAGCACGCTTCTGATCGAAGTGTTAAAACAGAACATGTCCAAAGAAGAAGCCGCACGCACCGATAAAATGTTAAAAATGGCGCAGCAGTTCATGATGATGCAGCAGTTAAAAAAACACTGACAGAGAAAGAGCTGTGAAAATAAGTCTCTCATTTCCACAGCTCTCTTATCTTCTGTTTTTATTTTGCTACGATATTAATGATCTTACCCGGAACATAGATCTCCTTGATAATGTTACCGGTCAGTTTGTCGCCCAGTGCAGCCTTGCCTGCCGCAAGTGCTTCGTCTTTTGCAGCATCTTTTGCCAGCGTGACTGTTGTCTTGGTTTTTCCATTGATCTGAACAGCAATCTCTACTTCATCATCCTCCATTGCAGCCTCATCATATTCCGGCCAGGAAGCATGGAACACGGAATCGGTATGTCCAAGCTGGCTCCACAGTTCCTCCGCAATATGTGGCGCAAACGGAGAGAGCAGAATTACGTATGTCTCTAAGGTTTCTTTATCCACACCGCCATTCTTTGCCATATCGATCAGCTTGTTGTTATATTTCATAAATCCGGATATAACCGTATTCAGGCTGAAACTCTCCAGACGCGTTGTGATGTCATAGACCATCCGGTGGCGGATCTTTATGAGTTCCTTCGTCTCCTTGACACCGGCATCCTTCTGATCCATCACAAGTTTCCAGAAACGGGTAATAAAACGATATACACCATCAATTCCTCTGTCATCCCACTCGGAATCCAGTTCAGGCGGTCCGACAAAAAGCTCATACAGTCTTAAAGCATCACATCCGTAATCTCTGACCAGGTCATCCGGAGAAATGACATTTCCCTTGGACTTGCTCATCTTGATTCCGTTCTTTCCGGTAATCATACCCTGATTAAAGAGCTTGATAAACGGCTCATCAAAATCGATCACTCCGATATCACATAAGAATTTTGTATAGAATCTGGAATACAGAAGATGCAGTACCGCATGTTCCACACCACCGATGTACATATCGACCGGAAGATATTTGTCTGCTTTCTCCCTGGATACCAGTTCCTTATCATTTTTATTGTCCACATAACGTAAGAAATACCAGGAAGATCCTGCCCACTGCGGCATGGTATTGGTCTCACGTTTTGCCGGCTTTCCACATTTCGGGCAGGTCGTATTTACCCATTCGTCAATTGCCGCAAGCGGTGATTCTCCGGTTCCGGTCGGCTCATAGGATTTTACATCCGGCAAAAGCAGCGGGAGTTCTTCTTCCGGTACCGGAACACATCCACAGTCCGGGCAATGTACGATCGGAATCGGCTCTCCCCAGTAGCGCTGTCTGGAGAATACCCAGTCACGCAGCTTGTAGTTGGTAGTCGCCTTGCCGACACCCATTTTTTCAATCATCATCGGAGCTTCTTTTTTCAGGACCGCAGACTCCATTCCGTTCCAGTCGCCGGAATTGATCATAATGCCGGAAGCCTCTGTGTATGCTTCTGTCATATTTTCCATTGCTTTTCCGTCTTTTGAAATAACAGGAATAATCGGAATATTATATTTTGTTGCAAATTCAAAGTCACGGTCATCATGTGCAGGCACACACATTACCGCACCGGTACCATAATCAGCAAGTACATAGTTTGCAAGATAGATTGGGATCTTCTTTCCGTTGATCGGATTGATCGCATAGGAACCTGTGAATACACCGGTCTTCTCCTTGCCCTGCAGACGGTCTACCGAAGACTTTAAGGAAGTCTCATAAATATAATCTTCCACTGCCTTTCTCGTCTCATCAGTTGCCAGTTCCTTTGCCATCGCATGCTCCGGAGCCATTACCATAAAAGTACAGCCGTGCAGCGTATCCGGTCTCGTCGTATAAACAGTGATCTTTTTGTCCGTTCCGTCTACCTTGAAATCAACCTCTGCGCCGTGGGATTTTCCAATCCAGTCCGTCTGCATTTTCTTTACTTTTTCCGGCCAGTCAAGTTTATCCAGATCCGCAAGCAGACGATCCGCATATGCTGTGATCTTAAGCATCCACTGTTTTAAGTCTTTCTTGGTAACATCCGCACCGCAGCGCTCACATTTCCCGTTTACGACCTCTTCATTCGCAAGGCCGGTCTTGCAGGACGGACACCAGTTGATCGGCATCTCCTTCTCATAGGCAAGCCCCTTTTTGAACATCTGGACAAAGATCCACTGTGTCCATTTATAGAATTTCGGATCTGTGGTATTTACTTCCATATCCCAGTCATAAATCGCCGCAATCTCCTTGATCTGACGTTTGATGTTTGCAATATTGTCCGCTGTGGATTTTGCCGGATGCTCTCCCATCTTGATCGCATAATTTTCTGCCGGAAGGCCAAACGCATCCCAGCCCATCGGATGGATCACATAATAGCCGTGCAAAAGCTTATAGCGGCTCCAGACATCGGAGATCACATAGCCTCTCCAGTGTCCGACATGCAGTCCGTTTCCGGACGGATATGGGAACATATCCAGACAATAATATTTCGGCTTTTTGCCGTCATTGACGTTGACCGGATGTTCCTCCCAGATCTTACGCCATTTTTGTTCCACCGCTCTGTGGTTGTAAGGTTCTGCCATTTTTAACTTCCTCCTGAACTTTTTCGGAATTTGTATATTTCTTCTTTTCTGACGGCATTTTCTGCCGCCTGGAAATATTCACACAAAAGGTGCATATGATCTCTCATATACACCTTTAAAATTTTATCACACCGTATTAATTTGTCAAGAAAGAGCTTACGTTTATCGCCAGAATCTTGTCAATCGGTGAAATACTGGTTCCATTTCCATCCGTTCCCTCGAAATACTTGCCACCCGCAGATTCAAACAGCACGTATATGTTTCCTTCCGCGATCTCAATTTCTTCGGAACACGGCGGCATTTCCACCTTTACATATGGTTTGGTCGGTTTTTCATCCATGATACGCAGCGAATCGTAAACCTTTAGATAAGAGGATTTTGTCCTTCCATAGGAGGTGCTCACAAACACGGTCCCGTCCTCATCAAATGCAACGCCCTGAACCTTGTTCGGAATCCGGTATACCGCTTTTTCCTGCAGCTTTTCTCCGTCAAACTGATAAGCGACCATCTTGGAATTGAAAAACCTTGTCTCTGTCGCCACATAGAGTCTGTCATTATAATAAGCAATACAGGATGGTCTGTTGTTGACTTTGTACTCCGTGATCGAATCGGTACAGTCCACACATGTCTGAAGCTTCTGCTCTGCAAGACGTTTGATAAAACCATATGGAATCCGCTCAAGCGTCTGGTTGTCGGAATGACATACCCAAAGACTGTTTCCGTCAAATGCAATTCCGCCAAGATGGCTTTCTTTTTTCATGCCAAGCGTGACCAGATATTCGCCGTTCTCCCGGTCAAACACATGCAGGGAACCGACTTCTTTTTTCCCGACGCTGTAAGCAGTCACCATGACATAATCATCCGTCATGCAGATGCCCTGCGGACACTGGTTCGTATCCGAAATACGGTTGTTGATCCAGTCTTCCTCTCTGGTCTGCGGCATTCCCGGAATCTCAATGTGCTGCAAAAATGAATAATCACAGTTTTTCAGTTCCTGATCCGTGCCGCTGATCGAGGAGCCGGTATTATAGGAATACATCTGTACGCTGCTTTCATCGTCAATGATCCTGGTCCATTTTGCAAATACCGTCACATCTCCGAGTGTCTCTTTGGTGAGTTGTGTTACCTTGGTGCGGTAATTGCTTTCCAGATACCAGCCGGCAAAATTGTAGCCGCTTCTCACCGGTACGTGGAGCGTAACCGGCAGATCTTTCTCTTCATAGACATCCGGATTCATCCAGATATTTACGCCACCATTTAATATGTAATTTACTTTGTAGACTCCGTCTTCGGCAGACGCATTTTCTCCCATGCAGATTCCGGTGCTGTAATCTTCCCGTAAAATATTGGACGGGGCAATATCACACGCCTGTACGGTATCTGCTGCTTCCAGCAAAAATACCATGATCAAAAATACTGCAAATAAGGATCTTCCTGTTTTCATATTCACGCGCCTGCCTTTCCTTATGCTGCCTTAAGCTTCATTTACGATTCCATCGTCTCTGCCTTTCCCGCTCTTTCCTCAACTTCTTTTTTCTGCACATCCTCCGGTGCCTTTTCATATCTTGCAAATTCATATGAATAATCACCGCGGCCACCGGTCATGGATCTCAGATCTGTATTGTACCCGTATAATTCCATATATGGGATTTCCGCTACGATCTCCTGTCTTTCATCCTCTGTCGGATTCATGCCAACGACTTTTGCCCTGCGTTTATTCAGATCTCCCATAATATCTCCGGTATAGGTTTCAGGAACTATAACCTTCAAGGTTGCGATCGGCTCCAGAAGGATCGGGGATGCTTCCATAAATCCTTTTTTGAACGCCTGACCTGCCGCCACTTTAAACGCCATTTCCGAAGAATCCACCGGATGATAAGAGCCATCATACAAAACTGCTTTGACTCCGACTACCGGATATGCCGCCAGCGGTCCTTTTTTTACTGCTTCCTGGATTCCCTTTTCCACAGCCGGGAAATAATTCTTCGGCACTGCTCCGCCGACGACAGTCTGTGAAAATTCATATGCTTCCGAGAGATTTCCGGACGGTTCAAAAGTCATCTTTACGTGACCGTACTGTCCATGTCCGCCGGACTGCTTTTTGTACTTGTATTCCACATCTGCCTTTTTTAAGATGGTCTCACGGAATGCCACCTTTGGCCGCTTCAGCTCAATTTCTACCTTGTAGCGGTTCTTAAGCTTTGCTGCAACAATCTCGAGATGCTGGTCTCCCATACCATATAGAAGCGTCTGTCCGTTCTCACTGTCGTTTTCTGCCTTTAAGGTCAGATCCTCCAGCATCAGCTTCTGCAACGACTGGGATATCTTATCCTCATCGCCTTTATTTTTTGCCACATACCGCATTGCCGTGTAAGGTGTGGAAATGCTGGTCCTTAAATATACAACCGGGTTTGCCCGGGTGGATAACGAATCCGTCGTTGTCGTGACCGTAAGCTTTGCCAGTGCTCCGATATCTCCTGCGTGCAGTTCCTTTACTTCCTCCGGTCTGCTGCCATTCATTACATACAGTTTTCCGGTCTTTTCATCCGCATCCTTATGATGGTTATAGAGCACATCATCCGGTTTTAACACTCCTGAATTTACTTTTATCAATGAATATTTTCCGATAAAAGGATCTGCGATCGTCTTAAACACATAAGCGGATTTCGGTTTTGCAAAATCATAATCTGCATTGTAGACTTCGTTATTCTTTACATTGATGCCGGTACATGCCCGTCTGTCCGGACTCGGCAGATATTTTATGATGTCATCGAGCAGTGTATACATGCCCTGTGCCAGAATATTGGAGCCCATCGAGATTGGAACGATACTTCCATCCGAAACATTTACACGAAGTGCCTGTCTGATCTCATCTTCCGAAAATTCTTCCCCGTTAAAATAGCGGTCCATAAATTCTTCACTGGTCTCAGCAACTGCCTCCATCAGTGCGTCCCGGCAGATATCCAGATTTGCCATGGAATAATCCGGAACTTCAAATTCTATTACATCACCATTCTCATTCCAGCGGTTTGCCGTTTTTGTCACGACATTGACATATCCGACAAATTTTTCATTCTCGCGAATTGGAAGATGGAACGGTGCGATCCTTTTTCCGTAAAGTTCCTGCAGATCCTCAACCACCTGGCGAAAGCTCGCACTGTCGACATCCATATCTGTCACAAAGAACATGCGGGGAAGTTTATATCTCTCACAGATCTCCCATGCCCTTCTGGTGCCAACCTCAATCCCGGCCTTGCCGGAAACTACAATAATCGCGGCATCCGCAACGCTCACTGCCTCTTCCGCCTCTCCGACGAAATCGAAATACCCGGGCGTATCTAATATATTGATCTTATTGTCTTCCCATAAAATCGGAACAATAGATGTATTGATAGAAAAATGTCTCTTTATTTCTTCCTTATCATAATCACTAATGGTATTCCCATCCTCAACTTTTCCCATTCTGGTAATTTTTCCGGAAAGGTATGCCATCGCTTCCACGAGACTTGTTTTCCCACATCCGCCATGTCCAAGTAAAACTACGTTCCTGATCTTGTCTGTTGTGTAAACATTCATAGTAAATACCTCCCACATATTTCATGATATCCTTGCCTATCATTTATTTTATGTGTATATTTTACTAAATATTGTTCTGTTTTTCAATATATTTATGCAAATTATATAATTTTATTTTTCAAAAATTTTATTTTGTATATTTATTATATAGAATAGCACTTATATTTTTACGTGATATTGCTGCATTATGAACAATTTGTAAACGTTTTTTACCCAGAATTTACATTCTGTTTTTATTTTTTTCTTTAAAGCGATACTTTTTCACTTTAAAGTGTTGACTTATGAAATAAAAATCCTTATAGTAGTAACTGACTTAAAAATCTGAATTACAAAAATGATAAAAGGAGTACATATATTATGATCATCGTAATGAAACAGGATGCCACAAAAGATGACGTCACAAAAATTGTCACAAAAATAGAAAATGCCGGTTTAAAAACCCATCTTTCCGTCGGAGAAGAAGTAACGATCGTTGGCGTGATCGGCGACAAGACCAGACTGGATGTTGATGCGATCGCCGCGGAAACTTCCGTACAGAAAGTCGTTCCGATCACTGAAAGCTACAAGCTTGCAAATAAAAAGTTTCATCCGGAACCAACCTCTTTTGCAGTAAAGAATACTTTTATCGGCCCGGACAACCTTACCGTCATGGCAGGTCCATGTGCCGTTGAAACCGAAGAACAGTTAATGTGCATTGCAAGAGCCGTGAAAAAAGCCGGTGCTACGATTCTGCGTGGCGGCGCTTACAAGCCACGTACTTCCCCGTACTCTTTCCAGGGGCTTGAGGAAGAAGGCTTAAGATACATGAAGACCGCTTCAGATGAGACCGGACTTGCCACGATTTGTGAAGTTACCAGTGCACACGCGGTTGAATCTGCGGTAAAATATGTAAGCATGCTCCAGGTCGGCGCAAGAAACATGCAGAACTTTGAACTGTTAAAGGAAGTCGGAAAGACCGGTCTTCCGGTACTGTTAAAGCGTGGTCTTTCTGCCACCATAGATGAGTGGCTGAATGCCGCAGAATACATCATGGCTTCCGGAAGCCAGAATGTAGCGCTCTGCGAACGCGGTATCCGTACCTACGAGACATCTACCAGAAACACACTGGATTTAAGCGCTGTATGCGTATTAAAAGAGCGCACGCATCTTCCGATTATCGTTGATCCAAGCCACGCCACCGGAGTACGCTCTTACGTGGAACCGCTTGCAAAGGCTGCTGTTGCCTGCGGTGCAGACGGACTTATGATCGAAGTTCACAATGATCCGGCACACGCCCTTTCCGATGGTCCACAGTCACTCACCTTTGAGCAGTTTGACTCTGTCATGGAACACATCCGTCCATACGCAAAGCTGGCCGGGAGGACACTGTAATGGACTTTTCCAGGGTAGGCTTTATCGGGCTCGGACTGATCGGCGGTTCCATCGCAAAAACCATAAAACGTATTTATCCGGATACCAAAATGATTGCGACCGCCGGTCACCGTTCCACGGTTACTGAAGCATACGAAGATCACACGATCGAGAACTTTGATCTGCTTTCGGTTTCTGATTTTTCTGACTGCGACCTGATTTTTTTATGCTGTCCGGTCAAGCAGAATCTCATCTATCTGGAACAATTAAAAAATGTCATTAAAAAAGGCTGCATCATTACCGATGTCGGAAGCGTAAAGGGAGACATTCACCGTGCAGTCAGCCAGCTGGACATGGAAGACGTTTTTATCGGCGGACACCCGATGACCGGCTCCGAAAAGACCGGCTATGCCAGTGCTACCGCATATCTTCTGGAAAATGCCTACTATATCCTGACTCCGACCACAAAGACAAGACCGGATACGCTTCTTGCTTTTCAGAACTACATTGCGTCTCTGGGCGCGCAGACACTGATTCTCGGATACGAAGAACACGACTATGCAACGGCTTCCATCAGCCATCTGCCACATGTTATCGCCGCGACTCTGGTCAACCTTATTTCCTCCATCGATAATGATGAGGAAACCATGAAGACTATTGCTGCCGGCGGTTTCCGCGATATTACAAGGATTGCATCCTCATCTCCCGTCATGTGGCAGCATATCTGCCTTTCAAACCGGGAACAGATCTTAAAACTGATTGACTGCTACACACAAGCGCTTGACCGGATACGAACACTTGTAAATGAAAAGGATGCCGAAAAACTGTTCGATTTTTTTTCATCCGCAAAGGATTATCGTGATTCGATCACAATCGCAAAATCCGGTCCGATCAAAAAGGTCTACGAATTTTATTGTGACCTGATCGATGAAGCCGGTGGTATTGCAACAATTGCCACTATTCTTGCCAGTAACAACCTAAGCATCAAAAACATTGGCATTTTGCACAACCGGGAATTTGAGAGCGGTGTGCTCCATATTGAAATGTATGAGCAGGACGCCCTGGACACGGCAATTGCTCTGTTAAAAAAATATCATTATACTGTCTATGAACGTTAAATAATGAAACAAAAGGAAAGGATACATTATCATGATAGAAATTCATGGCAAGTCTTCTCTGCATGGAGAAGTAACAATTCCGGGAGACAAATCCATCTCGCACCGTTCCATCATGTTTGGCTCGATTTCAAATGGCATTACCGAGGTAACACATTTTTTAGAGGGGGCAGACTGCCTCTCCACGATTGCCTGTTTTCGGAAAATGGGAATTGCTATAAAACGTGAGCACGATACGATCACGATCCACGGAAAGGGACTGCGCGGACTTTCTGCCCCGGCAGAAACGCTTGATGTTGGAAACAGTGGAACCACGACCAGACTGATCTCCGGTATTCTTGCCGGTCAGCCATTTTCTTCTGTTTTAGACGGAGATGCTTCGATTGAGTCCCGTCCGATGAACCGGATCATCACCCCACTCACCCAGATGGGTGCGGATATCACAAGTCAAAGCGGGAACGGCTGTGCACCGCTTTATATAAACGGGAAAAAATTAAAAGGTATCCACTATGATTCTCCAGTAGCCTCTGCACAGGTTAAATCCTGTGTACTTCTGGCCGGACTTTATGCAGATGGAGAAACCTCGGTCACGGAACCCGTGCTCTCCCGCAATCACACTGAGCTTATGCTCTCCGCTTTTGGTGCAGATATTTCCGCACACGGAACTACGGCTTCCATTCAGCCGGAACCGGTACTGACTGGTCAGAAAATCGAAGTTCCTGGAGACATCTCTTCCGCCGCATACTTTATTGCCGCCGGACTGATCGTACCAAATTCTGAGATACTCATTAAAAACGTCGGCATAAATCCGACCAGAGACGGCATTCTGCGCGTGGCATCTGCCATGGGTGCAGACATTGAAAAGCAAAACTGCCGCACCGTTTCCGGCGAACCGGTCTGCGATCTTCTCGTACGATCTTCCAGCTTACACGGCACCACGATTGAGGGAGAGATCATCCCGGCGCTGATCGATGAGCTGCCGGTCATCGCCGTTATGGCTGCCTTTGCCGATGGCACGACTACAATAAAAGATGCCGCTGAATTAAAAGTCAAGGAATCCAACCGCATCGATACTGTCACTGAGAATCTGCTTGCCATGGGTGCCGATGTCACTCCGACCTCAGACGGCATGGTCATTTATGGTGGGAAACCACTTCACCCCGCCACGATCCATTCCCATCTCGATCACCGCATTGCCATGTCCTTTGCAATTGCAGCACTTGCCTCTGGCGGAAGCTGTGCGATTGAAGACGGTGAATGTGTCAATATTTCCTATCCGGGCTTCTATGATGATTTAAATCGCCTGTAACAGGAAAATGCAGTTTTCCAAAATGGAAAACTGCATTTTTTACGCTATAGGAAAGACCTCGTTACGTTAATGGAATAAAGAATGTAATTATGATCTTTCCTATAGCGTAAAAGCAAGCAAGCTTGCGAAGATGCGCAGCGCGCGGAGACGAAGTTATAGCTACGCTATCCGCTTGCGCGCGAAAGTGTGCGAAGCACACTTTGTTCTTGTAAATCAATCCTGTGATATTAAAATTCTGTAATATTAAAACCGGTGATTTGCCGAGTATTCCCTGCACCATGCTTCCGATCTTTCATAACTCCACTCCGGTTTATGATAAGTATCCCACGCCGTTTTCGTGTCAACAAGCTTCTGTTTCTTATAATCTGTCACGGCTTTTTCATAATCAGCTTCCGGTACCGTAAGTTCTCCATGTTCATCAAAAAAGCAGGAATTATAGGTTGCATCCGGATTATATAAAAGCTCCCGGTTCTCGAGGAACATGGCATCTCCAAAGCTGAAGAAACGGTATTTTTCTTTTACTGCCACCCGGTATGCATTTAAAATATTCTCTCGTCCGGTCAGTGCTGCGACAAGCATGACAAGCGTTGATTCCGGCAAATGAAAGTTTGTAATAAGTCCATCGATCACTTTATAGCGATAACCCGGATAAATGAAAATTTCTGTCCAGCCACTCTTTTCGGTAAGAAAGCCCTGCTCGTCCGCCGCTGCTTCCATTGTCCGTGTACTGGTCGTTCCAACTGCAATGACACGATGTCCCTCTTTTTTTGCACGGTTGACCTTGTCGGCCTCTTTTTGTTCGATACGGTAAAATTCCGAATGCATGTGATGCTCTACCACATCATCTTCTTTAACCGGACGGAATGTGCCTAGGCCGACATGCAGCGTCACTTCTGCAATCTCCACACCCATTTCCTTTATCTCCGCAAGTAGTTCCTTCGTGAAATGAAGACCTGCTGTCGGTGCAGCCGCAGATCCGTCATATTTTGCATATACTGTCTGATAACGATTCCGGTCTTTGAGCTGGTGTGTAATGTAAGGCGGCAGCGGCATCTGACCAAGCCGGTCTAAGATCTCCTCAAAAATTCCTTCATAATGGAATTGGATCAGACGATTTCCCTCTTCGACAATATCAATGACCTCGCCGGTCAGGATACCGTCTCCAAAAGATATTTTTGTACCGGGTTTTGCTTTTTTCCCTGGTTTTACCAGTGTTTCCCAGATATCATTTTCCCGACGCTTTAAAAGAAGGATCTCAATCTTTGCCTGCGTTCCTTCCTTTACGCCATAGAGTCTTGCCGGTATTACCTTGGTGTTGTTAATGACCAGGCAGTCTCCCGGTTTTAAATATTCCCTGATATCCTTAAAAATACGGTGTTCCATTTCTCCCGGTCTCTTATTTAGCACAAGAAGCCGGGAACCGGAACGGTCTTCCAACGGGTCCTGCGCAATCAGTTCCTTCGGAAGATCATAATCAAAATCCTTTACGTCCATGTTCCCTTACACTTTCTTTACTTTCTAAGCTCAATACCCATATTTTCCAGAGCCTTTAAGATCTTTTCCATCGCGCCGGAAATATCTGCTTCTTCCAGATTCCGGTCTTTTGCACGAAATACCAATGAATATGCCACGGATTTGTAGCCGCCCTTTATCTGCGCGCCCTCATAAATATCAAATAACTGATAGCTCTCCAGATTCTTTCCGCCTTTTTCATCGAATACCTTTTCAATGTCTCCGGCAAGGATTTCCTTCGGAACAAGCATACTGATATCACGGGTAGCTGCCGGGAATTTGGCGATTCCTTCGTATTTGCGGTCAAATGTTGCACGGCTTACGATCTCAGGCATATCGATCACGGCAAGATAAACGCGATCCTTGATGTTATAGTTTGCTGCAACCGTCGGATGAACTTCTCCGAGATAACCGATGACGGTTCCGTCATAGACAACGTTTGCCTGACGTCCCGGGTGCAGATACGGTCTGCCTGCATTCGGATCATATTCTGCTTTTCTTCTCATACCGACTTTATACAGGAATTCCTCGATCACACCTTTCATGGTGTAAAAATCGCCGTCTCCATACATGCCAAGTGTGAACTGCATCCGCTCATCCGGCAGTTCCGTAACCGGAACCTGCTTTGGAAGATAAATATTTCCAAGCTCATAAAGACGCACATTTTTATTTCTGCGGTTATAGTTTGTAGACAGAGATGTCAGCATACCATTCAGAGAGCTTGTACGCATGATACTGAAATCCTCTCCAAGCGGATTCGCGATCGTTACGGTCTGACGCAGTCCGGAATCCTCCGGCAAAAGAAGTTTGTCAAATACCTTCGGGCTCTCAAAGGAATAGGTCATCCCCTGTGAAAATCCACAGAACTCGGCAATCTCTCTTGCCATACTCTCGATACGAAGCTTGAACGGAAGCTTTCCAGTCGTTGCCTCTCCGCTTGGAAGTGTCATCGGAATATTGGCATAACCGAAGAATCTTGCGACCTCCTCTGCAAGATCCGCATCGCACGCAAGATCCTGTCTCCAGGACGGAGCCAGCACTTCACCGGTGCTCTCATCATAGCCAAGTTCAATCTTTTTAAAGTAAGCAAGCATGGTCTCTGGCGCAATATCTGTACCAAGCAGGCGATTGTATTTCTCCGGTTCAAACGGGATTCTTGTGCCTTCTTTTTTTACCGGATAAATATCAACTGCTCCGCCAACCACTTCACCTGCACCCAGTTCTTCAATGAGCTGGCACGCACGATCCATCGCTTCCATTGCGAGGTTCGGATCCAGGCCTTTTTCAAATTTTGCAGATGCATCTGTACGCATTCCAACTTTTTTCCCGGAAAGACGGATATTCGTTCCGTCAAAGCAGGCTGCCTCAAACAGCATCGTCGTCACATCATCGGTGATCATGGAATTCTCGCCGCCCATAATACCAGCCATACCGATTGCCTTTTTGCCATCACAGATCATTAATACAGAGTCATCCAGTATACGCTCCTGACCGTCAAGTGTGACAAATTTTTCACCCTTCTGTGCCCGGCGTACCACGATCTCCTTTCCTTCGATCTTGTCAAGATCATAAGCATGCATTGGCTGGCCATACTCTTCCATAACGTAGTTTGTAATATCTACGATATTATTGATCGGGCGGATACCCTGTGCCGCAAGTCTGCGCTGCATCCATTCCGGTGACGGTTCAATCTTAATATTTTTTACCACTCTTGCGGTATAACGTGAGCAGAGGTCAGCGTCCTTTACCGTAACCTTGATATAATCATTGACATTCTCAGAATTTCCTGTTTTGATCACGACCGGCGGAACAAATTCTTTATCAAAGGTTGCTGCTGCTTCACGGGCGATTCCGAGAATGGAAAAGCAGTCCACACGGTTTGATGTAATCTCATATTCCACGACCACATCATCCAGTCCAAGTTCTTTTACTGCATCCGAGCCAACTACTGCAGTATCATCAAAAATGTAAATTCCCTCTACCGGTGCCTTCGGATACATATCACGGTTAGATCCAAGTTCTTCGATTGAGCACATCATACCGTTGGATTCCACGCCACGCAGTTTGCCCTTTTTGATCTTAATCCCGCCCTCGGTCACGCTTCCGTCATGTCCGCCAGCGACACGTCCGCCGTCTAAGACAACCGGCACCTTGTCTCCTTCTCTGACATTCGGGGCTCCGGTCACGATCTGGATCGGCTCTTCTTTTCCGATATCAACCTGGCAGATTACCAGCTTATCCGCATCCGGATGTTTTTCAATTTTCTTAATCTGACCAACCACGATCTTTTCCAGATTTTCGTCCAGTCTGGTATATCCTTCTACCTTTGAGCCGGATAACGTCATGGCATCCATATATTCCTGTGCGGTACAGTCAAGTCCCGGCACTAAGTCTTTGATCCATTTCAATGAAGTATTCATTTTGGTTTTCTCCTTGTTTTTCTATTATATAACCTTTCGTCTGCCTCACAGACCGCGAAAACTTTCTTCGATTGTTTCCGTCTGCCTCGCAGACCACGAAAATTTTCTTCGATTGTTTCCGTCTGCTTCGCAGACCACGAAAACTTTCTTCGATTGTTTCCGTCTGCCTCGCAGACCACGAAAACTTTCTTCGATTGTTTCCGTCTGCCTCGCAGACCACGAA
>OIZA01000487.1_pt1 | contig 20119 bp, 23 predicted proteins | sample 1588381 | NCBI WGS metagenome assembly OIZA01 (sample SAMN03283277) | human gut metagenome | biome: human-associated habitat; material: feces | host: Homo sapiens | place: Peru | collected 2012 | reverse complement strand
CAGCGTTGTGCTGGCGGGGTGTCCGAGCAAATACGGTACGCAGTTCGTCACCTGGGATCGGGACTTCGACCACAAGGGTGTATCCCATGGACACTACTACACCGGCTTATATGCGTCCGGCAACTACGAAGCGGCGAAGCGTGACTTTGCCACTCGCTCCGGGCTGATCCCAGAACAACAGGTCTTTCGTGAGGAACAGCTCATTGAGATCTATCGATGCTGCGCAGACACGCTGCAGAACGACACCGCTCTGTCGTATAAGAGGGAAAAGACCATGCAAGAGGTGCAGGAGCAGATCGAGCGGTCCCTCAAACACCTCAAGCTTTACAGATATTCCCATTTTTTCCTCCACAGACACTTTGTATATTTTAACTGTTCCGTAAAAAAATGGCAAGTTATTTTTCTTCTGTACCTTCCCGGTTTTCCGGCAAAACACGGATAAACACAAGTTCTGCCCGGTTAAAAATGCGAATGTGGAACGTATGCGTCCCAAGTCCTCTGCCTATGATAACTTCTTTTTTTCCAAATGAAAATCTTCCTGCATCATATTTCGGGAAAAGCACGAACTGCGGTGAGATCAGGCTGCCAATGCCCGGAATCCGCACCAATCCGCCGTGGTTATGTCCGCACAGGGAGAGATCTGCCCCCCATGCTGCATACTGGCTGCTGTACGCCGGGTTATGGGCGAGCAGAATATTATAACCATCTCCCGCTTTTCCCAGATGCTGCGTGAGAAATCCGTCCTCCAGCGGCACTTTTTTTCCTTTCGCATAACACGCCATGTCGATCTCTGCCCCGTATATCTGCAGTGCATCCTTTCCGTGCCGGACAATTTCGGACTCATTATTTAGAATATGGACACCAAGGTCTTTCACCTTTTTTTCGTATGCCAGAAACTGTGCACTGTACGGAAGTTTTTTTCTCGCCGGTTTGCTCTCATGATTTCCATTTGAAAAATACACGGGTGCGATCGGAAGAAGCCCCTGAAATGCCCGATATGCAGTTTCGTAGGATGCCGGCTTTTTTCCGACCACCATATCTCCCGGAATCAGTATCAGATCCGGTTTTTTTTCTTTTACTGCCGCAAAAAGCGTATCATTGTCATGCCCGTACACATGTGCATGCAGATCTGAAATCATAATGATGCGCAGTTCTTCCTGTATCTTAGCACTATGAAGTTCATATTCCGTGACTTCAAATTTCTGCAGTTCAAAATACTGCCACACCACATAAACCAGTACCACAATGATAAAAATCAAAATAACCTTCATAAAAAACCCCTTTTTTCTTTTTTCCCTTTCCATCCTATCATGTTTTTCCCGTGATTTACAGTAAAAAATGAATAACAGACAGGCTGCCGTCTTAAAATGAACTAAAGTCTTGCGATTCAACCTCATCGAAAGGAATTCTTATGAAATCGTTTTTGCCTTTTTTTATAAGCATATCGCTGCTCACCGGAAATGTATATCCCGGTGGAAATATTTCCTACATACCTTGCGCTCCATCTCCTTTATCCGAACGTACCGTGATACTTACTAAAGAAACCGGAACAGATGGAACCGGGACAACAGAATCCGGCGGCGAAGCTCCGGCGGAAAATGTTCCTGCCGAATCTCCTGCTGCTGCCGACACACTTGGCCTGTCCGCCCCCTCTGCCATCCTGATGGAAGTATCCACCGGCACTGTGATCTATGAAAAGGACGCGAACACCAGCCTGCATCCGGCCAGCATCACCAAGATCATGACACTGATCCTGATCTTTGATGCACTTGATTCCGGTTCCATCCACTTAGACGACACTGTAACGGTATCCGAGCACGCCGCCAGCATGGGCGGTTCCCAGGTGTTTTTAGAAGCAGGCGAAACCCAGACTGTGGACACAATGATCAAATGTATCAGCGTTGCAAGTGCAAATGATGCCTGTGTCGCATTTACATATAGTAGACAATTTTATCTTTCATATGGATTTTCGAACTTGTAATGAATCTCAATCACACCATTTTCATGAACATCTATGTGATCTATAAGTTCCACCACAATATTTCGATCCAATTTATCAATGTCTATATAATTCTTGAATGCATCTTCCCATTCATCATGCTGCGCATTCAACGCCTCTGCCTTTTCCCTTTGTTGCTGTAATGCCTGTATTTCCAACTGGATATCTTTTTGCCTAGCATTATAATCTTTCAAATACGCTATGTAGTCATTCATAGGAATCAATCCATCTTGCTGATTCTCAAAAGCTCCTTTTTTGTATTTTTCAATCTTTTCTGATTCCTGTACCAGGACATCAATTTGATGCTGGAAATCTATTTCCTTTCCGTTCTTTATTTTAAACCTTTTTAATTCATCAATGTCTGATTCCTGCAGAATTTTTCGAGCTTCTGATTTAATCGACTGCAAAACTGCCGCCTCCAACATATCTGCACGAATAGCATGGCTGGAGCAGAATTTTTTTCCGGCTGTTTTATATGTTTTACATATATATCCAATGAATCCCTTTTCGCCACGTCTGGCATAATTCCGCCCCATTGTTTTCTTACAGTCCGCACAGAAAAGCATTCCGGAAAATATACCATTTTCATAAGCAGATACACTCCTGCGTCTTATTTTCTGCATCCGCTGTGCTGTATAAAATGTATCCGTGTCTATAATTGGTTCATGCGTTCCTCTTTTTATGATCCACTGATCCTTTGGCATAGCCTTTTTCTTTTTATCTTTATAAGAAATCTTCTGACATTTGTTTTGCACCATATCTCCTATATAGACCTGATTGTTCAAGATGGTGTGAACCGTCTGATAAGACCATGCTGTTGTTGTATTTAGCAATTTGGAATTTTTATAATTAATCCCCAGGATCTGCTGCTTATATAATGTGGGGATCAATATTCGATCACCCGAAAGGATCGACCCGATTTTGGCTTTTCCGTATCCCTGTAGATATAAGGCGAAAATACGTTGGACAATGCTTGCTGCGTAATCATCAATTACAAGATGATTATGATCCATTGGATCTTTCAGATATCCATACGGACAGGAAGACCCCAAAAACTGACCTTTCATCTGCTTTGCAGCAAAGACGCTCCGGATATTTGCCGAGAGGTCTTCGCAATACCACTCATTGACCAGACCGTTTACCTGCCTTGCTTTTTTTCCACCTTTGTCATTTGTATCCGTATTATCTACAACACCGATAAAACGAACACCTAACAACGGTAGATCATGATGCAGGTATTTTTCAATATGTTCCATATTTCGGGAGAATCGCGCCTGCGTTTTCGCAATAATGACCTTAAATTTACCCATTTTTGCATCTTCGATCATTTTTTCAAAGCCTGGACGGCTGTCGTATAATCCACTTTCATCGTCATCTGAATATATAGCTGTTACTGAAAAACCATGCCCCGCGGCATATTCACTGAGAAGTAATCTCTGATTCTGGATACTTGCGCTTTCATCACCTTCATTTAATTTATCAATATCTTCTTTAGACAGTCTAAGATATAGCGCTGCTGTTTCATTCATAGCTTACTACGCTCCTTCATACCTTATCCTTCTAAAAGCATGTACACTGAAAGTATACATCCTTTTAAAAGAATATGCATTACCTAATTATTATAATAATGATTGCAGATAGCTGCCTTCATGCAGTCAACCAAAGATTTTTCTCCGTAGAATACTAATACCCGCAGTTCTTTTTCCTTTTTTGGTTCATTTTCTTTTTCCATACTAAGCACCTCACTACCTCATACTTATGAAGAGACAGACCTGTCCCATTCCATCAAATTTCATATGTATATACGTTTCAAGCCAAGGAAACGCAAGATAAACTTAGTTTATAATGATTTAGTTTACTTTTTGAGAAGCAGCCCTATATGTATAAGTAAGAAAGAAAGGAGGTTTTATAATGGCAGGAACCGAAAATGTCCTGATACGCAGGAAGACGGTCAATACTGTTACTGTCCTGATCCTGCTTGATGCATTTCTTACAAAATGCAGTTTTCAGTATGGCGGCAATACAATTGCCGGTGTCGTTTTCCTTGTTCTGGCAGCCGGAGTGATTCCATTCGCTGTATTGTCTTTTTTACTTATCCCAACATTGCGTAAAAAAGAAACCTGCGCATGCTGTAGCGAGAAATTTGACAATAGCTATTCGTTTTGTCCATACTGTGGGGCGCCTAAGATCAGAGTAATGTCCGAGGACCAGAAACTTCACAAATATGTCGAAGATGGCATCGACCGCTTTAAATACAGCACAATCAAGGATGACAGCGATGCTGACCGGCGTTTTATTGATAACGAACCGGAAAATGAAGATACTGACGACAATATTGACATCAAAAGAGCAGAAGCCGTGATTGAAGATCAGCTAAAATCCAATCAGGACTTCGTAGAGTCGCTTGGCGAATAAGCGACACGGAACCAGTAAACGAAATTATGTTACACTTTTACATTTGTTACGAAGAAAGCCCCAGTGGTTGCATATCCAACCACCGAGGCTTTTCTTTATACATCAAAACGGACATCAAAAATGTCATCAAATTGAACTTTTGTATTAACAATTTGGATCACACGGCTTGTTTGATCGATCCGTGCCACCAGCCCGGTCACCTTTAAATACTCCCCACTGCTAAAATAAATAACGGTGACAACCTTACCTTTTTCCAGAAGATGCATCTTGTAATCCAGCTCTTCCGCCATTTCCGGTGATAATTCCATTTTGGGGACAACAATTTTCTCTTTTCCCCGTAAGGCTTCCTCTAACCCTTTGACCGCAGAAAACGGCATAAACTGTTTTGCCCGGTCACTGACTGGCATTTTATTTATCGGTTTTTTCGGCATTATATTTCCCTCTCTCCGGCTCTATGTCCACCGATCTGCTGATTACGCACAATCGTTGTTCCTGCTTTTTCCAGATTCATACCACGCAGTATCGCATTTTTCCCGAACTTATTTTTAATCTCAACCACTGCCTCCTGCATCTTATGATTTTTCTCCATTGCGCCTGAATTAGTGAAAAAACTATACTGATGAAATTCCTCCGGTACTACATTGTTGCAGGTTATATTAACGCGGCGGATTGCAAACGCAGGGTTTACGATTTTGCGATACAATCTGACAACCTCCGGAATAATAGCCATATCGGAATTTGTTTCATCATTAAAACTTACTGTCCCATGCGCAGGATTCAAATTCAACTGGTTAGAATACCCCACATGCAAAGTGATAGATTTACAGACCAGCTTTTTTGCGACCAAATCTAGGCACAGCAGATCTGTCATTTCTTTTATGATCAGTTCCCCATCCGTAAAGTTGTAATCGCATGCCAGAACCTGACCATTGGATATGCTGTTTGTACTGGGCCTGTATGCCTTGATATCAGCTATTGTTACCGGCTCTCTCCCCCATGCATGGTCAATCAGTAATTCGGCATCTATCCCAAACAGCCGATACAAAAATTCTTCATCCGTGTTTGCGATATCTTCCATCGTATAAATCCCATAATTTGCAAGCTTCATCGCGGTTCCTGCCCCGATCCTCCAAAAATCAGTCAGCGGTCTGTGCTTCCATAAGAATCTTCTATATGACTCTTCATCGAGTTCTCCAATAAAATCCGCTGCATGCTTTGCCGTGATGTCCAGGGCTATCTTGGTCAGATACAGGTTCGTCCCGATTCCGCATGTTGCTCTCACACCGACTTTTTCGCTGATATCACCCATGATCCGCTGCCCCAGCTCCCTTGCTGTCATCTGATATAGTGGCAAATAGGCAGTCACATCCATAAATGCCTCATCAATCGAATACACATGGATGTCCTCCTTTGAGATATATTTAAGATAAATCCCATAAATTTCTGCCGCATAGTCTATATATCTCTGCATCCGGGGCGGCGCCATGATATAATCCACACCTTTTGGGATTTCAAAGACCCGACAGCGATTTTTTATTCCTAATGCCTTCATGGAGGGCGAAACTGCTAAGCAAATCGTCTTATCTGTTCGCTCCGGATCAGCGACTACAAGATTGGTCGTCATTGGGTCAAGCCCTCGTTCTACGCACTCCACCGATGCATAAAACGACTTTAAGTCAATGCATATATATTTTTTTTCTTCCATACGTTCTCCTATACTCTTATTCGAGAAAGACGCCACTCGTGAGCGGCATAATTATATCTAAGCGTAAAAGATCTCTTCATTCCATGAATAGACGCTTCGCATTGATATTCTGCCCCAATTCTGCTGATATCCTGCCCAGAGCTTAAGATTTTGTCTATTGCCACCGTAACAATGGTTTCATCCTTATCCCGGAAACGGAACCGTATCGGAGTTATATACCCATTGGTATCTGTACATGAGATCATTTGCACTGGTATATCAATCTGTAAAATGCTTTCCATCGCTTTACTCCTTTTTATATATAGAAATTATATATTCGAACGTATGTTTTGTAAAGATAAAAAATTTACCAAAAAAATAAGCCGCCGGCTCCTGTCAAGGAACCAACGGCTTCAAAACCTAATCTCTACATGGAACGTGTTTTTTTCACATGGAGAATTTCTGCTTTTTCTGATGTTCCGCCCCTTTTAGGCGTAAAGACGATTTTTACATTCATCCCCATTCCGTCCGCAAGGCGTTTTATCATTTTTAAAGATGGATTTCTTGTTCCATTTTCTATTTTACTGATATCTGACTGGTTGATTCCTGTTCGTTTCGCAAGATATCTTCCTGTGTCAGGTTCTGCGAAATCCGTAAATCAATCATAGAACGGATAATATCCATTTCTGGCTGAATATCTTCCCATTCCTTTTTAAACGTAGGATCTTTAAGTTGTTCATTTAATAAATTATCAAATTCACTCATTGTCGTTCCTCTTTTCTGCTTAAAATATGCCACACATAAAATTCCAAATCAAACATTCGGATTTTGCTGCAAAGGAACAATCTTTAAAGTATACCCCAGTGGAACCAGTACCTTTAAAAGCGTATCGAGCTGCGGTGTAGACCTCAGGCTCTCCATTCTCGCAATCGCTGGCTGCTTAACCCCACTAATTTCTGCAAGTTCTCTTTGTGACAATCCTTTTGCTTCCCTTGCTTCGACCATTTTTCCAATCAAAGCCACTTCCAAATTGATTTGTTCTCTATCCTCCGCGCTCACAATCTCATCATCATTGAACATTTCATCAAATGTCTGATATTTTTTCATGTTATCAGTTCCTTTCTAACCAATCCTTAATATTCCGTTTTGCTTTTTCTATTTCTTTTTTCGGCGCCTTCTGTGATTTTTTAATGTAATGGTGTACCAGCACAAACTTGTCATCTTTCCAGTAGAAGAAAAATATGCGATTGCTTAACGGGCGTAATTCCCATAAATCATCTTCAATATGCTTTACGATCGGCTGGCCAATCCTGGTACCATATTCCTCTATTGCCTTAATATATGCGAAAATCTTATTTTTATTTATTCGCGCATTCTTATCTGTTTTGGCATCTCTCGAGAGCCCGATGAGATAATCACGTACCTCCGACTTTCCATCTTTATCTTCATAAAATTCAACCGTGTACAATACGATCTTCCCTTCTTTACTTGTATGATAACACATTAATGATCAATTTTCAATAACATATTTGTTATCACTTCGTCTATTCTTTTTTAAGGAGCAGATAGAATTTATTAAAAAATTCCTTCAGATCCTGCCTGCGTTCCCATTTATCCACTGCTTTATGCGCCTTTGAGAAAAGGCAGAAGAAATCAACATCGGTCATATTGATCTGCGTTTTTGCTCCACACACATAAGATCCGGAGCGGCAGGAATAACCGCCAGTCTTACTGTTCTGCTCTTTGATCCCCTTTCCATTTTCAATCATGATTGTCCATGGATAGTTTTTTATCTGTCCATTATACTCATTTTGACGTATCACGCGCAGCTTAGTCACGACAGACTTTCCGTCTTTGTCAGGCTCACCAAAGATTTTTTCTGCCATATACTGGAAATCATACACTCCAATATAGACCCTGCTGTAAAAATACTCTGCCTCATATGGGGAAATATTGAAATACGTACTTACCGAACTATCTCCTTTTCCCTTCGAATAGTCCAGCATATTGATCCTGATAAGCGAACTTTCTTCCTTTTTAGACGTCTGGCTGTCTTTGTCTGCTTTGTATTTTGTTCCCTGTGCGTGAACGTGTGCCGGGAAATACAAAACAGATGCCTTTAAACTGTCTGTAAGCTCAATCAGACACTTGCCCGTCTTATACACACCAATCTGATGTGACACATTCTTTTCATTACTTTCATTCATTGTCATTGCCTCCTTTAACATAAAAAAGAACCTGAAAGATCAGATTCTTAATCCAAAAGTTTCCTTATATATAAACAGGAAGGTGTGCTTCCTGCAGCATGTTATACGGGCTCACGCCTGTTATTTATAAAATCATGGATTTCCCATGTTGACTATGGCACTGACTGCCATTTCAGATGATTCCAATATCACTCAATACCTGTCTTATCCGACACATCATACATCTGTACCATACAGACACTACTTTCATACCATACATATATTCCCATCCTATCAGGTGACAACTACACTACCAAAAACGTATCCTGCTCTCAAGTGTTTCCTCATTTGTGGCTGAAAGCCATGACAAAAAATATTCAAGCTGTATAGGCGAAAATTTACTTCCACAGTCTTCCAGCATGATATGCACTGCCTTCTTTCTGGAAAAAGCCTCCTTATACGTCCGTTTCGAAACCAGTGCATCATAAACATCGCAGATATGTACCGCACTGGCAAACTCATCAATTTCTTTTTCACGCAGGCCATGCGGATACCCGCTGCCATCCCAGTTTTCATGATGTTGCAGCACAATTTTTCTTGCCATGTCTGATATCTTCTTACTCTTAGATTGGTGCGTGACCAGGTAAGCATATCCCATTTCTGGATGTCTCTTCACAATTTTATATTCTTCCATAGTAAGCTGCCCCGGCTTCTCTAAAATATCTTTGGAAATAAAAATTTTACCGATATCATGGAGCAACGCACCGATTATGGCGGTCTCTGTTTCTTTTTGTGATTGTCCAATAAAGCAGCAATATCCCGCTGTAAAAAAAGCAACACGCAGGCTATGACCAAACAGGTCAGCGCTGTATTTATGGATGCTTTTTATATACCAATTGACATCTGGTCTCATGACGCACTCATTTACAATGTCAGAAGCTCTGTGTAATGCCTGACCTGCGGCAATTCTGCGTTCCTCAAATTCCATATCACAGCCTCCTTTAAAAGATACTTTCACATATAGATACGTCTGAGGTCGCCAAAACGCAAGAAAATCCCATACCACAAAAGCAGCATGGGATTTTCTTGTACTACTATACAATATAACGTTCCACCAGGCGCACAATGTTCGCCGGCAGCTTCTTCAAGTCTGAAATATTTAAAAATCCATCTCCATATATCTTTTCGATCACCTCTCTGTCATCTCCGATCGCCGCAGCAAACGTTGTCACTCCCTGTTTTTTCAGCATAAGTTTCGCACTCATAAGATCATCCCTTGCAATGGCTCCTCCATAGCCACTGTCATTCGGCTGTCCATCTGAGATCATGATCAGCAGTTTTGTTGATTCCGTCCGTTCGGCAAGCTGTCTGCCAACAAAACGATATGCAAGCCCGTCCCGGTTGCATCCACCGGCACAGATTCCCATAAGGCGGTATTTGTCTTTACCGTCAACGGATTTAAAATCAGCAAAATTATAAAGCTCCACATTTGATCTTACCCGGTGTCCATAAACTGCAACCGGGATATCAAGTGCATGGCAGAAATCATACAGTGTAAGTGCAGCTATTTTGGCAGTGTCAATTCTCCCAGCCTGACTCATGGAACCAGACATATCAATAACAAGCCCCACTGCAAGATCTAAACCGTCTTCCGGAAGAATATCTTTGCAAAAGATCCTTCCATCCTGCCGGTAAAGACGTTTGTCCATTTTCTTGCCTATAAACAGGCTGCCTTCTCTTCCTCCCTCCTGTTTCTGCAGAACTTCAAGCATTTTGTCCTGCAATTTTCTTGATGTCTTTTTTACCTGTGGATATATTGCATTGTAGGCGTTGATATACGCTTGCGGCACATCACCGACCCGGAATATCTTTCTTGGTACCCAATGGAGTTCCGTCAGATCACATTCTCTCAGAGCCGTTTCAAGTTCACGTTTTCTGGCGTATTCCTGTTCAGATTTCATCTGTTCTTCCACCATTTCGTTCAATACTTCCTCTATCCTGTCATTTATCCCGTTCACTTCCGGCTGCCATATGTCATTTTCTGTTTCCAGGTTATTTAAAAACTCTGCCTCTCTCCCTTCTGTTGTAAAACGACCGCCTTCCTCTTTTACAGATCCTTTCAGTGCCGCATTCAGATTTTTACGAAACTCTTTGCGGTTTTCCATCGTATCGCTAGCGCCATCCCCGGTATCATTGCCAAAATCCGAAGACTCATTCCCGGTTTTTCCGGCATTCGCACCTGTCTTATTTCCATCGTTACTCGGTTTCCCGCTGATGCCCTGCGGCATTTTAGAGGCGTTCGGATCAAGTTTTGCCAGTTTTTCAGCAAATTGATTTACTTTTTCTTGCTCTTTCTTCGTAAGCGGCGTTGCATTACCCGCAGCTGGGTTCTTTCCATTTCCAGAAGAATTATCTGCGCCTGCCCCACCTGCACCCTGCTGGCTATTTTCATTACCATTACCTGCATTGCTCTGACTGGCATCCGTATCTCCATTTTGGGGCTTTTTGCTCTCTCCTGGACGTATCTGATCAATTTCCTTTTTGAGTTCCGGCCACATGCGAAGCAGAATCTGGTTTACTGCCATTTTACGCCTTTTATGATCATCATCCACGACTGCATCATCGATCAGATCTTCCACATCTGACAGAAACTCCGTATATCGGTTTTCCGTCCTCTCCCAGTTATTGATGTCACCGTGTCTTGCATATTGTAACACCAAAGAAAACATGACATCAAAATCTTTTGCATTATCCCGGATCATCTTTTCGATACTTTCTTTTTGCTCCATCAACCGGAAACTGTTCAATTCAATCCCCTTCCTGATGTCTCCCGGATATTTTGCGCACATATGAGCTTCCATCCAGACATCTTCAATCGCATTATTTAAAAACAATGCTACCTGTGATACGACTGCGGCAGTTGCTTCCTTATTATTTTTTGCATAATCTTCCCATTCAGAAAGGAACTCGTCTTCTTCCTTAGATTCAGGAACCGGCATGTCCGGATAAAATCTGCAATCATTCAGTGCCTGCGCATATGCACTCAGATCTGAAAAATCTGAAAACTTAACATGACCTATTTCATGACCATTCAACCCTATAATACTTAACATTTTAAGTTTTCTGGTTGGAAATGAAGCTGTAATGCTGTTTCCGGCATTGATCCTCTCGTCATTTCCATTTGTGCAGGCGACTTCGGGATCACTTCTGTCATAGAAAACATGTACCTGGATTTGTTTCTTTGTTCCCATGAGCAGATACCTGTTCATGGAACTTAATTCATTTAAAAATTTTTTTGAGCAAAATATTTCCTCATCCGATAATTTTTTCTTTATCTCATTGCGTCTCTGACGCTCCGATTTTATCTTTTTTGCCATTTTTATATCCTCCTTTTCTCAAAACAGACAGGGCTGCCGCCCTGTCCACCTTCATCAAATCTTATTTGATACTACATTTTTCATGATTTCATCCTGTATCTCCTTGTCATCTGATATTTTACTGATAACCGTCCACCGGCAGGATTCTTTCATATCACCTTTGACCAGATACGAAATCACCCAGTTTTCAAACTCACGGGAACAGCATACGCCACCACTGATTCCCTCTGTTTCACAGTATTTCTGGATATCAAGAATCACCTCTGCCATAGTGCGGACGTTATCAACCTCTTCCTGTGGCGGTTTCACCTTTCCGATCACGCGGGCAGCAAGTTCCTTCGCTGTCATACCATCGTAATCAATGATCTCATCCATACGCGATAACACGGATTCATTAAATGCCCGGCATCCACGATAATTTGAGTTTGTTGTAAAAACGAACACCGTGTTCTCATTCAGCTTGACTTCCTCTCCATTCAATAAGGTAATGGAACTTCCACCATCCAAAAGACCATTCAGCTTAACCAGTGTAGCAGGTTTTGCAATACACGCAGGCTCCTGTATCTCACATACAGCAGGTCTACGGCAGGCTTTTATGATGTCACTCTCCACCATAACAAAATCTTTTTCTTTCTCTGCCTGTTTGATTCCCTTACCAGCAACCGCTTTTAAAATAAGCCTGAACGCTTCGCTGTCACTGATACCATCCTCATATTTACCACTAACCTTCGAAAGCGCCGTTGCCGGGTCCATCATGATATCCTGCAGCGATGGCAGATCAGAAAAATCCATCTCATCCGCCTTTGCAGTGTTCGGGATCATATTTGCGACCAGTTCCATCTCATCTGTACCCTCTGAGCAGGTAAAACGGAGATATGGAAGGTTTAACGCCTGTGCGAGTGCAACCGCATCTGTCGTTTTTCCTGTTCCAGCCATTCCCCGGAGCATAAACTTGCGCATTCCGGCTTTTGCCATGCTTGCCATCTCATACAGATATTTAGACGGTTTATATGAATCGGGCATAACCGGAATATGGATTTTTTCCTCATCGGTAAGATCTACGGCAAAGGCAAATGCCTTCGTATAGTCCTCCATTGATTTTAAGTCTGTTGCCGGGTTACGCTTTTTCAGCGGATCACCTTTTAATATCTGAAAATTTCCGACCAAAACACGATCCGGTGCATATTCTCCCTGGTCAATCTTCAATTTGGTAAGCGCCGGAACATTACCGGATGATGGAATATCAACAGGCAGACTGTTATCTCCTCTTACCGTCTCCACTCTCCGATAAATGTTATCACACATCCGGAACATGCATTCCGCATCCCGCGCCATTGGATTTTTCTCTGCAAAATAGTTATTGAAATCATCGTCAAATTCTTTCGAATATAAACCACTCCGAGGATCAAAGGTACTGGCAAACGCAAGAAGTAATAAAAACATCTGTCCTGCATCGCTTCCCGATGCAATCACTGGATATTTTAAAAGTGTTCCGGCGTCATCCAACGCGCAGGCACGAAACTTGCCGTTTTTTGCATTGTATACCGCAGCGATCCGCTCTTTTCCAGTTGCAGTTGCAGTCTGAACATCGACTTCTGCGCAATAATACTGTACCTCCCCCTTGCTGCCGGTCTGTACTCCAATTGCACCGTGTTGCTCCGTTGCCGTCAAAATCTTATGCAGCGCATAGACTGCCTGCACTGTCGGCACATGGAGCGTTGCGCGTTTTCCATTCCGCTGTTCATTGTATTTGCTGATTGCCCCCACAGATGTGGTATATTTTTTCCCAGCGTCTTCTACGACTTTTTTTAAGTTCGGCATAGAATCATCAAAATCATAGTTCCATGTCCAGGTATCAAATAATACTGTTTTACTCATAATAATTTTTCCTCCTTCATGAAAAAAGGATCTGAATTATTCCAGATCCACTTGTTTTTATACATGTTTTCTTTATCTGAACAGAGACAAATGCCCTGTAAATCAGTTACACCGGCATTCTGCCTGCAAGTATCTATATCATCACGGCAATCCCCGTGTTAGTGCGGTAATACCGCTTACAACCATCTGATTCCTATTACCTGCCAAAATGGCAAATTCTTACATCTGTTAAAGATTAAACAGAATAAACTTCATACCATACTTATACTCTCTGTGTGATCACAGACAATATGACATCACAAAAATATATCAAAACCACGATCTTTTTGTGCTATGATAAGGACAGGAAAGGGGGCAGGACATTGAGTAAGAATGAAAAAGTGATCGACTTAGAACAGATAAAAAGGATCAAAGCTGGTCAGCCATCCATGCAGGATCTGAAAGAATTATCCAGAGACGAAATCAACCGGATACAATACGGAGAGTTTCTCACTGCAATCGGCAGGAAAGGTTATTCCATAAAAGACGTATTTGACGAATTTGAGGACAAAAGCCCTCTGATCCGCCGGCTTAAAGTCTGCATGGGATTACATGACATAAAAAAAGACACCCCGGAGGGTGCCCTGAATGATGATCCAACAAATGATCAAAGATAACAGTCCATAGTTGTAAGCACATGCTCTAAAATATTGTGCTTTGGAATATCCTTATAACTATTCCCGATATCTGTGGATTCATGTAAAAGATACATGTGTCCCTCATACAAAACAACAAAACCTGTTTCTTTCAGTCGTATCGCATCCATTTTATGTTCAGGCAGCAGGACAAAATCCCTGCTGCCTGTTTTTAGTGCTATCATTTTTTAATGCTCCTTAGTCCGGCATTATAAAATTACCGGTTGCCGCATCAAAAAGCGACATCTGCTCCATTCCAGCCGTTTTATCTTTCAGCTTGCGGCATACCGTTGATTTGCTCATGCCATATTTCTTTTCCAACTGTTTGATCGACAGATTTTTATGTTCTACAATTAAATCATCCGGATATACCTTATGTTCCGCTTCTATGCCGCGGTCATATGCCCGGAAAGCTTCTTCCGCGGAAACCTGTTTTTCAATCGCTACTAAAAGTGCGGAGTAGCCGCGCATTCTTCCATCATCCATTGCTCTTTTCCTCCTTTTCAAGAATATGGCTTGCTTCCAGATCTGCCTCATGAAGCGCCAACACCAGCGGATACATTTCCATGGATGCCCCTACATAACCGTAGTTCTCTTTTGGCTCCGAAAATCCCATGTGCCAGCGGATCGCATACTTTTCCATCATGGACAGCTTAATGAACGTCTCTGCCATCATGACTGATTTTTCACCATGTCCATAAGGATTCCTGTCATTGACGGTGTACGCTTCCTGCGCTTCCCAGTCATACCTGCCCTGTGCATCTGACTTACTTCCAGTGTCGGAATATACCTTTACATTTTTTATGTACACCTCATAGAACGAGATCTTACAAAGGTCGTGTAGTAAAGCTACAACGATCAGCGTTGCCATCGGAACGGTACCCAGCGCATCTTTCCAGAATGGCTCCTCCGCCTTTTTACAGAGACAGTCATACACATTTAAAGAATGCTGTAGTAAGCCACCCGGACAGGAACCGTGAAACCGTGTACTTGCCGGGGCAGTATAAAAATCGCTCTTTTCCAGATATGACAGCAGTTTATCTATCCCGTTACGCTCCGTGCTCTTTAAAAGTGATACAAGTCTTTCCTTATTCTCTTTTTGTTTTTCATCTGAAATTTTCATTATCGTTTCCTCCTTCTCAAATAAAAAAAGAAACCCTGACTGGATTTCTTCTTATTACTGGTCTTTTGCAATAAAATCCATAAACCCACATTCGCACCTTACTGCGGTAAACCTGTTCATACGGACTTGCAAAAGTCATAACTTCATATCATATATTTATTTCCCGTTTTAATTTCTGACAACAAGATTCCAAAAGGAACCACAGCTTTAAGTAAACTGCAGTTCCAACTGGATAACATCCTGTTTTTCTTTCGGTCTGGGCGTAAACACTGCCTTTCCATCCTTTCTGCGATCCAGAAGCAGGACAATTCTTGCAGCCAGATAGGTATTTCTTTCACGCCCCGTATCATTACTAACTGCATACGCAAGCGCTTCTTTTTCACCGATCAGCGTAATATTCTCCTTTGCCCTGGTTACGCCAGTATAAAGAAGATTACGCTGTAACAAGCCTTTATGCTCCATCGTAAGCGGAATAATAACATCCGGATACTCCGATCCCTGCGACTTATGGATCGTAACCGCATAAGCATGCATCAGCCGTTCTTCAATTTCCGAAAACGGATACTCAACTGCTGCAATCTTTGTTCCAAAGTTATATGCAATTCGCATCGTCTCCGTTGCCTTATCTACATAAATGATTTTTCCGATGTCGCCATTTGACATACTCGCCTCATCACGCTCCTCATTCTTGGTGTTCATGACCCGGTCGCCTGTTCTCCAGATGTGACCATGAAAATTCACTTCCATTTTTCCATTTCCAGGCGGATTCATGATTTTCTGGATCACCAGATTCAGATTGTCGGCTCCTAAGATGGTTTTTTTCTTAAACGGCGTCAAAATCTGGATATCATCATCCTCCTTCTTTATCCGTTTTTGGGCTACGACATCTAACAGATTCTGCAATGTACGTTCTGGTGATGTCGATTTGATAAAGCAGGACTCGTTATCCCAGCGTAAAGTAGACATTTCGCCATCATTAATACTTTCCGAATTATCGATGATCGAACTTCCTTCCCCCTGACGGAATACTTTATCCAGCCATGTCGTTGCTATTCTTTTTGAGTTAATCAGTTCACGCAGTACGTTTCCTGCCCGGACACTGGGGAGCTGGTTCACATCTCCCACAAGGATGATATGCGCACCTGGTTTAATATGTGAAAAAAATGTTGCCGCAAGAAACTGGTCACACATAGACATCTCATCCGCAACAATCCAGTCTGCCGTAAGTTCTTCTGTTGGTTCATCATCCTCATCCCTCAGACTCAAAGCTTTGTGAATCGTACTTGCTGCACGTCCCGTTGATTCTGTCAATCTTCTCGCTGCACGTCCCGTCGGCGCACATAAAAGGATCTCGTCCTGCGGAAACAGATATTCACAGATGTCAAGGAACAGATTCGTTGTTGTTGTCTTTCCGCATCCTGGACCTCCGGTGATAATAGAAAGCCCATGCGTAAATGCAAACCTTACAGCCTCTTTCTGTGTCTTCGAATACTGCATTTTAGACTTTGCTTCGAACTTTTCAATCAGCTCTGTAACGTCTGGCCCGCCTATATTCTCAATAAATGGGATCAAAGCTTCTGCCGCCTCAGTTTCAGCCTCATATGCCTTTTTTGTATATAATTTTCCACCGAAATAGCATATGCTGCCCGTCTTTACTTTCTGGTTAATCATTGCACGGATCACATCTTTCGACACATCCTCCGTTCTGTCCTGATTCACCATACGATAGACATTCTGGACAAAATCATCTGGTGAAATAAATAAATGACCTCTGGCTTCATTCATCATAAACACCGTGTGCATGGCAGCTGTCAATCTATCCTTGTCAGCCGGGTTGAACTTCTGTTTCTGAATCAATGCCGTATCTATGCGCCCCATAGATATCCCTTCAATAAAAGTCAGAAGATACGGTCTTTCATTAGCAACTTTCAACGCACTCGCGCGGAACTTCTTCTCGATCTTCGGTGCCTTTTTCGGACTGATACCGAAATCATTTAACGCCATGATAAGCTCTCTACTCTGCTTTTTTAATCTATAGTCCTCCACGATCTCAACTGCCTTGGTCATGGAAATTCCATTTATACGGGAAAGTGCCGTAGCATCTTCCAGCATTTCAATGGATCGTTCGCCGTACATGGCTACGATCTTATCTGCTGTCACCTTGCCGATATGTTTGATTTTTGCGACATACAGATATTCTCTTATGCCATCTGTTGTCTTCGGGATGATCTCCTCCCAACGTTCAACAGCAAGTTGTCTGCCAAACTGCTTATTCTCTACAAACTGCCCTTTAAACAGGACATTAAGGCCAACATTATCCGGCAGACCATTTCCAACAGCCACAAACCGGCGACCATGCCTGCTCTCGCAGGACAGGACTGACCAGGCTTTATCCTCCGTCTGCCAAATACAATGGATAATACAAGCTTGTATCTCAATCGTTTTTTCCTCATTCATTTGTGCCATCTTCTTGCCCCTTTCTTAAGTGCAGGACATAATCATCTATGCCCTTATAATTTTCATTCCAGTATCCGTCACAGCCCTTGTCCCATGTAAAACTGAAACAAGCATATCCGGCATCCTGTATCCTTTTTTTGCATTTTTGCTGGTCACGCATGATCGCGGCCTGCTTTTCTTTCTTCACCGAACATTCCGCCCCATCCTGTATCCTGCATTCCTCACATTGTTCCGGTTTACAATCATGATGGCAGACGGGCTTTAACAATTTGTCCATGTCATATGCCTCATGTACCGTTTTCACGCACGGGAGCGTTTCCAGGACTTTAAGTGCAGCATTGTAATTACTTGTTCCTGGAATGCCAACAACAGCATACTTTCCATCTGTCAATGCGTAGTAAACAATCGCTTTGAGCACTCCTTCCACCAACACAACATCGGTCTCCTTACGGTCTCCCAGAAAGGAAGCGCAGGCTGGAATTGATACGCCATTTTCTTTATTTACTGACGTTAGCCAGACATACTTCCTGCCTCTGGATGGTTTGTCCACCCGGATCTGAAATCCGCAGATCATATGGTCTGCCGTAAAAACCGGGCATAGATAACCGTAATTTCCTTTGTAGATATTCAGATCCCACTTTCCATATTTATTTACGAAGAATCCTGGAACACCTTTCAAAATGCAGCCATTTTTCATAAGCCGCCGACAAAGTGCCTGTGTGTCTTTGGGGGTAGAACGGAATAAAAAGTTTTCTATCTGCTCATCCGAAAGTCCCCGGCGCTTTAGATCATCTGCATGTTCTTTCTTGAGTGGCACAAGATCAAGCATCATACGGTAGGTGTGGTTTATGACCGTAATATCTGCCAGCTGCATCCGCTCCTTTAAAGATTTCTCCCGTTCTTTCTTCTTTTTTCTTTGTAGTTCCACTGCATAGTCCACAGTGTCTCCGCCGTACAGACGTGACTCGATTTCTTTTTTCGCATAATGATACCTCGTACCATGTTTATCGCCCTGGATACCACGCAGTTCCGCGTAAAGCCCAAGCATATTTCCGCCACTTCCGCAGTTGTAGCAATGATAAGTGTTTTTTACCTCACCATCCCTTGAAATGCAGAAATTCATCTTTCCACGTTTATCTCCACAGAACGGACACTCAACACCGAAAGAACTTCCTCTTCCATTACCGACACGTCTGATACCAAGCAGATCCGAAACATCTCCAATATCAAACCTAAAATCAAACATTTCCTTTTTCCTCCCTGGATAAACAAAAAAGATCCATGTCTGCCATGAATCTTTATCAAAGGTTTTATAAAATCAGGGACTTCTCCCTGCTGCTCAATTATTATCTATAATAAAACACATGTTGCCATGCGTTATGACAGGCAGAGCCTGTGTAAAGTAAACATATATTCTTACTGTCCATATAATGGACGCACATACTACCAAAAGGTTATAAATTTCTTATCATACATATACCCTGCCTTTTATTTTATGACAACAAAAAAAGCAGACAGCCAACGAAATGACTGCCTGCACTTTTCTAAAGAACTTCCCACCGGAATATTCCGATACACGGATTTCCTGATGCTGTAACCGGATCTGGATCACCGGTTTTTCTACCCACAAACCGGTTACTAACCTCAACATATCCCTTTCTTAATTTTTCATTCAGCTTTTTTGTAAACTCAGAAGCCGGATAATCTATTGATGTCCCTGCTGTACCAATCCTGCCATAATGCGCTGTCCATGTTCCATCATCATGCACGATCATTTCATAAAACTTGTCATGTCCATCTATACGGCATTCCAGCCGCTTTATTTCAATATCTCCCATACTTACGCTATCCTTTCTACATGCGGTGTGAAAATATAATGTTCCGGATTGGAATATACCTTCTGGTATGATTCCTGCCCTTCAAATTCATCAATAACTGCTTTCTCTTCTTTTGACATCTCGGCATAAGATCTTCTGCCATATGCAGGTGGAAGCCATCCTTTCTGCTGACTGCCATAAATATTCAGTTTCTTTAAGACTTCCAGATCCTTAAACACAATGTGGCAGGTACCTTTTTTATAAAAAGTAACGTCAAAATATTTCAGGTGAATGTTCTTTGTCTGCTGGTTCGTCTCTGCCGCACTTAATACTCTTGAAGTCGGAACGGATGTCTGAGGCGTGCCGCCCAGGTAATCTAATGCTTTCTCAATGTCACTTATTTTGCTTAAAACCTCATAGGAATAGCGAAAAGCATGGAATATCCCGTCATACGCCCGAAGCGGCAGGACTACCTTTTTATTGATGATCCAAGCCTTATTTGATGCCCA
>OIZA01000485.1_pt1 | contig 20189 bp, 20 predicted proteins | sample 1588381 | NCBI WGS metagenome assembly OIZA01 (sample SAMN03283277) | human gut metagenome | biome: human-associated habitat; material: feces | host: Homo sapiens | place: Peru | collected 2012 | reverse complement strand
ACCATTCTGAAGATGTCCATGCCCTGGGATACCATGGTCGGCGTTGCCCGCCGCAGCTGGGCGCGCAACGAAAACGCCATGACCACGGTCGCCGAGTACAACAAGATGTACGAGGGGCAGGACCACATCACCATGCCTTACGTCGCGGACGAGGCGCTCTGCGAGAAGGCCGTGAAGGAATACATGCACTAAAATTTACTTCAAAAAAGGGGCATAGAAATATGCCCCTTTTTTGAGCTGGATACACTCCGCTGCGCGCACTCGCTTTGCTCGCACACTTGCGGAGCGCAAAGAATCTTTCCGACGCACATGTCGTCGGAAATGACGGATCAAAGCCTTATTCCGCCACCTGCGGGTGGCGGAACTCCCTGCGGGAGGGCTTTTTTGACAAGCTGAGGGGCATGGCATTCTGCCATGCCCTTTTCAGTTATTCCTGTCTCAGCGGCCCGGTATTCGCGCCGCGGCGTTTTTCTTTTTGCCGGAACGCTTGATTCCCTCCGGCAGTTTTATTATACTGTTTATTATACTAATTGAAATCGAAGTATCCGGAGAAAAACAATGATAGATAAAATGCTTATCCGTGGGGCGAAGGTCCACAATCTGAAAAACATTGATGTAGATATCCCCTTGGGCAAAATCGTCGGGATCGCGGGCGTGTCCGGCTCCGGCAAATCCTCGCTGGCGCTGGGCGTGCTGTATGCCGAGGGGTCGCGGCGTTATCTGGAGGCACTGTCCACCTACACGCGCCGCCGCATGACGCAGGCGTCCAAGGCATGCGTGGACGAGGTGCTGTATGTCCCCGCCGCGCTGGCATTGCACCAGCGTCCCGGTGTGCCGGGCATCCGGAGCACCTTCGGCACTGGGACGGAGCTTCTGAACAGCCTGCGGCTCATGTACTCCCGCCTTGCGAATCATTGCTGCCCCAACGGGCATTACCTGAAGCCCTCCCTGCTGGTTGCCGCCGGAAAGGAGCTGGTGTGCCCGGAGTGCGATGCTCATTTTTATGCGCCATCCGCCGAGGAACTGGCGTTTAACTCTCAGGGCGCCTGTCAGAAATGCGGCGGCACAGGCAGCGTCCGCACAGTGGATATGGCGTCGCTGGTGCCGGATGATTCCCTCACTATCGACGACGGCGCAGTAGCTCCGTGGAACAGTCTGATGTGGTCCCTGATGACCGATGTCTGCCGTGAGATGGGTGTGCGCACCGACGTGCCCTTCCGCGATCTGACGGAACGGGAAAAGGACATTGTTTTCCACGGTCCCGCAGAGAAAAAACACATCTTTTACCACGCCAAGAACTCCAATCAGGCGGGTGAACTGGATTTTACTTACTATAACGCTATTTACACCGTGGAAAATGCCCTGTCCAGGGTCAAGGACGAAAAGGGCATGAAGCGGGTAGAGAAGTTTTTAAAAGAGGATGTCTGCCCGGAATGTCACGGCACGCGCCTGTCCGCTGCCGCAAGGGCGCCAAAGCAGCGGGGCATTTCACTGGACGAGGCCTGCACCATGACGCTCTCCGAGCTGGTAGCGTGGGTACAGGGCGTACCGGAAAGCCTGCCGGAAGAAATGCGCCCTATGGCGGCGAGCATCTGCGAGGCATTTGAAGGCACTGCGAAGCGGCTCATGGATCTGGGGCTGGGCTATCTGACATTAGATCGCTCCGCTGCCACGCTCTCCACCGGCGAACGTCAGCGGATGCAGCTGGCACGCGCCGTCCGCAACCGCACAACCGGCGTCCTCTATGTGCTGGACGAGCCGTCCATCGGGCTGCACCCCTCGAACATCATCGGTCTCACCGGTGTAATGCACGATCTGGTAGCCGACGGCAACTCCGTCATTCTTGTGGATCACGATACGCAGATTCTGAAGGAGGCTGACTGGATCATAGAGATGGGGCCGGAGGCAGGAGCCAACGGCGGCCATATCATCGCTCAGGGAGCAATCCCTTCCATTGAAAAAAATCCTGCCTCTCAAATCGGAGTGTTCCTCTCCGGCAAGGTCGAAACGAAGCTGCGGAGCTGCGTTGCAAGGGAAGAATTGTTTGCAAACGGAACGATTCACCTTTCCACCTCCCAGATTCACACGGTCAAGCCGTTGGAGGTAACCATTCCAAAGGGACGTCTCACCGTTGTCACCGGCGTATCCGGCTCCGGCAAGACGACAATGGTGCTGGAAAGTCTTGTTCCCGCGCTGGAGGCAAAGATCGGCGGCAGAGCGCTGCCTGAGCATATCCGCGGCATTGACGCAGATGGCATACAGCATGTCAAGCTCATTGACGCAACACCTATTGGGATCAATGTACGCTCTACCGTGGCTACTTATGCAGGAATACACGACGAGCTGCGCAAGCTCTACGCGAAGTCGCCCGATGCCAAGGCGCACGGATATAAGGCGAGTGATTTCTCCTACAACACCGGCTCCCTGCGCTGCCCCGGCTGCGACGGCACAGGCGTCGTGAGCCTCGATGTGCAGTTCCTGCCGGATGTGAATATCCCCTGCCCGGACTGCCGCGGCTCACGCTACGCAAGGATGGCATACGAGGCAAAGCTTCAAAACAAGAGCGGGCAGTCCGTCTCTCTGCCAGAGCTGATGGACATGGACGTAAACTCCGCTATCGACTTCTGCAAGGATATGAAAGCCGTCAGCCAGAAGCTGGGCATTCTCCGACAGCTTGGCCTCGGCTACCTCACACTCGGCGAAGAGACACCCAGCCTCTCCGGCGGCGAGGCGCAGCGCTTGAAGCTGGCGAGCGAAATCGGCAGGATACAGACGGATTCGGTATTCATTTTCGACGAGCCGTCCATCGGTCTGCATCCTCTGGATGTGCAGGTGCTGCTCGGCGTCTTTCAGGCGCTTCTGGATAATGGTGCGACGGTCATTGTCATTGAGCATGATCTCGACGTAATCCGCAACGCCGATTATGTCATCGACATGGGCCCGGGCGGCGGAGATGCCGGCGGGCGGATCGTGGCAGAGGGAACGCCGCAGGAGATTCAGGAAAACAGAGCAAGTGTTACAGGAAAATATCTAACATGCCCGCAACATCTGCCAATCCGCAAGCTGTTAGAAGATGTGGCAGCGGAGTTTGAAAAGGCATAGGAACACTGAAAGAGGCAAAGTGATAGATAACAGCAGTCTTTGACTACAATCTACACTCACGTGCCTCTTTCTTTTTTTGCCTTTGCCGCCCTCAGAATATCTGCCAGATTATCCCCGTTCAACACACCGGGATAGGCATCCTGAAATTCGACAAGGACATCCTTATTTTCTAGTTCCATTTCACGACATTGCTTATAAAAAGCCTTCATATCCTCTTGTACATAAATTGCCTCAATGAACCTGCGGGAATTTTCCGGAATACGCTCATATTCATCATACAAATCTATAACGGCGTTTCTTATCGCATCAAACGAAAGAGCATCTCCTCTCGCTTCCTGCTCGATTAAAATCCCCACAACGTCTGACAGGTCATTTTTGTATTGTCTTCCCGCCATTAGTTTCATAGCAACCAAATATTCCGCTGATATTGTTCTGACCTGTAATATATTTAAAAAGGTTTTATAATACCTCGAAAATCTTGCCAATCTGGGAGTGTACGAATCGGTCCTCACAAAATCTGTATTTAACCAGCCAGTCGGAAGTCCAAGCCTGTCTCCGACTATGTTAATCGCATCCCGCATAGCACTTGATGAATTGATGATGGCATCCATGTCATAGGTCATCTCCCGAAAGCCGTAGTTGATTAATATTGATGCCCCTCCGATTAGTATTATTTCAGCCGGCATTTTATTTCCGTTTTGTTTTTTGAATTCTTTGGCAAGCTCCCTTAGATAATGATCCAAATTTTCTTTTGTGAAATGCCTATCAGCAGACATCGCGCACCTCACTCTCAACAATGTTAAATCTCATAAATTCCGGTATTGCTCTGGCAATCGCCTCATCCTTTATGCTTTCATCTCCTGTTGCTGCACAGGACACCAGAATTCCTGCCGGAAAACATGGATTTTCAAGCTTTTGCCTGCGGATGTCATTATAATTAGTGCAGTTTGGAAGGTGATTGATTCTGGACAAATAGTCAACCATTGCCAGCAGATACAACGCTTCACGATACCATTGCCTGTCATATAATTTTCTGATTTCATCCGTTTTAAGTGTCTCTATAATAAAGTCCAAGTCGCCCATATCTTTTACATGATGGCATGTATTACTTTTAAACGTTTCAAATGAACATCTATAATCTGGCGATTTTTCATAACTCTTCTCCAAAATGGAATCAACGGTAACATCCAATGCCTTTGCAATCTTGTATAAAGTACCGGCTGCACATTTATCAAGCGCAGCCTTTCCACTACATATATCAATAATCGTTGTCATTGCAACTCCGCTTTCTTTACTCAAGCGATATTTCGACATATTCTTTGTTTGGAGTAAATCATTTATTATCATTTAATTCCTCCCTTCACTTTATAATATATCGGTCAACCGAACCACTGTCAATACTATTATTTCCGCACCTTCAACAGTCCGCTTCCCGCCACCATCCTGATATTCAATATCCGGTCGATGTCGCCGAAACGAATCTTAACGTTGTTTTCGTCCATATCCACAACAACGCCTTCCCCGAACTTTTTATGTACGACGAGCAGTCCGGCTCCCAGCTGTGCATACAGCTTCCGATATTTCTCCTCGGAAGCACTGCTGCCGCCCGTTAGGTAATAGTTCGTCCCCGACATTCTCCCACCCGACGGAACACCGAGAGGAGCACCGTGCGAAATCTCCGGGTGAGCGCTTAACGTCCTGCCGGGCCGGATCGGTCTGCCCAGCAGTTCACTGCAAAAGCTTGCCTGTTTATTCATGGTAAAGAGAAACAGCTGGCTCTTTGCCCTCGTGGCTCCTACATAAAAAAGCCTCCGCTCCTCTTCGTAAATTTCCAGCTCCTCCCGGGATGCCGCCCTCAGGTTCTTCGGCACTGTCTCCGGCAGTATGCCGTCCACGACATCCATCAGGTACACGGTATCATATTCCAGCCCCTTGCTCGCATGGATGGTCGAGAGCGTAAACTTGCATTCCGGGGCTGCTTCCTTGTCCCTGATAATGGCTTTCAGCTCCTCCAGCCGCTGCACCAGATGTACCGGCGAATCTTCCTTGCTGCCGATAGTCTTTAATATCTCGATCTTGCTGTCGTTCATGCCGCTTCTCTCGAGATATTCCCGGTAGCCCATGAACTGCACGATCCGGCTGACTGCCTTATCCCCGGACTCCTGCAGCATATTTTTCAGATGTGTCCGCACAGCCTTCACGCTTCCGACCGTGTGAGCGTTCAGCCCACTGTATTGCGCCGCCACATCGAGCACAGGCAGTCCCTGCTCCCTGCTGATCTCGGCAATGCGGACGGCATCCTGCTTTCTGAGGTAGGTTCCGATCTTGTAATAAACCTGCAAAAAGGCTTCCGTGTCCTCCGGGTCTGCGGCGAGCTTAATGACATTGATAATATCCAGTACTGTGCGATGCGTGAAAAAGGTCAGCTCCGCGTTTCGCATCCGATACGGTATGGCGTTCCGTTCCAGCAGATCAATCAGCGGGATTGCGCATTCGTTGTCCCTGTACAGCACCGCCGTCTGTACCGTGCTGTTCAGCGCGACCTTTGCGAGATAGGCATACTGTGCGCGCCGGGATTTCAGGGCGATCTCCCTGATTTCCGCCGCCTCCTCCCTTGTCGGTCGCATATGTTTTTCGTGGCGGAGGGTATTTTTCTGTATAAAGCGGTCTGCCGCCCGGACAATATGCGCGTTGGAGCGGAAATTGTCCTCCATCAGCAGAACCTTTGCGCCCGGATGCTGCGCCTCAAAGGACAGGAGCGCCTCGGGATATGCCGCGCGGAAGCCGTAAATGCTCTGATCCTCATCTCCGACCATGAACAGGTTCTCCGTCTTCGATGCAAGCAACGCGATAATTGCGTGCTGGATCTTCGAGGTATCCTGCGCCTCATCGACACAGATATACGGATATTTTTCCTGAAAATACGCCAGCAGCCCCGAGATCCTGCGAAGCATCTGATAGGCATAGACCATCTGGTCATCATAGTCCATGAGATGTCTTTCCCGCAGCCGTGCGCAGTATTCCCTGTACATCTCCGAGATGGCAAAGCCTGCCTCCTCGTCCAGCTGCCGGATCTGTTCCTGATCGAGCACCATGTTTTTAATGTAAGTAATCAGGGTACGGACATTTTTCAGATCGCTCTCCGTCGGATACTCCCGCTGCACGCGGCGGTAAATTTCAGACAATATTTCCGCTGTGATCTTCTCGTCAGTTGCCAGCTCAAAGGGCGTTTTTCCTGTGCATTTTCCATAATACTGCAGGATTCTCGCGCAGATGCCGTTGATTGTCCGAAACTCGAGCCGCCGCGCCAGATTCTCTCCGAAATATGCTGCGCAGCGTCTGGACATATCGCCGGTCGCCGCGACCGTGTAGGTGACAGTCAGAATGTTTTCCGGCGGGATTCCCCTGCAATAGACCATATAGCCGAGTCTGGTGACAAGGACGGTGGTCTTGCCCGATCCGGGTACAGCAAGAAGCAGTACCGGCCCGTCCACACTCTGTACTGCTTCCTTTTGCTGTGTATTTAATTGAATGGGAAATGTCTGTTCAAATTCCTGCCACTGCATGCCGCTTCCTCACACCGTCTCCTGCTCCTCGATCATGCTCTCCAGATACCCTCTGTCCCAGAGCAGGATCTTCAGCTTCTTCGCCGCCTCTACCGCCGGCTGGGTAAAATACTGGTTCGTCAGCACTGCCCCCACCATACGGTCATAATAATCGCGTCCGGCATACGCCTCCTGCACCGCCTTGACCCCGACTGGGGCAGTGTAGCGCTTGCACTGGATGGCATAGGTTACGCCCTCCTTCTCGGCAAGGATATCGATGCCGTAATCACCGCTCCCCTTCGTGACCTCAACCTCCTGAAAGCCTCTCTGTCTCAGAAGCTCGGCACAATAATATTCAAAATCATGTCCCTCCATCAGGTCAATGTCGGAGGGGCGTTTTTTCCGCCGCAGCAGCATAAAAACAGCGATCGCCGCAACCGCGGCGACCACAATAAGACCTATGATCCACAAAAGATTTCCGTATATATTATTCATAATGAATTATTATACGGTCAGCCTGCCAGAAAAGCAAGGCAGAAATACTCACATCATCATCATTGTCAGCACCACGCTTGCGATTGTCCCGGCGAGCGTGGACAGCAGTGCGCCCATCAGCGTGTAGCGGGTCTTTGTGACCTTTGCCGCAAGGAAGTATACACTCATAGTGTAGAAAACCGTCTCCGTGCAGCTCATCAGGATGGATGTCAGCATACCCGCGTAGGAATCCGGGCCGGAGGTCTTAAATATATCGAGGACAAGCCCTGTCGCTGCCGAGGAGGAGAACAGCTTGACGATCAGCAGCGGCATGAGCTGCGCAGGGAGCCCGACCTTCTCTGTCATAGGCCCGAGCAGCTTCCCCAGAAGATCGAAGAAGCCGGATGCCCGCAGCATTCCCACCGCCACAAGCAGACCGATCAGCGTCGGCACAATATCCAGCACGATCTTAAGACCGTCCTTTGCCCCGTCCAGAAAGCACTCGTAAACCTTGACCTTCGAGACATAGCCGTATCCGACAATGAAAAAGATCAGGATTGGAATGATAATGTCAGAAATGTGTGCAAGCGCATTCATGTTCTCTTCCCTCCCCTGTCCTTCAGCTTACAATAAAGGATGGCAACGACCGAGCTGAAAAGCGTTGCCGCGATCGCAGGTGCGATAATTGCCGTCGGCTTCGCGCTGCCGTACTGGCTCCGATAAGCGATCATGTTTACCGGAATCAGCTGTAGGGAAGAAATATTCAGGATCAGAAAGCTGCACATCTCATTGCTGGCGGAGCGCTGCGCCGCTGCGCCCTCTCCGTATCCGGGTGTCCCACGCTCCCCCTCCAGCTTTGCCAGCTCCTCCATCGCCCTCAGCCCCGCAGGAGTGCACGCCCAGCCAAGACCCAGCACATTTGCGATAATATTCGTCGCTATGTATTCTCTGGCGGGGTGACTCTTGGGGATGCACGGAAAGAGAAAGGTCAGGAACGGGGAAATGCCCTTTGTCAGTCTTTCAATCAGCCCCGCCTTCTTCGCAATTTCCATCAGCCCCATCCAGAGGGCAACTACGCCCGCCATCGTCAGGCAAAGCGAAATCGCCTCTCCCGCACTGTTCAATGCCGCGTTCGTCACGTCGCTCATCCTGCCTGTGAACGCGGCATAGACCACCGCCAGAAGAATCATCACCGCCCAGATCATGTTTAACATAAAATTCCCATGCCTTTCAGTAACCTGCAGCCCCTGATCCGCAGGCACAAAACAGGTTTGTTATCCTATTCTATTCCCTCCACAGACAAAAAAGACACAGTCTCTTTCAGACCGTGTCTTCCCTATCATCCCTTTTCAGATCAGCTTCGCAAAGAAGGATACCGCGAAGACTGTCAAAATTCCTGTCACGACGATGGAAAGGCTGCTCATGGCGCCCTCTACCTCTCCCATCTCCATCGCCTTGGAGGTTCCGAGCGCGTGGGCACTCGTGCCGATTGCAAGCCCCTTCGCCACAGGCTCCTCGATCTTAAAGAGCTTACACACCACCTCCGCCAGAATCGCCCCGACAATCCCCGTGATGCAGATCGCAGAAATCGTCAGTGCCGGCATTCCGCCCATCTTTTCCGAAACACCCATGCCAATCGCCGTCGTGATGGACTTCGGAAGCAAGGTGACATACTGCTCATGGCTGAGCTGAAAAGCGACCGCCAGCAGATAGATGCTTCCCATCGCCGCCAGCACGCCTGCTATGATGCCGCCGAAAATTGCCTTCGGGTACTTTTTCAACAATTCCATCTGCCGATAGAGCGGAACCGCAAGGCTGACCGTCGCCGGAGTCAGAAGGAACTGGATATATTTCGCGCCGTTCTGATAGTTTTCATAATCAATGTGAAAGCCGAGAAGCACTGCAATCACCAGCACTGTGGCAATCAGCAGGGGATTCGCCACCGACAGCTTCGTCTTTTTCTTAATCCACAAGCCGATCTCATAACAGATCAGCGTCAGGCACACCCCAAAGAATACCGATCCGGTAAGTATCTCATTCATGGCTCTCCTCCTGTAAACCAGGCTCACCCTGCTTTTTCCTGTCGTGCCGCATGATGCCCTGCGCCACACGCCCTGTGACTACCATGATAAACACCGTCGTCACCAGACAGGCAATGCACAAGGGTACAAGCATATCCGCCAGTGCCTCCACATTCGTGATGAGACTGACCGTCGGCGGTACAAACAATACCGGCATGATCTCAACGAGAAAATCCGCCGCACCCTCAACCTTCTCGATCGGAATAAGCTTTGTCACCAGTCCGATCAGCATCAGCACCAGCCCATAGACGCTGGCAGCGATCGGCAGTGGAATCAGAAACTCCATAAGCTCCGCCACAAAAGAAACTGACATAATTATTGCAATCTGTCGAACGTATTTCATCCTTCGTTACTTTGACCTCTGTTCTTCTAAATCTGATGCCGCACCACGGCATATTCATCATCCAGCCGGAAATAGGGACATTCGCGCTGTGTGCCCGAGAGGAAACGGTACATCTCGTCCTCATCCAGATTCACCAAGCAGCAATAGCACTCATAGTCCTCGTCGTACACATAGTTGACACATGCGTCACAATTCGATGCTGCCATCTTCTCGCCTCCATTCGCCCTTCATTCTTCCCCGTCATCCGCGGCTTTGTTCAGATGTGCATAGATGTCGCGCTTGCCGACGCCGCGATCCTTGGCAACCTGCTTCATCGCTGTCTTGTGATCCATTCCCTGCTCCTCGTAGTAAGCCATATGCTCTTCGATCGACATGCTCTCCCATGACGCGATCTCCTCGCGGCGCTTCTCCTCATGGCTCTTGCCCTCAAGCACCAGCACATATTCGCCTCTCGGCTCTTCTTTCTCATATAATGCCAGCGCACTTTCCAGCGTGGTCGGCATCACAGTCTCAAACTTTTTCGTGAGCTCCCGGCATATCGTGATCCGCCGCTCGCCGAGCGCGTCATGCAGCTCCTCCAGTGTGCGGATCAGGTGATGCGGCGCCTCGTACAGGATCATTGTACGGCTCTCCGTCGTCAGCTCCTCCAGTATCTGCTTCTTTTCCTTCTTATCTGCCGGAAGAAACCCTTCAAAGCAGAACCGTCTCGTGGATAAGCCCGAGAGTGTCAGCGCTGTAATACATGCAGCGGGTCCCGGCAGGGATGTGACACGAATGTTATTTTCATGGCACATCTGTACGAGTACCTCTCCGGGATCGGATATTGCCGGAGTTCCTGCATCCGTAATCAACGCAATATTCTGTCCCGACTGTAGCTGCGAGATCAGCTGTCTCGCTTTCTCAACCTTGTTATACTCGTGATAACTGGTCATCGGGGTATGAATGTCAAAATGGTTTAAGAGCTTGATGCTGTTCCTCGTGTCCTCCGCAGCGATAACGTCAACCGTCTGGAGCGTCTCGACCACTCTCGGTGTCATGTCCTGCAGGTTCCCGATCGGTGTCGCACATAAAAACAAAGTACCTGACACTAACGTCACCTCCTGTTTTAAAATCCGTATAAGCCCCTGATCTCCGGCATATAGACACCCGGCTTTTCAAATACGATCAGTGGTTTCTCCACCGTCATGCGTGGCTTTCCTCCCCGCACCGCCTCCAGCAGAACCATATTGGGCTCCTTGTCCACATAGGGATACACCAGCTGCATCCTCTTCGGTTCCAGCTTATACTGCATCAATGTTCCCATCAGCTCTGCCAGCCGGAACGGACGGTGTACCAGAAAGAAATGCCCACCCGGCTTCAGCAGCTTTGCTGTCTGTCTCGCCACATCCTCAAAGGTACACAGGATCTCGTGCCGGGCGATTGCCTTCGGTGCATCCGGGTTCGCAATGCCGTGCTGCCCGATCATATACGGCGGATTACATGTGACACAATCAAAGGAAGCAGACGGGAAATATGTGTCTGCTTCCTTGATGTCTCCTGTTACAATATCAATTTTGTCTGTCAGACGATTCAGCGCAACACTCCTCGCTGCCATGTCTGCGCTCTCCGGCTGGATTTCAAGCCCGGTCAGATGTGCGCAGTGATATTTCGCCTCCATCAGAAGCGGAATGATGCCCGTTCCCGTTCCGAGATCCAGCAGCCGGTCATTTTCCCCTGCGTGCGCAAATCCGGTAAGCAGGACGGCATCCATGCCAAAACAGAATTTCTCGGGATTCTGGATGATGTGGTAACCGTTCCGCTGCAGATCATCCACTCTCTCATTATCCTTCAGACTGATTGTCATTGTGTCTTGCTTGTCCTTCCTGATTTCCCGGTCTCTGACGATTGTGTCGGTTTCTGTGATAGTTCTGGCGGTTCCTGTTCTCGCGGCGCTGTTCGCCTTCCTGACGGTTCCCCTGTGCATTGCCGTCGCCGTTCTCATAACGTCCCTCGTTATTCTGGCGGTTCGGGCGGTTTCCCTGCGCACTGCTGTCGCCGTTCTCATAGCGTCTCTCGTTATTCTGACGGTTCTGACGCTGCTCACCGTTCTGGCGGTTTCTGTTGTCGCGGCGCTGCTCACCGTTCTGACGGTTCCTGTTCTCGCGGCGCTGCTCGCCCTCCTGACGGTTCCCCTGCGCATTGCCGTCCCCGTTCTCATAGCGTCTCTCGTTATTCTGGCGGTTCTGGCGCTGCTCACCGCCCTGACGTCCCCGGTTCCGGTTATTCTGACGCTGTCCGGCTTCCGGCTGCTCTGCCGCCTCAGTAGTCTCCTGCAGTTCTTCTTCCTCGAGCTTCTCAAGCTCCTGCATTTCCTCCTTGGACAGATCAACCTTGTCCTTCTTGCCATGTCTGCGGCGGAACTGAAGCTGCTCCACCGGGTACTCCTTGATCTCCTTTTCGTCACCCTCTTCGACAACGACCTTAACAAGCTGACGCAGAACATTAACGCTCTGCACCTCGCCCTTCAGACCGTCCTCCGTGGTCACATAATCTCCGATTCCGGGCAGCTTACGGTTTAATTCCTCGTAAGTCTCCTCCTCATTTTTCAGGCAGCACATCAGTCTGCCGCACACACCGGAAATCTTTGTCGGATTCAGGGACAGATTCTGCTCCTTCGCCATCTTGATCGACACCGGCACAAAATCCGCCAGATAGCTGTGACAGCAGAGAGGCCGTCCGCAGATACCGATTCCGCCGACGATCTTTGTTTCATCCCGGACACCGATCTGCCGCAGCTCGATTCTTGTCTTGAATACACCCGCCAGATCCTTTACCAGCTCTCTGAAATCGATACGTCCGTCCGCTGTAAAATAAAAGAGAACCTTGTTGTTGTCAAAGGTATATTCCGCGTCGATGAGCTTCATCTCCAGCTCATGCTTGCGGATCTTCTCGAGACATATCTTGAAAGCATCCTTCTCCTTGAGCTTATTATTTGCCTCCTGCTCGATATCCCTTTCGTTTGCAATCCTTATCACAGGCTTAAGAGGCTGGATCACCTTCTCGTCCTCAACCTCTGTAACACCGGTCATTACCGTTCCAAATTCGATTCCTCTCGCGGTCTCGACAATGACATGGTCTCCCCGCTTTATTTCAAAATTCAAAGGGTCAAAGAAATAAATCTTTCCCGCTGTCCGAAATCTTACACCAATTACTTTCGTCATCTATCCACCTCACCGGCGCCATGCGCCTTACAAAAATATGCGAAAAAACTTCGCAGTAACAAAATAGCAGCCGTAGTGTACAAGCGACACCACAACTGCTATTTTAACATAAGCCCGCCAAAAATGCTACTGTTAATCCTTGTCTGTTTACCCGTTCTCCTGTATTGTCAGCATCAGAAGCTCCATGGTAAGGTCAAAGTTCACGTTGGCATCCAGACGCTTTTTCGCTGTATCCAGTGCTTCAATGATCGTCTCGATCCCCTCATAGCTGCTGCGCTGCGCCGTTCTGCGGAGCGTCTGTATCTCCTCCCGGAAGACAAGGTGATTGACGTCATTCGTTGCCTTGAAAAGCAGGACATCCCGGTACCAGATGGCAAAAATATCAAGGTAATCGTTGATCTCAAGCTTATATTCCGTGATCTTCCTAATCGCCGCGATGATCTCGTTCAGCTCCATGTCCTTTATGTATTTCAGCAAAGACAAAGCCTCAGACTTCACATTTTCAAAGTCCTCGCTTGATGCCAGCGCCTTCGCCTTGCCGATATTTCCCCTTGCAAAAGCGACACAGACCTCCGCCTTATAATCCGGGACATGAAGCTGCTCCATCAGATATTTCTTGACAAGCTCATCTGCCACCGGCTTCATATTCAGGATGACGCAGCGGCTGAGAATGGTCGGCAGAAGAGAATTTACATTCGTTGTCAGCAGCAGAATAACCGCATAGGCAGGCGGTTCCTCCAGGGTTTTCAGAATCGCGTTCTGCGCCTGCGGTGTCATCTTCTCCGCCTCGTTGACAATATAAATCTTATAGGGACCGCTGTAGGGCTTGATGCCCACATCGTTATTGATCTGCGCACGGATGTCATCGACACTGATGGTATTCGGCTTTTCATGTGTCACATGAATAATATCGGGATGGTTGTCCGACAGCGCCTGCTTGCAGGAATGACATTCCTGACACGGCTCCGTCCCCTTCTTTTCACATTGCAGCGTCATAGCAAAGATCCGCGCAATGAACTCCTTGCCGGAGGATTTCTCACCGTTGATGATGTACGCATGGGAAACCTTTCCCGCCCCGACCGCATTCTGCAGGTGTTCCTTCATCTGCTCTTGTCCTATAATGTCCCGAAAGTCAGCCATACTCCCTCATTTCTGTGTACTTTCCACACGAATCCTATGTAAATCCTGCTCAGGTAAAAATGTCCAACAGCAATCCTCTGATCTCACCGATTTTATTCAGTATCGCAAGATTATCCTTCTCGTCCTTCATGAGCTCCTGCGCCAGCTGATCCAGATTCTCGTCCACAAGCCGGATGATACCGTAAACCCTGTGCCTTCCCCTTCTGTCCAGAAAATTCTCGCGTGAGAAGGAGTGAGACCGCGTCACCACTTCATTCAGAAATTCCTTGACCAGCCCGCGGTAATGTCTCATGTCCTTCACATCTCGCCGTTTTGCCAGCTTCTCACCCTCCATGGTGATCTCTTCCATCAGGTTCTGCAGCCTTGCCTGGAGCTCCGCCTCCTCGATATGACTGGCAAGCATAAACTTAAAGGTGCCGTCTGTCGGCTGCGTGTTCTGCGTCTGTTCGACAGGCATTGCCTGACTGACCTGATTGACCTTAATGTCCATATGCTGCCCTCCTCTCTCAGTTCACGGATTCCATTATGTATTCCCTAATTTCCTCCAGACACTGCTCCAGATTCTCGTTGACAAAGCGTCTGCTAACGCCTGCTTCGCTTATCTTTTCCTCGGAGAAATCCGTGCTGTCCGCCAGAAATCTGCGGCACATCTCCTCATACTTCGGTTTCTCCTGTCTTCGCTCTCTGTCCAATGCCCGCTGTAATCGCAACCCGTCATCCAGCTCTATCATGACCGGAAGTATCCTCTCCGCCCCGAAGTATTCCTTAAGGCTGCGGTACGCCTCGAGCGTACCGATCATGATATAATTGCCTGTCTCGGTGATCTGACCGTCATCTGCCGTGAAATAGCGCCACAGCCCATAAAAGGTATGATATTCACGCGCCTCGATGATCCGTCCCTGCTCCTTCCAGCGCGCAAAGCCCGCCTCATCCGTGAAGAAATACTCGACACCCTCGCATTCCCCATCCCGGATCGGCCTTGTCGTATAGGATACGATCGTCTGAAGCCTAAGCGTTTGATCCGCAAGCAGCCTTTTAAATATCGTATCCTTCCCGGTGGAGCTTTTTCCCATCAGGCATATGATCTTTCCCATGGTATTATTCTACCTCAACTACATGAATCATGTTTGTTGTTCCTGTGATACCGAGCGGAACTCCCGCCGTAATAACAACGATATCTCCGGTATTTACATAGCCTGCTTCCTTTGCAGCGATCACGGCATCGGCAAACAGTTCCTCTGAGCTCTCCTCTTTCTTGATTAACAGCGGATTAACACCCCAGAGCAGATTCAGCTGGTCGCAGACACGCTCATTAACCGCACAGCCGATAATCGGGCAGCTCGGCTTGAATCTGGAAATCGCCTCTGCCGTGTAACCGGACATCGTAACCGTAATGATTGCTGCTGCATTCAGATCCATTGCCGCAGAACAGGTCGCATATGCAATCGCATTTGTGATCTCGCTCTTATCGCCCTCGTCGTTTCTGCGCATTCTGGAACGGTAATCAATATCTTTTTCGGCAGATTCTGCGATTCTCGCCATAGTTTTTACTGCTTCTACCGGATATTTTCCGGCAGCGCTCTCTCCCGAAAGCATGATTGCAGTCGTTCCGTCGTAGATTGCATTCGCAATATCCGTCGCTTCCGCTCTCGTCGGTCTGGGATGATTAATCATGGATTCCAGCATCTGTGTCGCGGTGATAACGTGCTTGCCCTGCGCATTCGCCATCTTGATCATCTTCTTCTGGAGCACAGGCACTTCCTCCATCGGAATCTCCACGCCCATATCGCCGCGGGCAACCATAACGCCGTCCGAAGCCTCCAGAATCTCCTCCAGATTCTCGATTCCCTGCATATTCTCAATCTTGGCAATAATCTTCATGTCGCTTCCATGCTCCTGAAGAATCTTTCTGAGCTCGTAAATGTCTTCCTTGCTCCGCACAAAGGATGCAGCGATAAGCTCATAGCCCTCCTTGATGCCGAACAGAATATCCTCCATATCCGCGTCGCTGATATAAGGCATGGAGAGGATCGCACCCGGTACATTTACACCCTTATGATTCGATACGAAGCCCCCGTTGATGACACGGCAGATAATGTCCTCTCCGCTGATTTTCTCCACCTCCAGCTCGATCAGTCCATCGTCAATCAGAAGAGTGGTTCCCACCGAAATATCATTTTTAAGGTTCTTATAGGAAATGGTCGCTCTCTGTGCCGTTCCCATAATTTCCTCTGTCGTCAGGGTAAAAGTCTCCCCCGCCCTAAGCTCTACCTTACCGCCCTCAAAATCCCGCAGACGGATTTCCGGTCCCTTTGTATCCAGCATAGTCGCAACCGGCAGCCCAAGCTCCTTGCGAACCTTTAAAACACGTTCATATTTTGCCTTCTGCTCCTCATGTGTACCATGTGAAAAGTTGAACCTTGCCACATTCATGCCCGCCAGCATCAATTCACGAAGGCGCTCCTCCGATTCACTTGCCGGTCCGATGGTGCAGATAATTTTTGTTTTTCTCATTTTTCTTTCCCTCTTTCTTTTATTTATACTCTGTTTCCGTTAATACCTGAATCATGTATCCGTCCTGACAGCTTCGCACCCCTTGTACATCCATACCTTTTCTGATCCATGTATGAATTTTCCGGTTCAGCTCCCCGGACATCCTCTCCCCCGGCACAAGCAGCGGAACTCCGGGTGGATATAAATTAATAAATTCTCCCACGACCCGCTCGACGCTCTGTTCAAGCCGGACTTCCTCCCGTGGTCTGTCCCACGCCTCCGTCAGGGTCATTTCACTGACCGGCGGCACAATCCGATCCTGCGCCGGAACCGGAACAATCTCCGCCTGCTGCATCTGAATTAATTCCCTGTCAATCTCCAGCAGTGCGGCTGTCATTCTGTCGTAGCCTTCCTGACCGTCATTCACCGTAAACATGGCGAGCACAAAGGTCTCCGCTGCCATCTCCGTCTGAATCCGGTATCTCTTTAAAAGTATATCATATAACTGCCTGCCCGTGATAGCCGTATTCTTCACCGAGATCAGTAATTTCCCAATATCCTGCCGCTGCCGATCCGCCGGAAGAAATTTCAATGCCTTGCAAGCTCCCAGCTTTTCACACATCGCGGCATACCTCGAACAAAATATATCGAGTGCCTTTTTCCCGTCCCGCTCCATATATTGCAAGGCATTGTCAATACTTGCCATTAAGAGATAAGATGGGCTGCTGGACTGATAAATATGCAGAAAACGTCTCAGCCGCTCCCTGTCCACTATGGTACCATTCACATGCAACAATGCTGTCTGGGTCAACGCCGGAAGCGTTTTATGTACGCTCTGGATGACCAGATCGGCACCCTGCCTGCAACTGTTCTCATGAACCGCATCGCTCCATCCCAGATGTGCTCCGTGTGCCTCATCCACGATCAGCGGAATGCCCCTTGCATGAACGATTTCTGAAATATGTCTGATGTTGCTGATTCTTCCTTCGTAGGTTGGCGATACAAGCAATACTGCCTGAATATCCGGCTCCTTATCCAACGCCTCTTCGATCTGTTCCGGACTGACCATATCGAATATGTCATAGTCCTCCAGCATTTTCGGATAAAGATAAGATGTGCGTAAATTTCTGAGATAAGCTGCATGGTATGCCGATTTGTGGCAGTTCCTCGCCATCAGGATATGTCCACTGGCCGGGAGTGCCGCGCTGACCGCGCTTAGGATGCCGCCCGTGCTTCCGTTGACAAGATAATAGCTTTCCTCCGCGCCGCAACACGCTGCTGCCTGTTCCTGCAGCTCCTTTAATATGCCCTCCGGCTGATGCAGATTGTCAAATCCGTCTATTTCCGTAATGTCGAGCCGGTAAAGCTGGGCGGGCAGCTCCCCCCACGCCTTACGTTTGTGTCCCGGCATATGGCACGGATAAATCCCGCTTTCACTATACTGTGTGAGTTTTTCCAGTAAATGTTCCAACTTAGTCCTTCCTCAACTTCTGCAGAATTGCGCCGTGTCCCTTATGCATGTGCAATGTCTCCAGCAGCGAGCACCACTTATCCGCTGTTGTGACAATCCATGCCTCTCTGCACATCGGCGGCACTACGGTGAGCGGCCACATATGCTTTATTATAATATCACGCTCCCGCGGAGTCAGCTTATATTCCCGCGACGCATTTCGGAGTGCCGTCCCCGGGTGGTAAAAGCCATGCAGCTTGTGCGGATGCACCTTGTCCGGCTTATGCCAGTCATACAGGAAATAATCATGGAGAAGCGCCCCACGGATCAGCTCCCTTTTATTACAGGAAATATGAAACATATCTGTCAGCGCCAGACTACAGCGCGCCACACTCAGTACATGGTCGCTGACTGTTATATTTCCATGCTGGATAAATTGTTTGTTCTTATGAAAATTTCTTGAAGCCAGTATGTCAGGCGCATTTTCTCTGATAAAGCGCTGAAAATGCCTGTAGCGGTTCAATTCCTTTTTCCACCTCTCCGCCTGACGTCTTGAGCGGACTCTGTGTTCCCCCATTATTGTCCTTCCTGCCCTGCAGTTTCAGCATTCTCCTGATTCTGGTCTATGGTCGGCTCGTGCTCCTGCAAAAGCTCTTCCTCCGTCAGCGTCTGTCCCTCTGCCGGGGCTGTCTCCAACGGATCCTTCTCGTAGTAATAGCAGATTACCGGGAAGCCGGTCGAAACATACTCATAGATCGTTGCAGCGGATGCCAGCGGAAGATTGATACATCCGTGCGAGCCATGCTCCTGATAGATCGTTCCACCGAAATAGGAACGCCATGTTGCATCATGCATACCGTAATTTCCGTAAAACGGCATCCAGTAGGTTACGGGAGTCGCATAATCTGCTCCGCGCAGTACGGCATTGGTCGTCTTGTAGGTCAGTCCGAAAATTCCAGGCGGGGTGACGCAGCCCGGTGTGGAATTCATTCTTCCGGAAACGCAATCCGTCTCAAAAACGATCTCTCCATCCTTATGTACATAGACATGCTGATGCGTCAGATCTGCCTCGATATACGAGTCGCCGATGTCATTGCTGCCTTTCTTCTTTGCACGGATGCTGTATGCCGGCTCCTTTTCTGCCTGACTGCCCTGATAGATAAGCTCCATAAGCTCCGCTGTCTCTGTCTCCGTATCCGTCTTCCATCCGTAATTCGGGCTGCCGAGTGTCATTTCCACACCATGCACCGTAACAAAATTCTTCTTTTTGCCATAGGTGTCATACTGCCTTGCCTGTTGCTTCACGAATGCTTCAACAGCCTCTTTGTCGAGAACCGGCTTTCCCTGTTCCATCGTGATCCAATCTTTCAACGTCTCCACATCCAGAACAACCTCGTTGTCGTTCCAATCGTATGTAATCACGGTTCCGAGCCATGTGTTCACCGTGTCGACTGCCTCTGTCAGCTTCTTATCCGTCTGCTTTATTTTTGCCTCTTTGTAGCACTCCATCTGTTCAAGATCCACAGTAGTATTCTGTGCATAAATTTCACTTTCTATACATTCGATTACTCTGTCGATGTCGAGTTCGTTCCCCTGCGTTTCGGGAATAATCTCATAACCCTTTTTCTCGTCATTGTATTCGCTGATATAAGCGTCTGTCGGAGCCGTCATATTTCCCTTCCGACATGCGTCCCAGCCCGTCACGACCGTTCTGAGCAGTTCCTCGTCAAACTCTACGCCCTGTTCCAGCGAATAAGATTTTTGCTCTCCCGCATAGGCGGCGGGCCAAAGCCACTCATTCTGCGCCTGAAGCAGCTCCTGCACAGCCTCCAGACAGTCAACATAAGATAAGTCGATCTCTTCCGGTCTGATCGTTCCAAGAACAGCACCCGATTTCCCCGTGTTATAGTCTCTTCCCATCACTTCAAGTGAATAACGGCTGATCTGGGTAGCAATCTGCGTTGCCACGCTCTGTGCATCCATATTTCTGCTCTCGATCCCATTCACTGAACTATTCGGCAGAAAATGTGATCTATAATACATTGCAATTCCAACATAAGCTCCTGCTATCAGTACACAGACTACTGCAATGGGAATAAACCACTTTACTTTTTTGCCTGACTTCCCTGTGTTCTCTGTGGTATCCTTTAATTCCTTTTCTTCCATATCACTAAAAACTCCATTCATCTCTTTCTACGCATATACGGCTATTATAGCATGATTACACGCAAAAAAATAGCATCAAAAGGCTTAAATTATAGCCTCCGATGCTGCGTTTCAAATACAATATGCAATAAAAAATGCCTAGAACCGGAATCGAACCAGTGACACGAGGATTTTCAGTCCTCTGCTCTACCAACT
>OIZA01000483.1_pt1 | contig 20345 bp, 20 predicted proteins | sample 1588381 | NCBI WGS metagenome assembly OIZA01 (sample SAMN03283277) | human gut metagenome | biome: human-associated habitat; material: feces | host: Homo sapiens | place: Peru | collected 2012 | reverse complement strand
TTCAAAAGTCAAAAAGGTTACATAAATTTATAAAAATTTTAAAAAAATTTTTTCTGAGGTGATTTTATGATAATAACATATGATGTTGCAAAAAGGATAAAGGACATAGTTTCTAATGATTATGACCTTTATTTACATTTTCACGACAGTTGTGGTGGTCAATATTTTAATTTTGATGAAAAGCCAAATGATGAGGTTTACACAGCTATTAAAAAGTTCTTTAGTGAAATTGATAAAAAGATAGTTGTAATAATCAGTGATGACAAAATGAGCTTTTACCTACAATAATTATAAGAAAAACCGACCTTAGTTATAAGTAAACTTAGGTCGGTTACTTTTATCTTCTGTTACAATTAGGATTTATAACACCACAAGCTATTTTTTCACCGGAATTACCTGATGGTTGGGTAGCAAAGTCATCAGAATGAAGATGTATTATAACTGTTTTTCCTATCACTTCATTTACAGTAAACCTATCTGTCATAAACATAGAAAAAGCCTTACCATCAGTACCCATTAACGGTGGCATACCTCCTATTAAGTATATTATGCTATGGAAACAATTAAAGAACTTCCTACAAAAGAAAAGAACACTGCAAGAAAATTGCAGTGTTCTTTTATGAAAGGGATTTAATGTGAAAACCAAAAATAGTATTTATCTTTTTAATAATATTTAAAAATTACTTTCTTACTAATACGCTAGAAAGTCCTGTGTTTTCATCAGAATAGCTGATTGTATCATCATCGGCATTGTAATCAAAATTAGAAGTTGTACCGCTGATTGTACAAGAAACAGTTGAACCGTCAAATTCATATGTACCTTCTACACCTACACCACCAACAGCACCAACTAATGTGCCGTCTTCACTAAATGTATATGTAACATCAACGCCTGAAGAATCTACACCCTTGTCTGCACAATATTCTTCTAATGTCTGAGAATTACCATCTGCGTCAACAATTTGATCAAGTACCCATTCACCTGTAATATCAGCTACTTGTGTATCATTATCACTATTTTCATCACTATTTTCTGAATCATCAGAACTCTTATCTGCTGTATCTGATGCACTTGAGTCTGCCTTTGAACTAGACTTATCATCACTACCACAACCATACATTGCAAATGAACCTACCAGACAAAGAGCCAGTAACAGAACTAATCCTTTAATACTAATATTCTTTTTCATAAAGCGTTACCTCTTACTATTAGTTAGCAGTTGTATTATAATTTGTATCTTCTACAACCCAATTATTTCCGTTCTTATCCTGAAAAGTACCCATACAAACTTTAATAAAATCAACTAACCAGCCGATACCGAATACACCACCGGTAATTAGCCAGATAACACCTGTACCGATTTTGCCTGTCATAAATCTGTGTACTCCAAGACCACCTAAGAAAAATGTAAGTAAAATTGCTGCTGTTTTTGACATATTGTTTGCCTCCTTTAATTTTATGTTTTTATTATACATAGCAATCATATATAAGTCAACATAATGGCATAATCGTCAAATTTCTGGCATAAACGCAATTTGGGGACTACAAAAAAGTATTTTTTTATGATACAATTAACTTATAAACATAATATTAGGAATAAGTATGAGGGATAAAAATGAAAATTGCTATAATTGATGATGAAAAATATCAATTTGATATTCTTAAAGATACTTGTACTGAGTATGGCAATAACAATAATATAAAAATAGATATTGATTATTATGAAGATGGAAATGTGTTCTTAAATCATCTTAATAATAATTACAGTATCTGCTTTATTGATATTTATATGTCTGCAATTAATGGTATTGACTTAGCAAAAAAGTTAAGAGAAATAAACAAAGATATTGTTATTGTGTTTGTTACAACAAGTAGTGACTTTATGGCAGAGGCTTTTTCTGTACATGCTTTTCACTACATTACAAAGCCATATGAAAAAGAAAAAATTTTTCAGGTATTAACTGACAGTATAGCTATACTACCTGATGTTTCACACTATATACAAATTGTGTGTGACAAGAAAAATATTAAAGTAAAAATCAAAGACCTTGTTTCTTGTGAGTCCGATGCACACTATCTACTGCTTACAACAAGTGATAATGCCGAACTAAGAGTTAGAATGACACTAAATAAATTTTTAGAAGAAACAAAGAATTATGAAGAATTAATCCAAATTAACAGAGGTATTATAATCAATATTGATTATCTAGACAAGATTGATAATTCAAACTGTCACCTTACAAATGGTACTGTCTTTCCTATTAAAGTCAGAGAAAAGAAAAATATTGAAAATAGAATTAACAACTATATTTTCAATAAATTAAGAAGAACATCAAATATATAGGAGGTAATATTGTGACTATTGAATCTTTTTTACGAGGAATACTATATTACATAATACTTTTACCTTCATCAATAATGTGCTATTTGCCAATGAAAAATAAACTTAAATTTTCGGTTAAAGAAACGACTTTGATAGTTCTTTTAGGAAATTTCATTATTATTACTCTTTCTTCTATTGTTACTTGTTTATTTAACATAACAAATTTAAATATTGTTTTACTTCCGGCAATAATAGTGTGTTATATAATTTTCCACTTTACAACTACAACAAGTTTATCTAAAAAAATATTTGTAGTAACAAGCATATGTTGTTTGTGTTCATTTGCAAGTTTCTTTGCATATATGTGTGACTGTGTATTAAATCCTACTCTTTCCCCTGAATACAACACAATAGAATATGATTTGTTTCAGCTGGGATTTACCTTCTTATTTGGATTGATGTTACTATATTTTATGTCTAATCAATATTCATGGATGATTGACAACATTGACATTCCAAAAGTATGGAATACTGCAATTATATTTCCTATTCTATTGACTGCATTAACTATATATTCAGTTCCTAAATATTACAAAACTATGCATGTAGGTAGGGTGTTTCCTATTGCAATTGCTATGTTTATTGTAGCATTTATATTGTACATAGCAATATTATGGCTATTCTACACCATCAGTAAAAATATTATGGAAACAAATAAAATTGAAGAAAAGAATTATATTCTTGAAATTCATAGTAGGCAATACAAAAATCTTCAACACTATATGGAAGAAACTTCAAAGCTAAGACACGACTTTAAACATTCAGTTCATATGATGAATATATTGGCAATGGAAGGCAACATTGATGAAATCAAAAAGCACCTTAGTACATATGAAGAAAAGCTAAATATTCAGGCCCCTAAAAAGTATTGTTTCCAAAGTTCTATAAATGCTTTGCTAAACTACTACAACAGTGTTGCAAACAAAGAAAATATACAAACTAACTGGAATATAAATATACCTAAAGAAATATTAATATCTGACTTTGATTTATGTAATTTACTGGGTAATATTTGTGACAATGCAATAAGAGGCAGTAATTCTGAAGAAAAAGAAAAATACTTTAACCTAAAAGTTGATTTTCTAAACAACAGATTGTACATAGTTTCCAGCAACAATTTTGACGGTTATATTGAAAAAGAAAATGACAAATATATATCCACTAAAAAAGTAAAAAGTGGTGTTGGAATTTTTTCAATGGAAAGTGTAGCAGAAAAATATAATGGCATTGCTGAGATTATCAATAATGATAATAAATTTATGGTAAATATAATGCTAAACAATATTAAAAATAAAGAATAAAAAATGAGGATACTTGAAACCAAGTATCCTCTATTTTTTAGTTTATATGAACATAAATATTTTTAATTACTGCGTACAAGATTAATGCACCTATCATAACATACATAGAAATATTTTCTAATTTATTAAATGGCTTTTTGTTATTATGAACCACATAATGATATTTGTGATAAACATAATCGCCAAACATTATTGGTAAAATAACTGTTATTACCGGATTGGTGAAAAATGCAGTTTTAAAATCAAGTCGCAAATAAGAAAGAAGAACCCTAGAAATACCACAACCGGGACAATCAAAACCTGTTGCAAATTTAATTGGACAAGGAATTTTGAAACCTGTTGTGTATATTAGCACTACATATATACCACCAACAAGTAGCAGTAAAAATATAGGCTTTAGGGTTTTACACAATCTTTCTTTCATAAAAATTACATCTGTCCGTTATTATTTTGGTTGTTATTTTGGTTATTGTTATAATTTGCCTGAGAACTTTCTTGGCCATTGCCGTTATAGTTAACACCGTTATAACCTGTGTTATTCTGATGAACATTGTTGTAACCTTGGCCGTTCTGATTTGTATAACCGTTATTGTAGCCATTATTATAACCATTGTTATAACCATTATAGAAATTCTGACCGTTAAAGTTATCGTAATCAGAAATTTTATTTAGAGAATCCTGCATTAATGCAATAGCGATAATGCTTAGACCCAAAATATCAAGAACTAAGTATAGAATATTAGAATTTGATGATGGAATGCCACGCATATTCTTTGCATTATCCAGCCTTTCTCCTTGTTTATAAGCCCAATAAATTCCGTAAATACCACAAGTAACGATTGATAGTAATACAGCAATACCACCGGAAGTACCGTTAATATCGTTTACTGATTTGTTAGTATCATCAGTAACAACTACCATCCAGTAGATGCCGTAGATACCACAAGTAATAACTGTAAATAGGATTGCTAATCCTATATTTCTTTTAGTTATCATAATATATTCCTCCTATTTATTATTGGTTATATATTACCATAATACAAATATATGGTCAACGAGTAAACATTAATATTGTAACATATCACAAGTTTACATACTGTTTTATGTTAATGTTTACCATTTTATATTCCGGGATTATTCCATAACCTTTTTAAGTTCTTGAATAATTCTCAGAGAGTTATTTCTGTCAAAATAAGTAAAGCTATTGTCCCTCATTAATTTATATTCATAAGGAAGTCTAAAATTACTCTTTGCCATCTTATTTATATCATTACACAAGTCAATTATACTGATACTTCTGTCACCCATTAAGTCTTTATCCATATTAATATATGTGCCTACTGAGTTAATGAACTTTTCATAGTCAAACTGATAGAACAGTACAGGCTTACACATATAAAGCATATCGTAACATACTGAACTGTAGTCGGTAATAAGCAACTTGCTTTTCATTAGAATTTCATTTAAAGGTTTTTCTCCAATAACTGAAATGTGAATTCTCTTGTTATCAATCTTATCACTTGTGAAATAATCTTTACATTTACTGTTGATACAGAAGTTTAGTTCTAGGTCATTATTAGCCAAAATTGTCTTTAGTTCAGGAGAATTGAGCAGTTCAATATATCTATTATAGAAGTCACTGTCTAGGAACTTTTCACTAGGTACATCATCAAGCCAATTTCTTGTTGTTGGTACTAAGGCAATTTCGTTAGAATCATTTGACTTATCTTTTAATGCATCCCATCTTGCTAAACCGGTAATAGGTGTTTGTTCCTTTGAATAGCCAAACCATTTGTTTACAATTTCTCTTTCTTTCTTAGATGATACAACAAATACATCAGCATCACCGGCTTTACCTTTACCGTAGAATTTATCAATTCTCTTTAGTGAGGTTACACCGTGTTGTAAGAAAATATGTTTCTTAAATCTTATTCTCTCGGCAATTACCGAGTTGTTTGGTCGCCAAATATAACAGTCATTCTTGGAATGAGTATATACTAAGTTCTTTGCACCTAGCAAATAAATCATATGCTTAAATGACATAAAGTTAAGCACATTATCCTTGTATGGTTCAACATTTTTATAGTCAGGTGATGATGGGTCAATAACATAACAAATCTTTGACTTTAACCTTTTTTCTACTCTGTGTTCCATACAATGTTTAAAGAAATAGTAACCGTTATCCTGAGCAGTTTGTGACTTTCTTTCATACACTAAGGTAATGTTCTTGTGGTTATAGTACCACTTTAGAACCTTGTGACAACATACTGCTAAAATTTCTTTCATCTTAAATTTTCTTGAGTCACAAGGGCTAATCTGTCTAATCATAAAGGCAAGTGTATCCCTTGTAGTAAAGTAAGGGAACAGAATATCGGTATCTTCCTTATTAGAAAATCTGTAGAAATTTTCACTCATTGACTTGTGATACAGATAGTCATACATTTGTCTTTTATCTACATACACATTGGCAAAATATGCAGTTCTACCATCATTAAATACTGCATAAACATCCCATACAGACTTTTGTAATTCAATCTTGGATAAATCAAATCTACCTCTTAAGTGAGTGTTGTCACCACTGGGAATAAGCTCTGCACTGGTATAGTAAATTCTTCTGTCTTCACTGTCTTTAAATCTATATGACAAAGCATAGCCTGTGAAATGTTCTTTGTTATTTGTAATATCAGTTACAATATAAAGGTACTTATCCTTGAAATATGCCTTTTGGTAAGAAACAGAAACTTTATCCTTAAATAAAGAAAGTCTGTCCTTTACTCTAACATAGAAAGTACCGTTACTTCCATACATAGGTTCAACAACTGCAATAGTATCTTTGATAGTTAAAGTTTCTACCTCTTGAAGGTACTTTTTGCTTTCATCTTCTTTGTAGTCAGGTGCAGAAACCTTTCCACAATACATATAACCGTTATAGGAAAATGCGACACAAATTGAATATGTACGAGAAGTTATATCTTCCATAGCTTCTTTAAAAGCTGAGAAGTCAACTATAAATTCATTTTTCTTAGGGTTAAATTCTGTAACATCAAGGATAATTTTTTCTTTAATTGAAGTGCAATGGGCAAATACACTTAAATCACTTATGCCACTAAGGTCTGTGTATAGAGAAATACGATACTGTCCCAGTTGATCAACCGACTGTGCACCGTAAAATACTCTTATAGCAACAAAGTTTGGTGAGAACAAAATTCTCTTTGCAGTATTTTCCGGTGTAATCTCAACACCGTTGTAAGGTAAAATAGTAGAGAACTGTAGCTTATAACTTTCTGTTGCTGTAAAAGTTATTTCATCAATTAAAGTTCTGTGCTGAAGTTTATCTGTAGCAGAAAGGCTAAGAATATTGTCATAATTTTCTTTATCCTTAATCTGTACAGTTGAATAATATCTTTCACCGTCAATATCATAATATGTATGTAGGTTAAACACATCAGGCTTAATACCCTGAAAATATGTTCTAGGCAATCTACATTCCAGAACAAACCTATCTCCCATATCACGAACTAAAGTCGGTTTAAAATCATATATAGTATTTACATTTGGCAAAGCTGACTTAAAGCTAACACCAAAATTAGTAAACTTAGAAATCTTCTCTAAGGTAACATCAAAGCAAAAGTCATCTTGAAAAATCTTAAAATTATCAACAGTATTGCTGACAATATAATCAACTCTGCTGGATTTATTAATTAAAATAAATCCGAAATAGCCTGATGTTGTAATATTTGTAATCAAGTTAACTTCTTCTTTTCTATATTCAGCAGAAGAAATTGAACTGTAATATAATAATCTTTTATCTTTAGTTAGTCTATATTCATCCTTAATACTCTTTGAATACAATCTACAGAAAGTTAGGTGACCGTTACCCTGAAATACAAGGTAAAGTTTAAACCTTAGTGGTACATAATCAATCTGTAAATAATCAAAACCATCAAAATTAATAGTACAAAGGTCACTGTTTATCTTGGTGTCTTTATACCATAAATATTTGTTGTGAGAATCAAGAAGTGCAAAAGCAACTGCATCTTTATAGTTAACATCTTGATGAGGAAATCTAATAGTTACCTTGTTTTCTCCTTCACCGATTAACTCTGCCTTTATACGATCTTGTATTATTATTTCTTTATCAGAAAATTCATCCAGCAAACCAAAATATTTCACAGCTTTTGCCTCCTCTCTTGAAAATTATAGCACAAAAAAATAATGAAATATAGTGGATAAATTAGTTTTTTGTAATTTTATACATTCTACATAAATAGGCAGTTTATTTATAATACCTTTTTATACAATATAAAATTTGCATTTTAAGTTAATTTTTCCAAAAAGAAAAGCACCTCATTGAGGTGCTTATAACTTTTAGTCAAAGATTTTCATTTTCTTAATTTCAAGAACAATTCTTGAGGAATTATTTTTGTCAGTAAAAGCAAAAGTGCTTTCTCTCATTTCATCAAATTCCTTAGGTTGTTTGAAATTATTTTTAATAGCATTTTCAAAGTCATCAAGAAGCTTATCCATAGTTAAGCTACGATAACCGAACAAATCTTTCTCCATATTAATGTATGAACCATGAACCTTGTTATATAAATCATAGTCAAACTGATAGAAAAGAATAGGCTTATTCATATAGTAAACATCCCAACATACTGAGCTATAGTCAGTAATCAGAAGTTTACATCTCATCATAAGTTCATTTAGAGGTTCTTCACCGTAAGGAATAAGTCTCATTCTCTTACTTGTAACATCAAAGTTACCGATATAGTCCTTAAACTTAGGGTGAATATAGAAGTTAACCATAAGGTTATTATCTTCAAGTAACTTATTTAGTCTTTTACTTTCAAGAAGTTTTGAGTAATTCTTGTAATAATCACTGTGCAAGAAAGTGCTGTTCTCAGCTTCATCCAACCAGTTACGCCATGTTGGCATAATCAAAACTTCGTTATAATCCTTAGATTTATCAACAAGTTCATCCCATCTTGCAAGGCCTGTCATACAAACCTCTGTACTCTTATATCCAAACTTGTTAATGATAATTGACCTTTCAAGTGGAGTAGAAACAACAAACTTATTAACAGGATTACCACCATTTTTGCCAAAGATACCGTCAACTCTCTTTAGTGCAATAACACCGTGCTGTAAGAAGAAAATCTGTTTTTGCTTTAGCACTTCTGAAACAAATGAGTTGTTTGGTCGCCAAGCATAGCTATGTGGCTTTGAGTCGGAAGAAACTAGTAACTTTGATGCCAACAAATAAACCATATGTTCAATTGAAAGAAAATCAAGTACATGGTCATCATACTTCTTTACTCTTTCATAGTCAGAAACACTCTTGTCGATAATGTAATAAATCTTAGCGTTTAAGATTTTTTCAACATTATGTTCCATACAATGCTTAAAGAAACAGTAACCGTTATCTTGAGCACAAGCACAGAACTTCTCATAAATAAGAATAATATTTTGACTTAACAGCTTTTTCTTATTTCTTTTAAAGATTTTTAGAGCCTCAAACTCTTTAGCTCTAAACTCACTGGAGTCAATGTTTGACTTTTCTCTCATATTAAAAGCAACTGTATTGATAGATGTGTGATAAGGGAAAATAACATCCTCACCTTCATCTGTTTTGATTGTACAATCAACTTGCTTTTTAGCTCTCTTTTTGTCGTAAAGTACCTTTTCTATCTGCTTATCTGTAATAGAAATGCTGGCACCGTATCTTCTGCCATTTTCTTCAAAGGTAGCATATAAATCCCAGATAACTCTCTTTAAATCAAGTTTTGACATATCAATGCTTGCAGATAAATATGTGCCTAAAAATTTCTTAGTGATTTTACCTTCAATGAAATAAGCACATCTGTCATCACTTTTCTTGTATCTGTATGTGAAAGCAAAACCTGTATATTTACGGTTATCTTTCTTAGGTATCTTTACAGTAACATCCATAAAGTTATCATGGAAATTCAAATTCTTGTAATCAACAAATACAAGGTCCTTTTGAGAAAGTAAGTTCTCTCTGATTCTAATATATATATTACCGGAAACAAAGTAGATTGGTGCAAGTGACACTTCAACACCGTTAATATCAAATCTCTCAACAACCGGAAATAATCTTTTTTCAAGTGGTAAAAGTTCAGGAGCAGTCAGCTTTCCGTGGTAGTTAGGATTCTTAAGCTTAGTAGGATATACAAGGCCTTCATATAAAAATGCTATACATAGCATATATGACCTTGCAGTAAAGTCCTTACAAGATTTCTTAAGGTTTGAAAGATTAAGGGATAAATCCCCTGTATCTTTGTCCCAACTTACTACATCAACAATAACCTTTTCCTTTGTTTTAGGGAAATAGCAATAAGCCCACATTTCCTCAACTTCACTCATATCAGGGTTTAGGTGAAGTTTATATTCACCTTTTTCTGACACATTTTGAGTACAGAATAAAACTCTGGAAACATTAAAGTCCTCAGATAAAATAGTATCCTTAACACTATTATTTACAAGTTCGTAACCGGTAGAAGGTGCTACAGAAACAAACTGAATATCATTATCAAGTGAACGAATTGTAAAAGCCTTTAGGTCATCATTTAACTGTAAAAATTCTTCATAAGAAATTTTACGAATTTTTTTAGAAACCTTTGGAGATGATACAGCTACTCTTGTGTAATAAGGCTTGCCATCTACAACATACTTTGTGTAAAGGCTTAGTGTAGTTGGCTTAGGCAGTTTAATAAAATCTCTTGTTAAACTGCAATGACTGATAAAGCAGTCACCCTCATCATCAAAGGGTTGTGGTGGTAAATCATAATAAACAGGTTCTTCACCTGATTTATCTACACCTACAAGCGTCCATTCCAATGCTTCCTTAACCTTATTAACCTTAACATCAAAAGTCCATTTACCATCAACAACTTCCACATCATCAACAGTATTAGTAAATCTAAAGTTGTAAATATCCTTTTTATTAAATACTAATAAGGCAAAGTATCCACCTCTGGTAACACTTAAGCAAGTACAATAATCCTCATCTTCAAATCTACCTTCAGCTATTACATCATAATAAAGTAAATTTCTGTCATATGTTGCTTTATACTTTTCCTTGATTTCTTGACTGTAGAATCTACAAAAATGAAGAACACCCTCTTCTTCAAAAACTGCATATAGCTTATATCTTATAGGTGCTCTTTCTGCTACAAAATAATCAAATCCGTCAAAAGCAACGGTGTTCTCTCCTTCAGTAACCTCTGCTTCATTATACCAAAGAAATTTATTATCATAATCCAAAGCTGCAAAGCCAATAATTGAATCCAAGTTAGAATCTTGCTGTGGCACATTTATAGTAATAGAATTAGAACTACAGCTTATAATCTCAGCAGAAACTGTGCCTTTAATTATAATCTCTTTCTCATTCTTATCAGAAAATTCATTTAAGAATCCACAGAAATTCATTTTCATACCCTCCTGTACGCATATGATTATATCATATAAAACCTATTTATTGCAATATATTTCATTAAATTTGCAATATATACTTAGTCAAACTGGCTTTGATATAGTTCTTTGTAGAAACCGTTTTGCTCCATAAGTGACTTATGAGTACCACTTTCAATAACTTTACCGTCTTTCATAACAAGAATAAGGTCACTTTCCACAATAGTCTTTAGTCTATGAGCAACAACAAAACTTGTTCTGTCCTTCATAAGTTTCATAAAGGACCTTGTAATTCTCTGTTCTGTTAATAAGTCAATTGATGAAGTAGCCTCATCAAGAATTAGAATTGGTGGTGGGTTAAGCATTAGTCGTGTAATACAGATTAACTGCTTTTGACCTGTTGACAATGAACCACCGTCTTCACCGATAAATGTATCATAACCGTTGTGAAGTTTCTTTATAAATGAATGGGCATGGCTTTTCTTTGCTGCTTCAATAACCTGTTCATCAGTTACATTTTCATTGCCGAAAACAATATTTTCCTTAATTGTACCACTTTTTAGCCAGGTATCCTGTAGCACCATACCAACATTTTGTCTTAGTGACTTTCTACTAACTGTGTTAATATCAACACCGTCAACCTTAATTGAACCACTGTCTATATCGTAGAAATGCATTAATAAGTTGATTAATGTTGTTTTACCACAACCTGTAGGACCTACTACTGCAAGTCGCTGACCACTCTTTAGTTCAAAGGATAGGTTCTTAATAAGTTCTTTATTTTTATCATAAGAAAATGCCACATCACTAACAATAAAGTCACCTTTAACATTACTAGGCAATTGACCTTTTGCATCACTTTCTCTTTTAGCATCAATAACTTCAAGTAATCTACCTGCACAAGCAATGGCGTTTTGTAATTCGGTAATAACACCTGTAATATCGTTAAATGGCTTTGTGTATTGGTTTGCATATGCCAAAGATGCTGACAAGTTACCAACTGTAATAATTCCGTTAATTGCAAACAATGCACCACTTAAACCAACTACTGCATATACAATAGAGTTAACAAATCTTGTACAAGGGTTAGTCAGTGATGAAAAGAAGGTTGCATTTAGTGAGTCCTTACCAAGTTCTTCATTGATAACATCAAAGTTTTCAGAATTTTCATCTTCTCTATGATAGGACTTTACCACCTTAATGTTACTTAACATTTCTTCAATATAGGAAGTTTCTTTACCTCTTTGTTCACTTTGTTTCTTAAAGTATTTATAAGTTCTCTTTGAAATAAACTTAGAAACAAAAAGTGAAAGTGGAGTTAATACCAACACAATAAGTGCCAACCAAATGTTAATTGTAAACATAAAGAACAGTGTACCTAAAATAGTAATAACACCTGAGAATAGGTTTTGGAAACCTAGAATTAAACCGTCAGAAAACTGCTCTGCATCTGCAATAATCCTACTTACAATGTCACCGGTATTTCTGCTGTCGATATAAGAAACAGGAACATATTGCAAATTATTAAATGCATCGGTACGCATATCCTTAACAGTATTGTTAGCCATTCTGTTGTTTAAGGTATTTGTAAAATACTGAGAAATACCACCAATAATAATTGCCACTAAAATAAGAAATAAAATCTTAGTTAGTCCGGCAAAGTTAACATTACCTTTACTAACAATCATATCAATTGCTTCACCGGCAAGTACAGGAATATATAGTGTACATACTGTTGAAAATAAAGTTAATACAAGTGAAATTATAAAAGAAAACTTGTACTTACCAATGTACTTTAAAACTCTTTTAATTACATAAGAACTTTTCATTATGATGCCTCCTTGTTACAAGACTCATAAATATCCTTATATGTTTCTGAGCTTTTAAGTAATTCTTCATGAGTACCTACACCCTCAAGAGCACCGTCATTTAGTACAAGAATTTTATCACAATGTTCAATAGTAGATGTTCTCTGTGAAATAATAAATGTTGTTCTGTCACCCTTTGAGTCGGCAAGAGCTTGACGCAATGTTTTGTCTGTCTTATAGTCAAGTGCTGAGAAACTGTCATCAAGAATAAGTATAGGAGTGTTTCTTACAATACCTCTTGCAATAGAAAGTCTTTGCTTTTGACCACCTGAAAGGTTCTTACCTTGTTCAAGGATAACTTCATCAAGGCCTTTACTTTTGTTACTGATAATTTCTTTTGACTGAGAAATTTCAATAGCCTTTTCAATGTCTTCTGCTGTAGCGTTCTTAGCACCGAAAGTAATATTTTCTTTAACAGTACCACTAAACATAGTGGCCTTTTGCATTACAACAGAAATATTATCGTTTAATTCTTCATCAGAATAATTAAGAATATTCTTGTCATTAAGGATAATATCACCACTTGTAGGTTCATAGAAACCACAAAGTAAGTTCATAACACTTGTTTTACCACTGCCTGTACCACCGATAATACCAACAGTATCACCCTTATCAACTGTAAAGCTAATGTTATTTAAGCTATATTCATTGTTCTTGTTGTAACTTAGAGAAACATTTTCAAATGTAATATAGTGGTCACACTTTTTGTCTTTACCCTTAGGTTTCTTATATTCTTCCATAGTAAGAATAGCATCAACTCTTTTCTTACTTGCAATAGCTTTCATTTCTGTGATAATTAGGTTAGCTAGTTTAATAAGTTCAACAAGAATCTGTGACATATAGTTATAAAGGGCAACAACTGCACCTTGACTGATAACACCAACATCAACTCTGATTGCACCGATATAAATTAGGAAAATTACACCTAGGTTAATTACAACAAATGTTGCAGGGTTCATAATTGAAGAAATCCAACTTGCAACATTCTGTAGCTTTACAAGGCTTTGATTTTCTTCTTCAAATTCAGCAATTTCTTTATCTTCTCTTGTAAAAGCTCTGATAACTCTTACACCTTTAACATTTTCTTTTGTTCTAAGTAAAACAGAATCCAGCTTATTCTGTACACCCTTAAATCTAGGAATAGTCAGTGACATAATCACAGCAACTATAATTGCAAGAACCGGTACTACTACTGCAAAAACCAAAGCACCCTTAACATCAACATAAAATGCCATTATTGTTGCACCAAAAACTATAAAAGGTGAACGAAGTAACAGTCTTAGAAACATATTAATACCGGTCTGAATTTGGTTAACATCACTTGTCATTCTTGTAATAAGTGTTGCAGAACCAATAGAATCAAGCTGACTAAATGAAAGTGATTGTATTTTCTTAAACAATGCACTTCTTAATTTAGTTGTAGCACCTGTAGCTGACTTTGCTGCAAAAAACTGAGCAGATACAGCAGAGATAAGACCTACAACTGCAAGTAAAACTAACAGTAAACAACGATGAAAAATATAGGCTTTGTCACCACTATTGATACCGTTATCAATAATATCAGCTACTACAAGGGGAACTAAAAGTTCAAAGGAAGCCTCCAATAGCTTGAACAAAGGTGCTAAAATCGACTGCACCTTATAATCCTTTAAATAAGACAAACTTTTCATAAAACATAATCCAATCTATTCATTATTACGGAAAACAAGCCACCAAATTACTTGGTGGCTATATTCAGCTTAAAGTGAATTTATAGTGTTTTCAATTCTTTCCTTAACATTATCTTTACCAATAATTTGGCAAATAGTACATAGGTCAGGAGTATTTCTCTGACCTGTAATAGCAACACGAATTGCTTCGGAAACCTGAGCAACATTACCCTTGAAGCTTTCAGGTGACTTCTTGTATGCTTTCATATCAGTAGTAAAGCCAAGTTCTTCTGAAAGTGTCTTTACCTTATTGAACCATGTTGAGTTGTCATCATTTTCATCATAAGAGTCAAGGTACTTTGCTAAGATAGCCTTTACAGTTTCATTATCAAAGTCATAATCGTTATTTGGAACAAACTTATCTTTAAAGAAGTATGATAGGCTTTCCATAATCTGTTTTGCATAAGCAAAGTCTTTTCTTCTTCTCTTCTGGTTAAGGCCCATACAAAGTGTTAGAACCTTTTCCATATACTCCTTGTCACCAAAGTACATATCGTAATTTTCAGCATCATATTCCTTAGTCCATTGTTCTAGGAAAGAATAAACTTCTTCAAGTGACATTTTTGCAAATTCTTTCTTACAAATATCGTGGAACTTCTGTAAATCAAACAATGCACCACTCTGTGACATTTTCTTTACTGAGAATGGGAATTCATTAATATCCTTGTTAGGGTTTTTGTCATGCCATTCTTCAAAGTTACTGTTAAGTAGTGTTAGTAGATAAATCTTAACAGTATATGGGTGGTAACCGTCTTGACGGTAGAAGTCTAGAGAAAGTTCAGGGTCTTTTCTCTTAGATAGCTTTCTCTTCTTGCCTGTTTCTTCATCAATCTTCATTAGGTGAGCAGTATGAGCATACTTAAACTGTCTAAAGCCTAATACTTGATTTAGCTGGAAGTGAGTTGGTACTGAGCTTAGCCATTCATTACCACGAATTACAAGTGTTGTACCCATTAATGTATCATCAACAACATGAGCAAAGTGGTATGTTGGAACACCGTCACTCTTTAGAATAACAATATCATGAGTGTTCTCAGGGAATGAGATTTTGCCCATAATCTTATCTTCAATTGTAATTTCCTTATCTTCACTGCCTGGGGACTTTAGTCTTAGAACCCAAGGCTTTCCTGCCTTTAGGTTTTCTTCAATTTCTTCAAGTGTAAGTGAACGGCACTTTGCCCACTTACCATAGTAACCCGGAGTAGCATTTTCTGCCTGTTGAGCCTCTCTAAGTTGTGCATTATCTTCTTCAGTACAGAAACAAGGATAAGCTAAGCCCTTCTGAATAAGTTCCTTAGCAAATACATGGTAGTATTCTACTCTTTGACGCTGATAATAAGGACCATAGTTATTGTTACCCTTATCCTCTTGACCTGCACCCTCATCAAATTCAATGCCAAAATACTTCATAACATTGATAATAATATCAACTGCACCATCAACCTTACGCTTTAGGTCAGTATCTTCAATTCTTAGATAAAACACACCATCTGATAGGTGAGCAATTCTTTCATCTGCTACAGCAGAATATAGGTTACCAAGGTGAATAAAACCTGTTGGTGACGGTGCTATACGAGTAACCTGAGCACCTTCCTTTAAATTTCTTTTAGGGAATTTTGCAAAAACTTCTTCCCTAGTCATTTTACTATCAGGTAGTAAAAGTTCTGCTAACTTATTGTAATCCATATTATCACCACAAACTCTAAAATTTTTCTTTTTAAATTACTAACTAATCAAAGTAAAATTTCTACTAAACTAAGTAAAAATCATACTTACACATACTAAATTATTATAAGATTATAGTAGTATTTTGTCAAGAATTATCCCCTTGTTTATAAATAATTTGTATTAATATAAAAAGGGTTGCCATATAAAACAATGACAACCCTTAAAACTTTAATATTAATTTTATTATTCTTCTGAATTTTCACTTTCTAAATACTTTTTGTAAGCCTCTTCAAGAGTAGAATGTTTTTGTTTATCAGTAGCTTCCATATTCCATTTAGTACCATTCTCAGCAGTATCATCGTAAATCTTCTCTATCATTTTTCTATCATTTTCAGAAAAATCATGTATCATACCAAGTCTTTGGGTTTCTGTATCTATGTAAATATTAGAACCTACCTGTACATCATTATATGACTTAACACTGGTAACAAAGATAACTTTATCCTTAATTTCCTTTATATTTAGAATATTGTTTAAACCGGATACAAAAAACCATCTTCACAACTGATTTTGTAAAAGGCAACATTAGTGATAGGACATCCCTTTACACCATCTATTGTATTATAATCATCCCATTCATCTTTGTTATTATATAGAATATCAATAATCTTTTTATCTTCACTAGATAAAGTAATATCTTTATTAATTACTGTTTTAGTAGTTTCTGTTTGTTGCATATTATTTGTTTCTTCAATACTTTCAGTATTTGAACTAACATTACTACTAATACTATTATCGGTTTTAGAACAACCACAAATTAATAATAACAATATTAAACATAGTGATAAAACAATTAACTTTTTCATTTTGGTTTTACCTCACCACATCCACAAGTACCCACATAATTTTGATTTTCTCTTCCACACTTTGGACATATCCATACATCACTAGACTTAGTTTCTTTTTTATTGATTATTTCTGTCAAGTCTGTTTTACATTTAAAACATTTTGTATTATTACTACTATTAAGCTCCCCACATTTTGGACAAGCTATAAATCTAGGTTTGTCTTTTTCAATATTTTCTTTACTGTTATCATTAGTATCTTCACTTTTACTTGATTCGCCTGCACAAAACATAACTATACTTAATATAAGAAAAATAATTCCTAATACAATAAAAATGTAAAATAATATTGAGTACATTTCCACTGCTTTTGAACTTCCACCAAGAGAACCGGCAGAGGTCATTTTTCCATTGATTATGCTCATAACTTTCGCCGGCTTAGCACTATGTTCTCCACGATAAGCAAAATAAGCAAAAATAAAATTGGCAATACTTAAAAATATAAATAATGCCCCACTACAACCACTTTTTTCTTTCATATATTGTACCTCCTATTCTACATTAGAATGTAGTCTTTACTATAATATACTACATTCTAATGTAGAGTGTCAAGAAGTTTTTTCTTTGTTATTCTCAATATAGAGGTGTTAATAATGAATAAAAGACCAAATCAAAATGAATCCGGAATTATATTTAAATTGGACAAAGTTATGAAAGAAAAAGGCTATTCAAAAAACAAACTATGTGTAAACTGCAATTTAAGATTTGAAACTGTACAAGGTTACTATAACGGTAATATTAGCAGAGTTGACCTTTATGTTCTTGCGTCCATTTGTAAAGAACTACATTGCAATGTTCAAGATATAATTGAATATGTAGGGGATTAATTGATACACACAACACATTTTTTGTCGATTGACTTTATATTGTGAAAATGTTATAGTATTCTAAAGGAAATAGGTGATATTATGAAGAAATGTGAATTTTGTGGCAAAGAAATTTCTTATTTTGATATGTACTGTCAGGATGAATGTCAAGAAAATGCCAACAAATTTTATGATTTAAGAGATAAATACGGCAAACTCTTTGCATTTTTAGATGCTATATTTGTATTTTTAATTCCTATCGGAATTATGGCAGGTTCACTTTTTGGTGCTATTGGTGACAGTTTAATTGTTATCGGTTTTGGTGGTTTAGGAATTATGCTACTGCTACTTCCTTTCCCGACAGAAAGTATGATTAGAAAACATCAAATCAAAAAAGCAATACTTATGTGCAGAATTTTTGCATTGATACTTATTTTAATTGCAATTATAGGCATTTTTGTAATGTTCTAAAAATCAATAAAACTGAATATTTCTTATTTTTAGGTCAAAACTAATTTTGAAATCATTTATGGAGGTATATATATGATTGATAAAATAGCTTTGACCCTTTTAATTATTGGTGGTATTAACTGGGGTCTTGTGGGCATTTTTAAATTTGACCTTGTGGCATTTTTGTGTGGTGGTCAGACCGGTGTTATCAGTAGAATTATTTACATCATTATTTGTCTATGTGCAATTTGGTGCATTACCTTGCTTTTCAAAGATACCACTAACGCAAATTCCATTACCGATAATAGTACAAAATAAATATTAATACACTAAAATGAATACTAAACTAATAAACGGCTGATACATAAGTACCGGCCGTTTTAGTTTGTTTAATATTAATTTTTAGAATTGCCTTAATAATATCAGCAGTATAAATTCTTCTATAGAATAATAAGACAACCTATTAAGAAAGCAAAAACAAGTGATAGCATAATACTATCACTTGTCTATCTAATCTATTTCATTTTAGTGGATTTACCCCAACTATTGACACAGAGCCTAAAAAAGCACTAACGGTTAAGTTAGTGCTAAATTACTTCTTTGTTTCTTCTTTTGGCTTAGGTTCTGCAAATTCAACAAAACCAAGTTTGTTTAGTTCTGTTGCTCTTTCATCAGAACATTCATAAACATCACCTACATTTCTTGTTAGTAGGTTATTCTCTAAATCATTAAAGGAATTAATAACCTTTACTTTCATATCATCACCACCTTTTAGGTATTAAAAAAGCACTAACAAGAGTTAGTGCTGATAAACATAACATTACAATGCCTTAGTATTCCATTGCTTTTCTATTTTCTTTTTCCATCAGTTCTTTCCACTCAGAGTAAGCATGTTTAATATCACTAGGTGAATCAGTTTTAAGTTTTGGTGGGAACTGTTTCCAATCTACATATGGCTCTATTTTTTCAAATAAAAATTTTACTTTATCTGAATAAACAATCATCATATAATTCACCTCTCTAAATATTTCTTAACACGATTGTTTAAGCTAGTTATTATGATTTTGTAACCGACACAATTGTCGGTGGCAAGTTAGTAATTATTCTACAATTATGTTTGGTGTCAATCTAACAACACTACGACAGTTAGGACAATAAAATTCCAATGATTTATTAATAGGTTTCATTGCTGAAACATAAAAATCCTTCTTACAATCAAGGCAACGAATTTGAGCTCCATCTTGTAGATTTTCAATTAAACTTTTTTCCTTTACCATATCCGTATCCTCCTTTTTTCCATCTAAATTCAGGATAAGCTTGTTTGGCTAAATTAATAATATATCTTCTTTCAGAAACAGTTAATTTTCTTCCTGTCAAAAACATCTTTTCTCTTGCAAAGCAAACTGCCTCAGCCCATTGACACTGACCAATATTAAAATAAAAATGTGTAGTTTCATGTATAATTGTTTGTGCAGCAACTCTTGGATTTGGTATGTTTCTAATAAATATCTTAATTATGTCGCCTTGTTGTTCCCCTCTATAATCAAAGTTTTTATAAGAATAATCTAAGATTGGCTTTATACCACTACTTTTTAATATGCTAATAGTTTGCATACCAATCTCACTTTTTTCAAGTTCATCTAATATTAACTCTGGTGTTATTTCCGTTGTAACATCATCAAAGTCGAATATTTCAGAAGGTTTTGCATAATTCTTTGACTTTATTATATCACTTTCACTAGAATTTTCAATTATTTCATCAAGTTTTTCTGTGTTGTAAATAGATATGACCCATTTTAGGGTAAAAATAAAATACGATTTAA
>OIZA01000482.1_pt1 | contig 20386 bp, 18 predicted proteins | sample 1588381 | NCBI WGS metagenome assembly OIZA01 (sample SAMN03283277) | human gut metagenome | biome: human-associated habitat; material: feces | host: Homo sapiens | place: Peru | collected 2012 | reverse complement strand
GGATCTCCACATCGCAGGGTACTACATGATGGTAACCCAGATATTCGTCGATGTTGGCTGCAGCTACTTTTCCGGCGGCAATGGCACGGATAACGGTAGCCGGACCGGTCACGCAGTCCCCGCCGGCGAATACACCGTGGACATCCTTGACTTCACTGTCGCTCATGGCGGTGATGGTTCCTCTCTTCACAGAGATACCAGCCTCTTCAAAATGGCGGGTCTCGATACCCTGACCGATCGCCACCACGACGATATCACAGGGAATTCGAAGGAGAGGCACATCCGCCTGGATCGGACGGGCACGTCCCCAGGCATCGATGGGGCCGATGATCTGCGGTTCTACCCACAGGGCCGTCACATTGCCATTCTCGTCGGCTTCGATCTTGTGAGGGGCTTTCAGGCTGTAGAGTTCTGCGCCCTCTGCGATGGCTCCTTCCACTTCCTCAGGAAGTGCCGTCATATCGTTCTGTCTTCTGCGGTAGGCGATTCCCACCTTCTTCGCCCCCAGACGGATAGCGGAACGGGTACAGTCCATGGCTACGTTGCCGCCGCCCACCACGACTACGGTCTTGTCCTTGAAGTCCGGCATGTCATCGTCACCGATGCGGCGGAGCATTTCCACCGCAGACATGACGCCTTGGGCGTCCTCGCCCTCGATACCGATCTTCTTATCCGTATGGGCACCGATGGCGATATAGACTGCATCATATTCTTCGTGCAATTTATTATAAGAAATCTCACCTTCGCCGTTGCCGACTCTGGTGTTCAGTTTCACTTCCACTCCGGTGGACAGGATAGTGTCGATGTCCTCCTGTAAGCGTTCTCTGGGGAAACGGTAGTTGGGGATTCCGTAACGGAGCATGCCGCCCAGCTTGCTCTTTTCCTCGAATACCACGGCATGGTGTCCCATCAGCTCCAGATAATATGCCGCAGACAGTCCGCCGGGGCCTCCGCCGATGATGGCTACCTTTTTGCCGGTGCTCTCCGCTTTCTCGGGTACGGGAACGGTATTGGCTCTGGCATTGTCCACTGCCATACGCTTCAGGCCGCGGATGTTGATGGCACTGTCGATCATGTTACGGCGGCATCTTGCCTCACAGGGATGCTCGCAGATCAGTGCGCAGGCGGTAGGGAAAGGATTGTCCTTGCGGATCAGCTTCACGGCATCCGCATAGCGTTCTTCCTTCACCAGTGCTATGTAACCCGGGATATCCACACCCGCGGGACACAGAGCCACGCAGGGAACCGGCTGGGTGATATGGCAGGAACATTTTCCGCCATGCTCGATATGGTAGACATAATCCTCCCGGAAGCCTTCCAGTCCGGCCAGTACCATATGGGCTGCCTCGTAACCGATGGCGCAGTCTGCGGAATCCACGATGTCGGAAGCGGTATCCCGGATCAGATCCAGGGTCTTCAGGGTGGCTTTACCGGCCAGCACATCTTCCATCAGATTCTGCAGCTGTCCCAGTCCCACACGACAGGGCACACATTTACCACAGGTCTGGGCATGACACATTTTCAGAAAAGAAAGCTGTAAGTCCACCGGGCATAATCCGGGCGGGCTGGCGATAATTCTTCTCTCCAGATCTTTGTACAGGCGTTCCACCGTAAGCTGGGCTTTATTCGGGGTAGCTATCTTCAATCGGCTCATAATCTTCTCCATTCTGCGGGCGCGTCGTGTAAGCGCTTACATTTTATTTTGTAAAAAATAGCCGTTTCCTGTCGGCTAATCATTTTCTATACACGTGTAATTGTATCCTAAATAATAAAAACTATCAATAGCTTTTAGGAAAGTTAATTTTTTATCTATCTTTTTGTGGAATATGCATGAGGATATTGGTTAGGGCTAAGATGTAAGCTCTTACATTTTTACTTCTAGCAATGCAGCCGTATCGAAAGAACGTGCGAAGCGGCCTGTTCCTCTTAAACAAAGGAATTTGCTTAAATTGGTGGAATTTCGGAAAATAGAAAAGCAAAAGCCCCGGCGGAGCAGGCCGTCAGAACACAAAAAACTGACAGGCTCACCCGCCGGGGCTAAAACACTTACGCTATTTATGAATCTCCATTTATACCGTCACAATCACGCCGCCGTCGTTGGCGTACATACTGCTGACGCCGCGGGTGTCCATGATCAGGCATCCCTTAAACTCCGCCTTCTCCATAAGAAGCTTCTTCATGGTCTCGGCCCGGTCGGGAGCGTTGCAGTGGGTGATCATCAGGACGCGGTCTTTCGTATCGCCCGCCTCTTCCAGAACGATCTCCGCCATTCTGCGGAGCGCTTTCTTCATGCCGACGCTCTGGCCCCTCTGCACGATGCTGCCCTTGTCTCCGGCCATGATGGGCTTGATGTTCAGCGTGGATGCCACCATGGCTTTCACGCCGGTCAGCCTGCCGTTCTTGCGCAGGGTCTCCAGATTATCCAGCACAAAATAGGTGTGGATATTGCTGCGGAAAGCTTCGATCTGCTTCACGATCTCTTCGAAGGGAAGTCCCTGTTCCTCCAGTTCTACCAGCTTCTTCGCGATCTGGGTCTCACCGCAGCTGGCGGACTCGGAATCGATGACATGGATCTGTTTCTTACCGTATTTTTCCCGGTACAGGTTCATTCCCAGCACCGCACTGTTGTAGCTTCCGCTGAGGTGGGAGGACAGGGTGATCACATACACGTGCTCCGCCTCCGTGCGGTAGGATTCCCGGAAACGCTCCGGGGAAGGACAGGCTGACTTGGGACATTTCGGATACTCTGCCACCTTTTTCAGGAATTCCGCCTGATTGAAGTTCTCATCATCCTGGATCTGGTAATCTCCCACTTCCAGTCCCAGCGGAACGATCTCGAAACAGGGATCCTGCAGGTACTCTTCCGGCAATTCACAACAGCTGTCTACTACAATTTTATAACTCATATTATCTATCTCCATATTATTGATTGCAGCTATTCAAAAATATGTCTCCGAAAGAATCATTCTGCGAATGCGTCACTGAATAGTTACAATTATTTGTTTTTCTCAAAAACTATACTATGTAGTTTTTAATACTACTTATAATAGCACGAAATATTTCATTCGTAAAGTCTTTCCACAAAATATTCATATTCCCTTTTCGACGGACTTCGTTTATACTGTTTCTATATAGCATATAACCTACCGTTGCAGACCGCTGTCATCCTTCTGAACGAAGGATTACCTCGTGGAAGCGCCGGTATTCACCCCAAGGAGTCCCCATGATCGCATTACAGATTACATCCATGAAAAATTTTATGAACCATCTGCTGGTAGCGGATACTTTCGATCCTTTCCTGCTGGAAGAAGCCACCGTCAGCACGGCCCTCACCGTCAACATCGACGGGCACATCAACAAGGACTTCTATCCCGCTGAGGAACGGGGCGAAGACTGTATTCCCTGGGATCTGCAGTCCTGGAGCAAAATAAAAGGACTGTGCTTTGACCTGATCAAGGGAAAACACACTCCTTTGTATTTTAAATTCGTGCTTCATATGCAGCCTGATAAGGCATCTGCCATGCTGGAAAAAGCGCAGGTCGACCCTGGCGTCATCCGGGCGCTGGTGCTGAATATCCGCTACGACGGGGAAAAGACCGTTCTCACCACCGGATGTGCCTACCAGATCTTCACCATGGACAAGAGTGCTGACACTGCATGGGACAAGGCACTGAAAAAATATCTGGATCTGAAGGGGATTTCCTACGAGGAACTCTGATCACTCTTTCATCTTCGGTTTGCTGAGCAGGCTCGCCAGATAACCGAAGATCAGCGCTGCGGAGGTTCCCACGGCACCGGCCTTGAAGCCTCCGGCAAAAAGTCCCAGAAAGCCCTGTTCCTGCACCGCTTCTTTCACGCCCTTCATTAACACATTTCCGAATCCAAGCAACGGTACACTGGCCCCGGCTCCCGCATAATCCTGAAAAGGTTCATACCAGCCAAGTGCGCTGATGACCGCACCGGTGACCACTAAGAGCACCATGATGCGTCCCGGCATCATCTTCGTTTTTTCCATCAAGATCTGCACCAGAGCACAGATCAGACCGCCCACCCAGAAAGCATTGATATAATCCATCTTCTGCATTTCCTCCTTACTATCTGTTAAGGACAGTCTCTGCACTTTTTCCTGAATTTATGCGTTCTTTTTGCCAAAACGGAACCATTCCGGTGGAAGCTGTACCAGGATCACCGCGGCAAATACGATGACACAGCCTGCGATCTGTCTGGCCGTCAGGGTCTGATCCGTGGTTAAAAATCCGATCTTATAGGCGATCCATCCGGAGATCGTGGCGATGACAGACTCCAGACTCATGATCAGTGCCGCCACGGTAGGATTCAGTCCCTTCTGCCCTACGATCTGCAGGGTATAGCCCACGCCACAGCTCAACACGCCGGCATATAACAGGGCACCCAGACCTTCCTGCAGCTGGCCGAAGGTGGGCTGTCCCCAGATCAGCGCTCCGATGCAGCAGGCCACGCCGCACACCGTGAACTGAATGCAGGATACCACGGCTCCGTCGATCTTTGCCGCATAATGGTCAATGGTCATGATCTGTATGGCAAAAGCGATGGCACATAAAAATACCATGATATCTCCGGCTCCGAGACGCAGGGATTCCGTCATGCAGAGCAGGTACATTCCCACAGCCGCCATGACTGCTGCCGCCCAAACCACCGGCGCCACCTTTTTCTTCAGAAAAATACCGAACATGGGGACAAAAATGATGTACAGTGTCGTGATGAATCCGGCCTTGCCGACACTGGTGTATTTGATGCCGAACTGCTGTAAAGTGCTGGCGATCGTCAGGGAGATGCCGCACAAAAGTCCCGCTTTCACATTCAGTTTCCAGTCAAGAGGAGCAGCCTTTTCCCCGGCGATCTTCCGGCTGAGCAGAATGTACACCAGAATGCTGGCGGCACCGATCAGGGAGCGGACACCGTTAAAGGTAAACGGGTGCATGTAATCCATGCCCTTGCTCTGGGAGACAAATGCCATGCCCCAGATCGTGGCTGTCAGCAGCAGGATCAGACTGTTTCTCGTCGTTTTTGCTCTCGTATTTTCCATGATTATTTTACTCCTCCGGCTGCGATCTCCGCCACCACATCCCGCAGCATTTTTCCGCTGCAGTCTATGATAAGATCCGCATATTTTTCATACAAAGGGGTTCTCTCCTCGTACAGGTCCTTCAAGGTCTGGCCGGGCTGCAGGGTCACACCTCTGGCATTCAGATCTCCCAGCCGCTGTTCCACTTCTTCATAGGGAAGCTTCAGATACACTACGGTACTGATGTCCCGCAGATGCTGCATGCCCTCCGGTTCGTAGCAGGCGCTTCCGCCGGTGGCAATGATGCTGTTGTCCAGATCCAATGAGGCATTTACGTCGCTCTCGATCTGCCAGAAGCCCTCCACGCCGTATTCCGTGATGAGTTCGTGCAATAATTTGCCGTGTCTCTCCTGGATTACCAGATCCGAATCCACAAAATGTCTGCCCAGGCGTTTCGCCAGAACCACACCTACCGTGCTTTTTCCCGAACCCGGCATGCCGATCAGGGTAATATTATTTTTCATAAGTTTCTCCCACAAAGAAAATCGCCGCCTGTAAGCGACGATCTTCCGTCATGTTGTTCTTTCTTATTGTTATACTTCTGCAATGACTTCCACTTCACACAGTACGTTCTTGGGAAGGGTCTTGACTGCAACACAGCTTCTGGCAGGATTCTCGGTAAAATATTTGGCATAGACCTGATTGAAAGCTGCGAAATCGCCCATATCTGCCAGGAAGCAGGAGGTCTTGGCTACTCTGGTGTAATCGGTGCCTGCTGCCTTTAACAGTTCGCCGATGTTCTTCATTACCTGCTCTGCCTGCTCTTCGATGGTGGTTCCGTGGATTTCTCCGGTAGCAGGGTCAATGGGGATCTGACCGGATGCAAAAAAGATATTGCCCAGTACGATGCCCTGGGAGTAAGGTCCGATTGCTGCGGGTGCTTTGTCTGTTGAAATCTTCTGTAACATAATATTCTCCTCTTCTTCCTATAATTAATTATAATTACGCTCTGAGAATGCCTCCGGATTCCGACACATCCAAAATCCGCGCTGGCATGCACATAGCGTTTACTTCGTCATGTCTACCTCCGGCTCATCAAATTCCGCCGTCACGTAGAATCCTCTGGAATTCTCCACAATATCCGCCACGACGCCCTCCCGGTTCTTCAGGCGGTAACGGAAAGGAATATTGGGGGACATGGCCAGAGACGGGTCTATGGTATAGTAATAGTTACTGGGCAGAAGGCCCTCGGTTACCGTGATCTTCTGTCCGACCTCCAACAGCCCCGGCCGCTCCATCTTAAATTCTATCCTGCGCATTTTGACTCACCAGCCATTCCCGGCATAATGTATTTTCGCCGTTTGAAATTTATTCTAACAGTATCTTACAAGGCTTGCAAGGATTATTTCTTCATCTACCTTGTCTGCTCTACTTTCTCCTGCAATCAGCTTTTAAGTTTAATTCTGCCATTTACTTTCCTCTACCACTACTTCCCAATGTCCATTTTGACTGGTACCAACACGCTTTAACTGTCTTATCCTTGACTGTCTGTAATGCAACATCCGGTCTGATTGCCGGTTCACATGTATCAGAAATAGCATTGGTACAAATCATTTCTGACTTGCTGCTTTTCGCTACTTTGTGGCAGGGCTTTCCAGTACCACCGCATGGGCGATCCCCGGCACGCTTTTGCCTTCGTTGAAGCTGGTCTTGCTGAGCAGGGCGCCGGTGGGGAGGAAGAGGACTTTTTTCCACTCGCCGGATTCTAACTTCGGCAGAACGTAGGCCGCCAGGGTCACGGCGCTGCAGCCGCAGCCGCTGCCGCCGGCGTGAGTGTCTTGGGCACCCGCATCGAAGATCTCGATGCCGCAGTCCATGTGTCTGCCGGAGATATCGATCTCCCGCTCCCGCAAGAGGTCGATCAGCACGGTCTGTCCCACGCTACCCAGATCCCCGGTGATGATCCGGTCATATTCTTCCGGGGTCACATGAAATTCTTCCATGTGGCGGGCAATGGTATCTGCGGCCGCCGGGGCCATGCAGGCCCCCATGTTCATGGAATCTTTTAAACCATAGTCCACGATCCTTCCGGGGGTCATGCCCGTGATGTGGGCTCTGCATTTTTGATTTAACCCCAGTGCAAAGGCACCGCTTCCCGTCACCGTCCAGCTGGCGGACAGCGGTCTCTGGTTCCCATAGTCCAGTGGAAAACGAAACTCTTTCTCCGCACTGGCGAAATGGCTGGAAGTCACACAGACCACATGCTCCGCATAGCCGCCCGCCACAGTCATGGCTCCCAGGGTCAGGGATTCCCCGCAGGTGGAGCAGGCGCCGTAGACCCCGAACAGCGGAATGCTGTAAGCCGAAATGCCAAAGGAAGTGGCGATGCACTGCCCCAGCAGATCCCCGGCGAACAGATACGACACATCCTCCGCTTTCCATCCCGCCTTTTCCATGGCCATGTAGACCGCATCTTTCTGAAGGTTGCTCTCCGCTTCCTCCCAAGTCTTGCAGCCGAAGAGATCATCCTCTCCCACCATGTCAAACAGGGTCCCCAGCGGCCCCTCACCTTCTTTTTTTCCCACGATACTGGCACCGGCGATGACGCACACCGGCTGTGCCAGACGGATACTGTTTCTTCCCACTCTCTGATTCATAATTTCTCCTTCCATGCGATAACACTATGACATTGCAATCTTTTTGTCAGTGTTCCCGCATTCTGAAAAAATTATCAGCCCTGTGCGGTCTGAACTATAATTATAAAAAAATCTCCTCCAGCGCCCCGATCACCTTCTGCAGTACGTCATCCTCCATATCAGAATAGTGAATGACCAAAATCCCCCGATATTTCTGTGCATCTGCAAAACAGTACTCTGACAGGCATTTCACCAGGATCCCCCTCTGTCTGGCCGCCCATTTGATCTCCACGTCGCTTAGATTCGTCCGCACATGCAGCAGAAAATGGGTTCCGGCATCATCCTGATAGATCTGGCTGATTCGGCTTAAGGGCGACTCCCGGAACATACGGCAGATCCGCTCCCGCTGTCCCCGGTAGTCATTCAACAGCCTTCGGATGTGGCGCTCAAAATACCCTTTTTCCAGAAAGGCCGCCATGGCATACTGTTCAAACCCGGATACCGTACAGGAATAGAAATTCATGGTGGAAATATAGCGTTCCATCAGCTTTTCCGGCAACACCATATACCCGATGCGCAAGGAGGGCACCATGGTCTTGGAAAAAGTATTGATATAGATGACTCTGTGGTTGCGGTCCATGGACTGCATGGAAGGAATGGGCTTTCCCACCATGCGGAACTCGCAGTCGAAATCATCCTCCACGATATAGCGCTCCGGTTCCTCCGCCGCCCAGCTTAACAGTTCCTGCCGCCTGCCCACCGGCATGACCAGTCCAATGGGAAAATGATGCTCCGGTGACACATGGGCTACCGTAATCCCCTTCTGATCCAGCTGCTCCACCTTCATTCCCTGTCCGTCGATATCCACGTAATCCCAGGCGGCACCGCCCACTTCGTACAATTTTGTGATCTTACGGTAGCCCGGATTCTCCACACCGAACTTTGCATTTTTGCCTAACAGCTGCAGCAATCGGCTGTAGAGATATTCCGTTCCCGCTCCCACAATAATATGATCCGGTGACACCTGCATGCCGCGGTACCGGTACAGATGCTCCGCGATGGCCACCCGCAGCTTTTCCACACCATTAAAGGGAACCGTCTTAAGCAGCGACGTATCGTAATCCGTCAGCGTCTGGCGCATGATTTTTGCCCAGGTGGCAAAAGGAAACTTATCATATTGAATATTATTGGCTGTCAGATCCGCCAGATATTCTTCCTCCCGAAAACGGGTCACAAAGGCGGCATAGGCCGGAGCGGAAGCACTCTTCACTTCCAGCTTATTGACGAAATACCCTCTCTTTTCCTCCGACCGGATATAGCCCTCCAGCAGCAGCTGCTCGTAAGTATTCTCCACGGTCTTGACACTGACCTGTAAGTGCTCGGCAAAGGCCCGCTTCGAGGGCAGCTTCTCCCCCGCCGCCAGACGGCCGCTCAAAATATCCGCTTTCATTGCTTCATATAAGTATTCATACATGTTTTTTCTGCCACGGGCAGTCAGATCATAGGTAAGCATCTGGTATCCTCATTTTTTCTTGTTTTGGTTATTTAAAAGACATCAGTTTTTATTATAATGAACTCATACAGCAAATGCAATACAAAACAAAGCAACGAAAACAAGGAGGATTACACCATGGGCGTATATGCAATCACCGGCGCATCCAGCGGAATCGGCGCCAAGACAAAAGAACTGTTACTTCAAAAAGGACACGAAGTCATCAATATTGATCTGAAAGACGGCGACATCTGCGTGAACCTGGCTACGCCGGAAGGAAGACAGGCCGCTGTAGACAAGCTGCACGAGCTGCATCCCGAAGGTCTGGACGGCATGATCTGTAATGCCGGTGTCTCCGGTGCCTGCGGCAATCTGGAACTGATCATTTCCCTGAACTATTTCGGAACCGTAGCCATCGCCAACGGCGTCTATGATCTCCTTAAGAAAAAACACGGCAGCTGCGTAGTCACCGTATCCAATACCATTTCCCAAGGTGCCGGACGTAAGGATGTCGTAGATCTGCTGAACAATATCGGCGACGAGAAGAGAGTATTAAGCCTGGTATCCTCCATGGATTCCACCAGCCTCTCCGTAGGCAACAGCCTCTATGTATCCACCAAATATGCACTGGCCAGATGGGTCCGCAGAGTCTCCGCTACCTGGGCAGCCAACGGTGTCCGCATCAATGCGGTAGCTCCCGGCAACGTACATACTGCCATGACCGCTACCATGAGCACCACCGCAAAAATGGCACTGAATGCTCTTCCCATTCCTACCAAATACGGTCAGGAATGTCTGATGGCTCCCGAAGAGATCGCTGAGGTCATGGTATTCCTGGCATCCGATTCCGCCAGAGGTGTCAACGGCAACATCATGTTCGTAGACGGCGGTACTGACGCACTGTTAAATTCTGAAAAGGTATATTAAGGAGGAACACGCTATGAGACCCATTGAAAAATATGTAGAAGCTATGGAAAATAAAGATTTTGCCGGACTTGCAGAGTTGTTCACTCCTGACGGCATTCTGTGTGACTATTGTACCACCTCCGCTTCCCAGCAGGAGTATCACATCTACGGAAAGGAAGCCATCAACATGTTCTTCCGTAACAAGTTCGGTTTCCGCCGCTACTCCATTCTGGACGCCGAGGTCGTTAACGACGAACAGGCCGAGTTCATTGCCAACTTCGGCGGCTACAATATCATGGCCATCGCCACGGTTCGTGAGACCGACGCAAACGGTCTGATTAAAAGACTTACCGTTAGACCGAAATAAATCTGCCAATCCCTTATACTTTTCTCTAAATAGAACCTTACACCAAAGAAGCTGCACCCTCAGGGTACAGCTTCTTTGCATGTTACTATAGCTTATTCCGGAGCGCTGCCGGAGATCACGTAATTGGTCACGGCATACAGGATCTCACCGTTGTACTCCACTCTGGACCAGCCGGAGGTTTCACTGTAGCCGGTACGATGCAGACTGGTTCCGTTGCGCACCTGGGTCCGCACGGTACTGTCTCCTTCACTGGTGCTGGGTTCCGTCCGCAGATTGATCAGCTCCTTGGGGGTAATGTAATCATCACAATCCGTGAAAACGATCACTCTGCCGTCCTGGGTGCTGACACGGTTGGGATATGTGGGCTTCTCCGGTGTCTTATAGGTAAGGTCCGTGGTCAGGTATGCCGATACCGCATAGACGATCTGTCCGTTGTATTCCAGTCTGGACCAGCCGGTGGAGTCATTCCTTCCGGTGCGGACCAGCGTCTCTCCGTTTTTCAGCTGTCCCACCACATTCCCCTCATCTCCGGTATAGGGCATACTGCGAAGGTTACTCACGTCCTTGGCGGTAACGGTCTCGTTCACATCGCCAAAGGTCATGGAATTTCCCTCCGCGAGGGCATCCCCAGCATTACCGGTGTCCGGAAGTTCTGTCGCTGCCGGTGTCTCTGTCGGCTGTGCTTCCGGCGTCGCCTGAGGTGTCGCCTGCGGCACCTCTGTCACTACTGCTGCCGGCTCCGGAGTAACCGTCTCAGAAGCCGGTGTGTTTTCCGGTTCTGCCACCGCCGCCGTTTCCTCCGGTATCATCCCAGTCTCCGCAGAAGCCTGTTCTGACCTCTGCGCTTCCGTGGTCACCGCCGCTATTTCGTCCGCTCCATCCTTTCCCGTATCTGCATTGTGATGGCTCAGTTTCCACAGCGGAATGCAGATCAGGATCGCCAGAACCATCATGCCCGCAAAAGCCGGGATCATCCATGGCCGGAACCGGAAGACAATCCCGTCACCTTCATCGAAGTCATCCGGATCATCCTCTTCCGGGTACTCCCCGTAGTCCTCATCCTCCGTAAAGTCCTCCGCTTCCACAGTATACGGATTCTCTGTATCACAGGCCGTTTCCCACACAGCATCATCACGTCGTCCCGTCTGCTCGGAATCTACCTCTGTATCCGCAAGTTCTTCATAATCAAAATTATATTCTTCCGGTTCCCTTTTCCGGTCTCTGACATCCTTTTCTTCCATGGCATACTCTCCTTCCGCCATCTTTAAGCTTATTATATACTTCCCTCTTTTGCAAAACAAGTCCCTTTCCCTGTCTTTGCAGGTATGCTATACTGACTGTAGCATTACAAAAATCCTCTCAGGAGTTATGTCCTCTATGAAAAATAAATTTGCCAAATGGAAACCTTATATTTTCCTTGCGATCCTGCTCGCCAGCCTGATCCCTCTGGTATGGCTGGGGCGCTACAATTATCCCACCGGGGATGATTATTATTACGGTACGGAAGCCCATCTGGTCTGGCAGCAGACCGGCAGCATCCCACAGGCCGTCTCCGCCGCCTGTGCCGGTGTCGCCAAAAGCTATCAGATCTGGCAGGGAACCTATTCGGCGCTGTTTCTGATGTATCTGGCGCCCAATGCTTTTTCCAATACCGCCTATCATCTGGTGACTTTCGTGATCCTTCTTTTATTATGCGGCAGTATTTTCTATCTGCTGCGTCCCCTGGTCTGCCGTTTTCTACCGGGAACCGACGGCGACTGGATCACGATATCCTCGGTTTTAAGCTTCCTGTGTGTCCAGACCGTGGTCTTTCAGAGCGACAGCTTCTACTGGTATAACGGTTCCATGTATTACACCGGTTTCTTTGCCGTGACTCTGTTCTTCCTCGGCACATTGCTTCGCTATCTTTCCAATGGGAAAAAGATACTGCTGCTTCCGCTGCTTCTGTTTGCAGTCTTCTTAGGCGGCGGCAATTACGTGTCCCTTCTACCCTGCATGCTGCTTATGGTAACCGTAACCTTCCTGTTACTGTTGCGGAAAAATAAAAAGGCCTATCTCTGCGGCATCACCTCCGCTGTTCTCCTGTTATCCTTCGCCGTCAGCGCCATGGCTCCCGGTAATCAGGTAAGACAGGACGGCATGTGGAAGATTCCCGCCTGGAAAGCCATTGCCAAATGCCTGTTGCAGGGGATCCGCTATACTTTTGCCTGGACCAGACTGTGGTGGTTCCTCGCCGCTCTGCTTCTGCTGCCAGTCTTTTTACGGATCCTGCAGAAGAAAAACGGTGAGTTTTTCTCCCACCCTATTCTGTTTACCGGATATTCCTATGGGCTGTTCTGTTCCATGTCCTGTCCCCTGTTCTACACCATGAACTCCACCGGACCAGGCCGGGCGGTAGCCATCGTCTACTATACGTTTCTGTTAATCAGCTTCGCCGTGTTCTTCTACTGGCTCGGCTTTGTCATACGGAGGCTGCAGATGAGACAGAATGCTTCAGAGAAAAAAGCGGTCTTCGGCAATTTGAAAATTGCCCGTTATGCCGCCATGGCGATCCTGCTGCTGGGGCTTCTCTTCACGGGACTGTGGCAGGAGACTTCCGCCGTGAAAGCGATCCGGGTGCTGGCAAACGGAGAAGCCGCTGCCTACGCTGCGGAATATGAAGAACGTCTGCTTCTGTTAAATGATCCGGAAGTTACAGACGTGGTACTGACCCCTTTTACCCATCAGCCTGCGATGATCTATACCGGCGATCTTCCCGGAGATCCCGAGGATCCCACCAGCCAAAAGACCGCCCAGTATTTCGGGAAAAATTCTCTCTATGTCGATTACAGCAGATAATATTCCAATACGATCTTATTCAAAAAGGACGCTCCCCGGCTTCCCGGAAAGCGTCCTTCTTCTTATCTCATAGTATTCTTATTTATTGTCCCTCGTACTTCTCACTCTGCATACGGATCAGTTCTGCATCATCGAAGTAGTTGATACGCATGGCGCTCTTTACCTCAGACAGTGTCTGGGCTGCCACTTCACGGGCTTCATCGCTGCCCTTCTTCAGGATCTCATAGACTGCGGGAATATCCTTCTCCAGTTCTTTTCTGCGGTTACGGATGGGCTCCAGGGTCTCCTGCATGACGTTGTTCAGGAACTTCTTCACCTTCACGTCGCCCAGACCGCCTCTGGTATAATGAGCCTTCAATTCATCCAGATTTGCGTAATCCGGCAGATATCTCTCGAAATGCTCCGGCTGACAGAAGGCATCCAGATAAGTGAATACGGTGTTGCCCTCCAGATGTCCGGGATCGCTGACCAGCAGATGCTCGGGGTCGGTGTACATGCTCATGATCTTGGTGCGTACATCGTCTGCGCTGTCTGCCAGATAGATGCAGTTGCCCAGGGATTTACTCATTTTCGCCTTGCCGTCGATGCCGGGCAGTCGCTGACAGGCCTCGTTCTCCGGCAGCAGTGCCTTGGGTTCTACCAGTACCGGTGCATATACGGTGTTGAATTTGTGTACGATCTCTCTGGTCTGCTCGATCATGGGCAGCTGGTCGCCGCCTACGGGAACCGTGGTCGCCTTGAAAGCGGTGATATCGGAAGCCTGGCTGATGGGATAAGTGAAAAATCCCACAGGGATGCTGGCTTCAAAGTTACGCATCTGGATCTCGCTCTTAACGGTCGGATTTCTCTGCAGTCTCGCTACAGTTACCAGATCCATGTAATAGAAGGTCAGCTCGCACAGTTCAGAGATCTGAGACTGGATGAAGATCGTCGCCTTGCTGGGATCCAGTCCGCAGGACATGTAGTCCAGTGCCACTTCGATAATGTTCTGGCGCACCTTCTCGGGATTCTCGATATTGTCCGTCAATGCCTGCGCATCTGCGATCATGATAAAAGTCTTCTTATATTCACCGGAATTTTGTAACTCCACACGTCTTCTCAGGGAGCCTACATAATGTCCCACATGTAATCTTCCGGTGGGTCTGTCACCTGTCAAAATAATCTTGTCCATTTCGTCCTCTCAATCCGCCGTCCACACGGCTATACATCATTGCTTCTATCATACCATCTTTTTGTCCGGAAGCAAATGATTTTCTATTGCTTTTTATTCCATAGAAACCAGTTTGTCCAGAATCTTATGTGCCACCTGTTCCTTGCTCATCAGTTCCAGACTTTCTTCGGAAGTCCTCGTGATCAATGTTACAATATTGGTGTCCGTCCCGAAGCCCGCTCCGGCGCTCTTTAAGCTGTTGGCGCAGATCATGTCACAATGCTTGCTCTCTAACTTTTTCCGGGAATTCTCCAGCACATTTTCCGTCTCCATGGAGAATCCGCACAGGATCTGTCCCGGCTTCTTATTTTCCCCAAGGGCCTTTAAAATGTCCTTCGTGCGCACCAGAGGGATCGACAGGTCTCCATCCTTTTTCTTGATCTTATTGTCTGCGGCCTCCGCCGGGGTGTAATCTGCCACGGCTGCCGCCTTGATGATCATGTCATATTCCGGAGCCACAGACAGGATTGCGTCGTACATCTCCGCCGCAGTCTGTACCGGCACCACGTTCACGAACAGAGGCGGCTCCACATCCGTGTGTGCTGCCACTACCGTGACTTCCGCACCACGGTGCAGCGCAGCTCTCGCCAGGGCATAGCCCATTTTCCCACTGGAGTGGTTCGTGATAAAACGCACCGGGTCAATGGGTTCTCTGGTGGCTCCCGCGGAGATCAGCACCTTTTTGCCCGCCAGATCCTTCTCGCAGGCGATCTCCTTCACCACGGCTTCGAACAATACGGATTCCTCCGGCATTCTGCCGTCACCGATGTCGCCGTTGGCCAGCATTCCCGTGGCCGGCGTGAGGATCTCATAGCCGAAACGCTTTAATTTCTCGATATTATCCTGCACGATGGGGTTGTGATACATATTGTGGTTCATGGCCGGGGACACGATCTTCTTGCAGGGGCATGCCATGACCGTAGTGGTCAACATGTCATCCGCAATGCCATTCGCGATCTTGCCGATCACATTGGCCGAGGCCGGTGCCACCAGCACCACATCCGCCCGCTTCGCCAGTGCCACATGCTCCACACTGTACTGGAAATTGCGGTCAAAGGTGTCCACCAGACATTTATGTCCCGTCAGACTTTCAAACGTAATGGGGTTGATGAACTGTGTGGCGTTCTGCGTCATCAACACTTCCACGTCACAGTGCTGTTTTAACAGCATCCGCGCCACATTCGCCATTTTATATGCAGCAATACTTCCCGAGATTGCCAGAACTGCGGTCTTTCCCTTCAGCATAGTCGTCTCCTTTTTGCCTGTTTTCCTAAAAATAATAAAAAATGCTTCAAAACTGTACTCCTAAAATACCATAAGTGCATATTTTATGCAAATATCACTTTTCTTTTTGCCCGGAATATGATATAAACAGGAGGAGTGTCCCGAATCACCGGGACAACTTGTATTGTATCTCCCCAAGGGAGAATGGTAACAAGGAGGAAAATTTCATATGAACAAACAAAGTAAGACAACGCGACTCACGTTGATGGGGTTGTTGACGGCGGTACTTTTGCTGATGGCTTATACCCCGCTCGGGTACCTGAACATCGGTCCCCTGGCAATCACCCTCAATGTCATCCCCGTTGCACTGGCTGCAATCACTCTTGGCCCTGTAGGCGGAGCCGCCATGGGAGCTGTTTTCGGATTGACCAGCTTTTTGCAATGTGTCGGCGTGGGAGGCACCAGCGCCATGGGAGCGATTCTTTTTGACATCAGCCCCTTACTGGCCTTCATCCAGCGCTTCGTCCCCAGACTTCTGGACGGATTTCTGCTGGGATACGTCTTCCAGTACAGCCGCAAGGCCGTAGGAGACAGAATCGCCTGCATGATCACCGGATTTTGCAGTGCGTTTTTCAACACCGCATTTTTTATGTCCCTTTTAGTACTGCTGTTCGGCAATACTTCCTATGTGCAGGGACTGATGGGCGGTAAAAATGCGATTTTATTCATCTGCTCTTTTGTAGGTGTGAATGCGGTCTTCGAGATGTGTGCATCCACGTTCCTGACCGGAGCGGTGGGACTGGCACTGATCAAGGCAAAAGTCATTCCTGTATATCAGAAAGCAGAGTCCGCAGCATAACAGGAGTATACCCGTGGTACTGACAATCGACATCGGAAATACTACGATCGGCATCGGGGGATTTCAGGGAAATAAGCTGCTCTTTCTTGAGAAGATATCCTCCCGTCATCCCCTGTCCGATACCGGATATATAGAAAAACTGAATATGATCTTGAACAAACACGGCCTGTCCGCCGAAGCCTTTGAGGGATCTGTGATTTCCTCGGTTGTGCCTTCGGTGACAGCCGTTTTTTCCTCTGCTCTGGAGACTTTTCTGGGGCAGAAACCTCTGCTTCTTACCCATGAGCTGGAACTGGGCTATGAGATCTGTGCGGAATTCCCGGATAAAGTGGGCTGTGATCGGCTGGCGGATATTGCCGGAGCCATTTCCCGCTATCCCCTGCCCCTGATCACCATTGATCTGGGCACCGCCACTACCTTTAACGTGGTGGATAAGAACGGACGCTTTTTAGGCGGCCTGATCCTTCCCGGCGTAGGCACCGCCCACAGGGCACTTTTAGGCAAGACCGCCCAGCTTCCCAAAGGGGACATTCATATGCCCGCCCACACCATCGGTGTGAATACGCAGGAATGCATCACCGGGGGTATGCTCTTCGGCAACGCCTGTGCCATCGACGGTCTGATCCGCCGCATTGCGTCGGAACTTGGGCAAAAAGCAACGGTCGTTGCCACCGGAGGGTACGCAACGACCGTCATTCCACATTGTGAAACGAAGATCCATATCGATCAGAATCTTCTTATGAAAGGTCTGAGATCCATCTACGAAAATAATAAATCTACTGGATCACCAGATTAGAGTAGCCCATCAGGCTCTCATCCACAGCATGTGCGGCTTCTCTTCCTTCGCGGATGGCCCACACCACCAGAGACTGTCCTCTGTGCATATCACCGGTGACGAATACATTTTCCACACTGGTCTGGTATTTGCCGGGGGCAGTTTTTACGTTGGTACGTTCATTTAATTCCACCCCGAAAGCATCGGTAATATATTTCTGGCTTCCCAGGAAACCTGCTGCGATTAGTACGATCTCCGCATCCAGGATCTGCTCGCTTCCGGCGATCTCCTGCATCTTCATGCGTCCGGTAGCGGGATCCTTTTCCCAGGACAGCTTCACGATCTTCACGGCTTTCAGATTGCCGTTCTTATCCTTGATAAATTCCTTGACGGTAGATTCATAGATTCTCGGATCATGTCCGTAGACCGCAATGGCTTCTTCCTGGCCGTAATCGGTCTTGCAGACCTTCGGCCATTCGGGCCAGGGATTGTTCTCTGCTCTCTTGTCCGGAGCCTTGGGCATCATCTCGATCTGAGTCACGGACTTGGCACCATGCCGGATGGAGGTTCCCACACAGTCATTGCCGGTGTCACCGCCGCCGATGATGACCACGTTCTTACCCTTGGTCTCCACGTATTTTTTATCTTCAAAATTGGAATCCAGCAGGCTCTTGGTATTGGCTTTCAGGAAATCCACTGCAAAATAGATTCCCTTGGCATCTCTGCCGGGGGCATTGATGTCTCTGGGGTTGGAAGCACCACAGGCCAGTACCACACGGTCAAAATCATGCAGCAGCTTGGACGCCTTGATGTCCTTGCCGATATCCGTGCCCGTGACGAAGGTGATCCCTTCTTCCTTCATAATGTTGATCTTGCGGTCAATGATCTGCTTTTCCAGCTTCATGTTGGGAATGCCGTACATCAACAGGCCGCCCACACGATCCGAACGCTCGAACACCGTCACCTGATGTCCTCTCTGGTTCAGCAGATCCGCGGCTGCCAATCCGGAGGGACCGCTGCCGATGACTGCCACCTTTTTGCCGGTGCGCACCACCGGGGGCTTGGCTGCCGCATAGCCCTCGCTGTAGGCGTTCTCAATGATCGCATATTCATTCTCCTTGGTGGAGACCGGATCCCCGTTCAGTCCACAGGTACATGCCGCCTCACACAGGGCGGGACATACTCTGGAAGTGAACTCGGGGAAATTGTTGGTCTTCTTTAAGCGGTTGTAAGCCTGCTGCCAGTTGCCGGTATATACCAGATCGTTCCACTCCGGCACCAGATTGTGCAGAGGGCATCCGCTGGCCATACCGCAGATCATCATGCCCGACTGACAGAACGGCACGCCGCATTCCATACATCTGGCACCCTGTAAACGCTGCTTTTCCTTCGGCAGATGCTCATGGAATTCGTTAAAATGCTTTATTCTACTTTTAGGATCCTCAGCCACACTGACTTCCCTTTTATATTCCATAAATCCCGTTGGTTTTCCCATGACTCTCTCCATTCTGCAGACGCTTCGGCGTCGGAAGAATCGCGAACTAAATTTCAAATTTAGTTCTGCGATAAACTAATTTGTGGCGCCCGCGGCACAAATTAGTCGTGTGAAAAGTAATCTATCAAGATTGCTTTTCACACTGGCCTCCTACTTTCTGGTGTTGGCATAGAATGCTTCGATCTGTGCCTGCTCTGCGCTCAGTCCTTTTTCCTCCATCTGGACGATGGTCTTTAAGACTCTCTCATAATCATGAGGAATGATCTTCTTGAACTTGGGCAGATACTCTCCAAAGTTGTCCAGCACTTCCTTACCCTTTGCGGAATTGGTCAGTGCCACATGCTCCTGGATCATGGATTTCAGCTCCAGCACATCGTATTTGGATGTGATCTCACTGGAAGATACCATTTCCTTGTTCAGGCGCTTGTACAGATCGTTGCCTTCATCCAGTACATAAGCGATACCGCCGCTCATACCTGCTGCGAAGTTCTTGCCGGTTGGTCCAAGGATCACGACACGGCCACCTGTCATGTACTCGCAGCCATGCTCGCCGACGCCCTCCACAACTGCCGTTGCACCGGAGTTACGAACAGCAAAACGCTCACCGGCAACACCGTTGATGAATGCCTTACCGGAAGTTGCTCCATAGAGTGCAACATTTCCGACGATGATATTCTCGGATGCATCATAGCGGATACCATCCTGTGGGTAGACGATGATCTTACCACCGGAAAGTCCCTTACCGATATAATCGTTGCTGTCGCCAACCAGTTCCAGTGTGAGTCCCTTCGGGATAAATGCACCGAAACTCTGTCCACCGCTGCCGTGGCATTTGACAACAAATGTATCCTCATCCAGAGTTGTTCCATATTTCTTCGTAATCTCAGAACCGAAGATCGTACCGAGTGAACGATTGATATTCGATACATCGATCTCGATGGTCTTCTTCTGCTTCTTCTCAAGCGCAGGTCCAAGCTTCTTCATAAGAACCGTCTCATCGACCGTCTTCTCAAGTTCGAAGTTATAAGGATTCTTATTTGCATAGCTGATCTTACTCTGTGCATCATTCGCAAACGGATTGTCTATGATACGGGACAGATCAACATTATATTCCTCAGCCATCTTGCCGGCCTTGATCAGGTCTGTTCTTCCTACCAGCTCATCCACCGTACGCACGCCAAGCTTTGCCATATATTCACGAAGCTCCTGTGCTGCAAACCGCATGAAATTCATGACATATTCCGGCTTACCCTTGAACCGTTTGCGAAGCTCCGGGTTCTGTGTAGCCACGCCGACCGGACAGGTATCCAGATTACATACACGCATCATGACACAGCCGATGGCAACAAGCGGTCCTGTTGCAAAGCCGTATTCCTCCGCGCCGAGCAAGGCCGCCACAGCCACATCCCGGCCGGTAAGCAGCTTGCCGTCGGTCTCGATGACCACGCGGTTGCGCATATTGTTCATCAAAAGTGCCTGATGCGTTTCGGCAACGCCCAACTCCCACGGAAGTCCGGCATTGTGGATGGAGTTTCTCGGT
>OIZA01000480.1_pt1 | contig 20457 bp, 15 predicted proteins | sample 1588381 | NCBI WGS metagenome assembly OIZA01 (sample SAMN03283277) | human gut metagenome | biome: human-associated habitat; material: feces | host: Homo sapiens | place: Peru | collected 2012 | reverse complement strand
ATACTGCCTGTTTGCCATTGAACACCAGTCCGTTGAGGATTACACAATGCCGCTTATCACAATTGTAATGTATTGGAAAGCCGATAAATGGAACCAGCCTGTAAGCGTAAAAGACATGTTTGACAAGAATACGGTCAGATGGCTTGAAGATAACGGACTTGGAGGATATATCCAGGATTACAGGATGCACCTGTTTGAACCTTGTGCCGCAAAAGAAGAAAAACTTGAAAAATTCAAAACAGAACTTAAAGACGTTATTGCTTATGTGAAATACAGTAAAAGCACAGAGGCACTTAAGGAATACAATGAGAAACACAAGCCGGACTTAACCAAAAGTACGGTAACGTTGATTAATGAACTTACAAACAGCAATTATGTATTTATTGACGGAAAGGAGCAACTTAACATGTGTGAAGCTTTTGAAGGATTAATAGAAGAAGGCAGGAAAGAAGAATTAAAGAACAAATATAAATCATGGGTAACATTAAGCCATAACCTTGAAAAGAAAGGTATGAGCAGAGCTGAAATAGCTTCTTCACTCGGAATATCGGAACTGGAGCTTGCAGAGGCATTCAGGTATATGGATAAGGATAAATAAAAAACTGAAAAACGAATACTTTATCACATCATCAGGCATAACTCAAGTGTAAACAAATCCTCATGGTTTTTAAGGGAGAGACCGGTAAGTGCCTCTATTTTGTCAAGTCTGTATATAAGCGACTGACGATGAAGATTTGAAAGCCGCGCGGCTTCACTGATATTGTAATTGGCTTTTATGTATGTCTTTAAAGTGTCTGTATAGTCGGAATTGTGGATGGTATCGTAGTTTTTTAAAGAATTTAATATATTTGAAGCTGTAAGTCTGATTTCTTCGTCATTTCTTAAAAGACTTATAATCTTTTCCGAAATAGAGAACTGGAAACATTTACAGTGAATTGCTCCGTCTGAATCAATACAGAATTTAAGCGCTTTTTGTGCATTTTTATAACCAAGATTCAGGGTGTCAACAGGACGTCCCATGGAATCATATCCCCAGAGAAAAGCTGTGGCAGAAATATTCTGTTCACAGTTTTTTTCAAAAGAAGCAATATAATCTTCAATCTGATTCCTTGTATTGGATTCGTTTTTATTTTCAAGTAAAATTACAAGAATATCGTGCTGAAGAGAAACGAGACATTTAAGCTTGTAATCCAAGGCTGTTTTAAGGGCCAGGTCCTCAATGAAAACATTGCTTTGACCTTCAACATTAAAATCAGAAGTGGATACCTTGGCTAAGATGCAGTTAAAATTTCCACTGATATCAAGTTCAAGAAGTTCAGCCTTTGAGCAGACCTCTGATAAGGATTCAAATTCATGGTGTGCCAGTTTCCAGATAAAATCTTCTTTGGATTTCATTCTTGATGCCATAATGGCGTATTCCCTGTCAAACCATAAAGTCAGGGGTGTATTTATACACTGGACGGCAGAAGCAGAGTGAAAATTAAGATCAAAGACTGTATTGTCAAGAAGCAGAAAGCCATATTGTCTGCCGGAGTTGGCAATCTCAAGTCTCTTGATTTCACCTGTTCTCGATTTGAGGTATCCTGCCGGGGACAAACGTCTGATTATGGAATTACGTCCAACAATTTTATGGTTGATGTCAAGGATAACGATATCGCTTCCGAGATATTTGTAGCAGACCTCGGCTGCATCCTCAAGGGATTTCCCTTGAATGAAATGATTAAGGAGGTCACGCTGGAGAGCCTCAAGGTAGGTCTGTATTTCATTTTCGTTTTTCCATATTTCTTTTAAAGTCTCTTCAACTACTTCCGAAAAAAGGTGGTCCCAGTCCATGCTGAGAATAGGAAAATTCTTAGCTGAATATATGGGCAATATATTGTCCAACATATGAAAATCATTCCCCGGAAATGCAAATACAACCGCAGAAGCACCGGCAAGGTATAATTCTTCAATAAACTGCTTAAGATCAGTTTCATTGTCTCTTACAGTAAGAGCCTGTGAAAGGATAATTTCGTGCCTGCGGACGAATTTTTCAACCGGAGGCTCAAGAAGGGATATGTTTTCAACCGGAATATCTGTAATATTATCTATTTTGTTTAAAAGCCTGAAGTCCCCTGTTGCAGGAAGTTCAAGAAATTTCTTTAAATCCATAACTTACTCCATATATACAAAATGTAAAAAAATATATTTATATTTTATACAAAATGTATATTGAAATCAAGCTCTTTTAAGATTAATATATGCTCATAAATAAAAAAAGATTAACAAAGGCGTTATATTGATGAGAAATCATCGGTGTAACGCCTTTTTTGCTGAAAAACATCTTGCAGGAGGGAACGATATGAAAAGAGCAATTACAAATGCAATTATATTTACTGTTAATGAACAGGACAGAATAATCAGAAACGGAACAGTCATTATAGACGGAGAAAAGATTACGGCAGTTGGCAGTTCGGAGGAGGTTAAGATTCCCGAGGATACAGATGAGATAATCGATTGCAAAGGCGAGATGGCACTGCTTCCGGGATTAATTGATACACATAACCATTCAAGCCTTATGAGAGGTGTTGTGGAGAACCAGAGAATGGTTGACTGGCTTCCGGTATATGATCTGGAGCATAGGGCATGTATGGAAGAGGATGCTTACCATGCGGCAAGGCTTTGTTACCTTGAATGTCTGAAAAACGGAACAACCACAATAATGGATATGTACCGTTTTATGGACAGGTGTGCAGAAGCAGCAGGAGAACTTGGAATCAGATTACATTGTGCACCTTATGCGGCAGATGTTTTACCATATACATTCTTTGATACAACGGAGACAAATGAAGCATTAATTAAAAGTCATCATATGTCATATAACGGACGTATCAGAGTGTGGATGGGACTTGAGGATCTGTTCTATTGCAGTGAACAGATGTATAAAGATGCAGTGAGATGCCAGAAGGAATATGGCGTAGGTATTCACACACATGGCTGTGAACAGATGGAAGAAGAACAGACAATACATAAAAGATTCGGTAAATCAACGATAGAAGTTCTGGAGGAAAGAGGAATTCTTGGTGAACATACACTTTTAGCCCATTGCGTATGGGTTGGAAGTGAAGATATGAAGCGAATGGCAGCCACCGGAACAAGCCTCGCCCATTGCCCGGCATCGGCGGCAAAGCTAGGATGTGGAGTTGCAAGAATACCGATGATGAAAGAAGCGGGCGTCAATGTTTCACTTGGAACTGACGGACCGATAGACAATAACAGTATGGATCTTTTCAGGGAAATGAAAATAGGTTCACTTTTACAGAAAGCAACCCATTGTGATGCACTTATGTTTGGTGCAAAAGAGATGTTAAGGATGGCAACAATTAATGGAGCAAAATCCCTTGGAATGGAAAAAGAAATCGGTTCAATAGAAGCCGGTAAATCAGCGGATCTGATTCTCGTTGATTGCATGAGTCCTAATTTACAGCCGGTTTACTGGGACGGAGATGACACTAATCTGTTATGGAATCTCGTATATTCCGCAAATGGAAGCAATGTAAATACGGTAATGGTTCAGGGCGACATCCTCGTAAAGGATGGAAAGGCTACAAAAGTAGATGAACGTGAGGTCATTAAAATGGCTTCAAAACAAGGTACGGATTGGATGCGTCGAAGAGAGATGCATAGAAAATATATAACAAAACCAATCAGCGAATAACAACACATACAGGAGGAAGAAACTATGAGAAGAAAATTATTAAGTAAAATTGTGGCAGGAATTTCAGCAGCAACACTTGTTATAGCAGGTTTAACAGGATGCGGAAGCAGCGGATCTAATGGTTCAGGTTCGTCAGATACTTTTAAAGTAGCATACATTACAGCATGTCCGTTTGAAGACGGTGGCTGGGGCTCAAGCTGTTATGCAGGCTTTAAAGCGTCAGAGAAAAAATTTGATAATATTAAGACTTTTGAAGTGGAAAATGTGTCACTTGAGAATATGACATCTACCGTAAAACAGTATTGTGATGCAGGAGTTGACCTTATTATTTCACCTGATACAGACCTTTCGGATGCGTTTTCGGAAATCGCACCTGATTATCCCGATGTAGATTTTGCGGCAATTGACGGAACATATACAGCGGATAATGCATTGTCAATGTCACAGAACAATCCTGAAATCGGTTTTGTAGCCGGAGTAATTGCAGCACTCCAGTCAGAAAACGGTTCAGTCGGATTTGTCGGCGGTGAGGAATCAGACGAGATCCTTAAAGCAAGCAAGACAATGGAAGCCGGTGCAAAATATATTAACCCTGACATCAAATTTACATCAGTAATGAGTGGTTCATGGACAGACGTTGCAAAGGGAAAAGAAATAGGTATATCAATGATTTCAACCAATAAAGCAGATGTTATTTTCTCATTTGCATCAGGTGTTGATGCAGGTGTAAGAGAAGCCTGCCAGTCAGCAGATAACGTATACTTTATCGCACAGCCTTCAGAGTCCCACGATACAGCTCCCGATATTACGGTAACAAGTATTATCCAGAGTAATGAAGCTCTTATCTATCATGCAATGGAAACAGCGGCAAACGGCACATTTAAAGGCGGATATTATATCGCAGGATTTGAAGACGGCGGTACATGCAGCCTTGGTGTATTCGGAGATTTCTTTGATGCGGATAAGCAGGCTAAGGTTAATGATGTAATCAATAAAATCAAGAGCGGTGAAATTGATTGTGACAGTTATGCAAAATAATTGAGAAAAAGTGATGACAGAGCCTGTATAGAATACGGACTTTGTCATCACATGTACCATAATGATAAGAAAGGAAGAATGCATATGCTTGAATTGATTAAAATAACAAAAAAATTCGGTGATTTCTATGCATTAAAAGATGTCAATTTAAAAGTTGGTGACGGCGAAGTACATACACTTTTAGGCGAAAACGGTGCCGGAAAAAGTACACTTATGAATATTCTTTGCGGATTATACCAGCCGACATCCGGAGAAATAATTTATAAGGATTGTGAATGGCATATGGATTCGCCTTTAACAGCAAGAAATATAGGTATTGCAATGGTTCATCAGCATTTTATGCTTATTGAAGCCATGACTGTACTTGAAAATATAATGCTCTGCGGACTTGAAGAGAAAGGAAAACTTCTTAACAAAACCGCAGTAACCAAAAAGGTTATGGAAATAGAAAAAGCCTATGATTTACAGGTTGACATTAATGAAAAAGTAAGCAATCTGTCGGTGGGTATGCAGCAGAAAGTTGAAATAATCAAGGCGTTATACAATGATGCAGAATTACTCATATTAGATGAACCTACCGCGGTTTTAACGGATGAAGAAGCGGCAGGATTATTTAAGATTATCGAAAAATTAAAAGCCAATAACAAATCCGTTATTTTCATTTCACACAAGATGAAAGAGGTAATGCAGATTTCAGATAAGATTACGGTACTCAGACGAGGTCAGACAATTACAACTGTTAATGCCAAGGACTATAGCCCACAGGAACTTGCTAATCTGATGGTTGGCGAAAAAGTTATTACCAGAACTTATGAGAAGAAGCATGTTGATTCGGATGACGAATTAATCTATGAATTAAAAGATGTATCTTACCACAAGGAAAGCAAACACAGCGGATTAAAAGATATCTGCCTTAAAGTACATAAAGGTGAAATTCTTGGGGTAGCCGGAGTTGACGGAAACGGACAGAGCCAGTTGGCAGAGATTTTTACAGGAATAGCAAAGCCATCGGAAGGAACGAGAATCTATGACGGAAAGAATGCAAACGATTTCAAGGTTATTGATTTTATAAATGACGGACTTGCACATATTCCGGAAGACCGTAATAAGATGGGACTTATAGGAGATATGAACATCAAAGATAACATTGTACTTAAAGACCTTGAGAAAAAGAGATTTTCAAAGGGTCATGGCAAGTTCATACTTAGTAAAAAAATAACAGAGTATTCCAATCAAATGAAGGAAAAATATGATATACGCTGCTCATCAATAGAGGAAGAAGCGAGAAATCTTTCAGGTGGAAACCAGCAGAAAGTAATTTTAGCAAGGGAACTTGAAAGAAATCCTAAATTCATCGTGGCAATGCATCCTACAAGAGGACTTGATATAGGTGCAACTAATTTTATCCACAACAGCCTTATTGAAGCCAGGGATAAAGGCATTGGCGTTGTGGTTGTATCGGCAGATATTGACGAAGTAATTAAAATCTCAGACAGGATTATAGTTATGTTTGAAGGAAAAATAATGGGTGAAATATCCGGAAGTACCCCGGATATGGACAAAATCTCAGCAATGATGGGAGGTAAAGAATATGAAAGCATCAATAACTAAAACAATTCAGAAAATAGCCATTCCCATAGTGTCGGTTTTGTTTGCACTTATTATTGGAATTATCATTATTGAACTTACGGGAAACAATGCTTTTGAAGCCTATGGTTATATGTTTAAAGGCGCATTTGGCTCAGGAAACAGTATATGCGAGCTTCTTACAATTTCGGTTCCCCTTATACTTTGCGGGCTTGCAATTACTTTTGCTTATAAAAGCGGCGTGCTGACGATAGGTGTTGACGGACAGCTCATAATGGGAGCAATAAGTGCGGCATGGTTTGTAAAAACATTTGCTAATCTTCCTGCACCGCTTATTACAATAGGTGCAATTATTGTAGGCATGGTTGTGGGTGCTCTTTGGGGTGCTATAGCCGGTGCGTTAAAGGCATTCAGGAATGTAAATGAAATTGTAAGTACACTTTTAATGAACTACATAGCACTTTACCTTGCAAGTTACCTATATACGTATCCTCTTGCAGCAACAAACAGTAAGATTCCCCAGACTGAAAAAGTTGCTGAGGCGGTAAGACTTGCCAATCTTGTTCCGGGAACAAGAGTTCACATAGGAATTATAATCGCATTACTTGTAGCGGCACTTATATGGTATGTGCTTTATAAAACCTCTTATGGAGTAAAATTCAGGGCTGTAGGAATTAATCCTGTGGCAGCTGACTGTAACGGTATTCCGGTAAAAAAATATCTGATATTGTCCATAGCAATTTCAGGAGCAATCGGCGGTCTGGCAGGTACCATTGAACTTCTCGGTACCCAGTTCAGAATACAGAGCGGTTTCTGTGCAGACTATGGTTTTGACGGAATTGCCATAGCACTGATAGGTCAGCTTCATCCTATAGGAACTGTTCTTGCGGCACTGTTTTATGCGGCATTAAATGTAGGTTCTAATTCAATGGAACTTATGACAAATGTTCCGTCTTCTATTGCAAGTATTATTCAGGCAATAATTATATTCTTTGTAGTAGGCGGAAGTGTATTAGTAGAAAAAGATAAGTTTAAGCAGTTCTTTAAATCAAAATTCAAAGGAGGTAAGACAGATGAATAATATATTCACTTTAACGTTTCTTACGGGTCTTTTGATAGCAACCATGCGTATGCTTCCTCCGTTGTTACTGGGAGCGACAGGCGAGATGTTTTCAGAAAGATGCGGACTTACCAATATCGGACTTGAAGGCATTATGTCAGTGGGTGCGATTGTAGGTTTTATTACTTCATATTTTACGAAAAATCCATATCTTGGTATGCTTGCAGGTGTTGCAGCAGGATGGGGCGTAAATATGATATATGCTTTCCTTACAATTAATCTTAATGCAGATCAGGTAATAGTGGGAAATGCCATGAATATTCTGGGACTTGCCATAGCATCACTTGTATATACAACAGTATCCAAAAAACAGGCAGGAGTCATGCAGTCGGTAACGGCAGATAATTATTCGGTTCTTATTATTGCGGTTGTTATGACACTTGTTATAGGTTTTTATCTTTATAAAACCAAATCAGGACTTGCTTTCAGGTCAGTAGGTGAATTTCCGAGGGCAGCAGAAACACTTGGTATCAATATTACCAAGAAAAAATATCTCGCGTGTTCTGTAAATGGTGCCCTTTGCGGACTTGCCGGTGCATATCTTACAACCGTATATATATCATCTTATGTAAACGGTATTGTATCAGGACGAGGATATATAGCTCTTGCTGCAGTTATTTTTGGTAAGTGGAAACCTAAGGGTGTGCTTTTAGCCTGTATATTCTTTGCATTTCTTGACGCTTTGCAGTTAAGACTCCAGGTTGTAAGTAATGCGATACCTTATCAGTTTTTACAGATGCTTCCTTACCTTGCAACCCTCATAGTGCTTTCATTCTTTATGAAGCCGGGTTCAGAGCCTAAGGCAAATGGCAAGCCATATACAAGAGAATCAAGATAGGAGGAGAAAAGTATGACATCATTAAATACAGTCTGGCTGTTGATTTGCGGAACCTTGGTGTTTTTCATGCAGGCAGGTTTTGCAATGCTTGAGACAGGTTTTACAAGAGCTAAAAATGCAGGTAATATTGTAATGAAAAACATAATTGATATATGTATAGGTGCTCCGGTTTTCTTCTTTATCGGATTTGGACTTATGTTTGGTAAAAATTGCGGTTTTATCGGAAATCTTGATTTGTTTATCAGAGATGATTATATATCCCTTTTACCTGACGGGGTATCTCTTTGCAGCTTCGTATTTTATCAGATTACCTTCTGTGCTACGGCAGCAACAATTGTTTCCGGGGCAATGGCAGAAAGAACTAAATTTTCGGCATATTGCATATACAGCGTAATTATATCAATGTTTGTATATCCGATTGTAGGACATTGGATATGGGGCGGAGGCTGGCTTTCAAAGCTTGGCTTCCATGATTTTGCAGGCGGAACCGTTGTTCATACCGTTGGTGGTATGGCAGCACTTATGGGTGCAAAAATAGTCGGTCCCCGTATTGATAAATATGACAAGAATGGACGAGGCAAGGCAATACCCGGCCACAATATAATCCTTGGGGCACTTGGTATCATGATTCTCTGGTTTGGCTGGTTTGGTTTTAACGGAGGTTCGGTTATTACATCAGGTGCAGCTGATAAAGTCGGCAACGTATTTTTAAATACAATTTTATCAGCCGGAATTGCAGCGGTGGCAGCTATGATCACAAGCAAAATCCGTTACAGAAAAGCAGATATTTCCATGACGATAAACGGTATTCTTGCGGGACTTGTTGCAATTACCTGCGGATGCGATCAGTACACACCTTTGACTGCCTGCCTTATAGGAATCTTTGCCGGAGTATTTTCAATAATTGCAATACAGTTTGTGGACAAAGTATTGAAAATAGATGACCCCGTAGGAGCAATCGGCGTTCATGGTTTCTGTGGAATCCTTGGAACCTTGCTTGCAGGACTTTTTTCAAAGACAAAAGGACTTTTTTATACCGGCAATGCAGACTTTTTCTTAACACAGCTTCTTGGTTCTGCGGTTGTCGTGGTATTTGTCCTTGTGATTATGGGACTTGCATTTACTTTAATTAAACATACTTCAGGGCTTCGTGTCAGCGCAGCAGAAGAGATTGAGGGACTTGATAACAGGGAACACGGTCTTAACAGTGCATACGGCGATTTTGTTACCAACAGTTATACTGAAATTCTTCAGAGCGGTCCGTCTAAGACATCAGAGCATGAAAAACTTGTACCTATAACTCTGGACAACAGCACACAGACAAAGCAGGCTTCTTCAATTTCCAAAGTGGAAGTTATTATGAAGCGTTCAAGATTTGAGGCATTTAAAGAGGCAATGAACCGAATTGGAGTAACAGGTATGACTGTCAGCCAGGTAGTGGGCTGCGGAATGCAGAAAGGGCAGACAGACTTTTACCGTGGTACCCAGGTTGATATTAACCTTATTCCAAAAATCAAGGTTGAAATTGTCATTGCAAAAGTACCTGTGGAAACGGTTGTCAATACTGCCAGGGATGTGCTTTATACAGGACATATAGGAGATGGCAAAATCTTTGTATATGATGTCCGCAATGTTATTAAAGTCCGTACCGGAGAGGTGGACTATGATGCAATGCAGGGCACAACAGAATAGCGTACTATCTACATCATTATATATTTTTTCCTCACAGGCGGTCATATGGCCGCCTGTTTTTGCTATAAACAAAACCTATAACAGAAAATAGAATAAAGGAATTATACAAACAAGTTGCAATGTGGTATTTTTAATCCAACAAAACCTACAGACATAGTAGGAATAAGGAGGACGAAAGAATGGGAAAGATTTATAAAAGTATTACAGAGTTAGTTGGACACACACCACTTGTAGAGTTGGGCAATTATGAAAAGAAACATAATTTAAAGGCAAGATTGTTAGGAAAACTTGAATATTTTAATCCGTCAGGAAGTATCAAAGACAGAGCTGCCCTTAATATGATTGAAGAAGCTGAAAAAGCCGGATTGTTAAAAGAAGGACAGACAATTGTAGATAACACCAGTGGAAATACGGGAATTGCACTTGCAGCATTCGGACATGCAAAGGGTCATGAATTTGTTACATTCCTTGAGAATGGTGTATCAAAAGAAAGAGTAGATATTTTTAATGCATATGGAGTGGAGCAATATTGGTTTGACGATATAAGCCCAAGAGTTAAGGAAATGCTTGAAACGGGAGCTCTTGATATTTCAAAACTTGAAGAAGATGTAAAAGCCTATGGTGATGAAAGAGGTTACTATTACACAGACCAGTGCAGCAACAGACATAATGCAGAAGCACATTATAAAACAACAGGACCTGAAATCTGGGATGATACGGATGGAAAAGTGGACATCGTTGTATTATTAGGCGGAACCGGCGGAACAATATCAGGACTCAGCAAATATTTTAAGGAAAAAGATGAAAATATTCAGATAGTCGGTGTACAGCCTGATGTCAAATCAAGACTTGACGCTAATAATGACACAGGAAACACAATCGACGGTGTTTTCCCACTTGAAATTGGCGGAAATATCATAATTCCTCTTATCAATCAATTTGAGGCAAAAATTGATGAAATCGTAGATGTATCGGCAGCAGAGGCATACGATGCGGCAAAAGAGCTTGTAAGAACGGACGGAATTTTCCTCGGACAGTCTGCAGGAGCAGCACTTGCAGCAGCTACAAAACTTGCAGAAAGACTTGAAAATGCAGGAAAAAATATTGTAATTATCATGGCTGACGACGGAACCAAATATTTATCAACCAATCAGTATAAATAGAATGTGGAGGTGATTTCCATGGCAGACAGATTAATAAAAGTATTCAGAAAAAGCGAACTTAACGACTATCTTGAGTCGGCAGAAGAAACAGCCGGCTGGATAAAAAAATATGAAATTGCGGATGAAAAAGGTAAACGCTGGAAGATAAGCGGAACCGAAGGTAAAGATCCTGATGCGGTAGAAAGTTCATTTTTGACAGATACCTCACTTTACGGAGGAGCTGCAGGAATTGGATATTTTTACTTACAGTTATATGAATTAACAGGCGCTGAAAAATATCTTGAAGAAGCAGAGGATGCGGCAGAATATCTTATAAATACCTATGAAAAAGAAGATATTGTAAATCCCGGCATATATAACGGACTGTCGGGACAGGGCATATTCACATTGCTGTTGTATGACAAAACGGGGGATGAAAGGTATCTACAGTTTGCCAAAACTCTGGCAGAGGATTCTTATACACAGAGCGTAAAAGACGAAAAAGGCATCCATTGGAACGGATGGTATGATTACATGGGTGATGGTGGTGTCATTGCATATTGGATATATCTGGCGGAAAAGACAAAAGACGGACATTATCTTAAATACGCTAAAGAAGCTCTTGATGCCATACTTTCATTAAAGAAGCAGTTTAGCGGTGATTCAATATATTTTGAACTCTTTGACCCAAGTGTATATTTTACAAGTGTTCCGTCAGGCGGTGTTGTACCTAATTTTGCACATGGAACGTCAGGAATAGTGTACCTTCTTACAAAATATTACGAAGCAGCAAAGGATGAGGAATATTTAAAATATGCCGTACAGGGATATAATTTCCTGAAGGAAATTGCCAATAGTACCGAAAAAGCATCAATTGTGCCATACCTTTACTTTAAAGGCGGGGAGAACAAATATGATGTTTCGTATCTTGGCTTCTGCCATGGACCAGTTGGTGATGGAATTACAGTAAGGGAGCTGTATCTTGCAACAGGCGATAAGGAATATCTTGATTTTTATAACCGCCTTACAGAAGCCCTGATAGAAGCCGGAGTACCATATAAACACTCAGCCGGATATTGGAATAACTGCATCTGCTGCGGAACCTCAGGTATACTTTTACATTTTATTGATGCTGCAAAACTTACAGGAAATGAAAAATATAAAGATTATGCAGATAAAATAGCATACAAGCTTTTAAATGATGCATATACTGACAGCGAAGGAAGCCGTTGGTATGACGCATGGACAAGAGTAAAACCATGGGATGTGGACGCCCACCTTGGATTATTTGTGGGAGCTGCGGGTAATGCCAGTGCTCTTTTATCATACTACTCAGATAAAACGGGTAAAAAATTAACACCTGTTTTTGAATATCAGGAGGCGTAATATGGGAAAAAAGATACCTTATCTTTTTAAGACATACGAGACAGAAGATTATCTCAAAACAGTCAGAGAGACAGCAGAATGGATAAATGAACAGGAAGTAACTAAGGCAGAAGGAATAATATGGAAAACATTTCCTGACGGACAACCGGGACTTACGGGTTCTTCAATTTTATCAGATACAAGTTTTTATGCAGGTTCTGCGGGTATCGGATTTTTCTTTTTAAGATTGTATCAGGTAACGCAGGATAAGAAATGGCTTGAAAAAGCAGAACTGGCGGCAGATTATCTTTTATCCAAAGAAAAAGATATTTCTTTTTACAGGAATATACAGGGACAGATAGAAGCCGAAAAAGGAAAAGAACACGCTTCAAAACTTTACGGATGGGCGTTTGGTTATAAAATCGGACCAATCAGTGAAGGACAGTTTGCACACGCTCTTTTTCTTGAAATAAATGAACAGAAATACTATGATTTCGCAATAAGACAGGCAGATACTTTTGTTGAAGCAGGAATAGAAGAGGATGAAAAAATACATTGGAGTGATGCAAGGGATATCGTCGGCGACGCCGGAGGAATAGTGTATCTTTTGCAGGTCTATAAACAGACAGGTAATAAAAAATATCTTGAGACAGCTGTTAAAGCCGGTGAATATATTGAACAGTTTGCTAACCCTGCCAAAAACGGTGGTACATATTATTATCTGTATGACCTTGTGGCTGCGAATGAAGGCGATGAAGATACAATCCATGTTAATTTTTCCCATGGCTCGGCGGGAACGGCGTATCTGTGGGCAGTGCTTTATGAGGCAACCGGAGATAAAAAGTATCTTGGAAGAGCAGAAAAAGTTTTTGAATATCTTGACGGAATAGCAAGCGGAGATGATGAAGCTGTATTATATCCTTATCAGGACCATCCAAAACGTGGATTTTCAGATGAAAGATTTTACCTTGGAATGTGCGGTGGACCTATAGGTTCAAGTTTTCCTTATAAAAAATTATACCGGCTTACAGGTGATGAAAAATATCTTGATAAGGTAAAAAAACTTGCAGAGGGTCTTGTAAGGTCAGGTGTTCCTGAGCATCTCTCATGGGGATACTGGGGAAGCAAGTGCCTTTGCTGTGGAGGCCCCGGTGTGCTTGAATATTTTGCGGATTTATATGATTTGACAGGCGACGAAAAATATAAGAAATATGCCAAAAGAACGGCAGATAAGCTTATTTCTGACTCTTATGAAGAGAAAAAAGGAAGAAGTTTTTACGGAGCATGGGACAGAATTGACCCTGCAAGAGTGGTAAGTTACACAGGGTATTACATAGGTGCAGCAGGTGCAGCAGGCGCTTTGCTTAAGTATTACAGCGTTTTAAAAAATATAAAAATTGCCGATTTCTTTGAATACTATTTGTGATATAATTGAATCCGCCGGAAAGGTAAGCCGCCTCCGGCGGATTTTTATTCGGAAGGAAACTGATATGGAATTGTTTAAAGGAAGGCCTGTTAATATGTCAGGCAGATTGGATAAAGAAATACGCACGTATGATTTGCTTGATAAATTAGGAATAGAATATGAACGTGTTGACCACGAACCGGCAGAGACAATGGAAGCCTGCATTGAAATTGACAGAACACTTGCACCTGCGGTTATCTGCAAAAATCTTTTCTTGTGCAACTCACAGAAAACCAGATTTTACCTGTTAGCTATGCGCGGGGACAAGAAGTTTATGACAAAAGAAATTTCCCATCAGATTAACAGCCCGCGACTGTCTTTTGCTACACCGGATTTTATGGAAAAATTCCTTGATATTACTCCGGGCTCCGTGAGTGTGCTGGGACTCATGAACGATACCGGCAATAATGTTCAGTTATTGGTTGATGAGGATGTGTTAAAAGAAGAATATTTCGGATGCCATCCGTGCATTAATACTTCAAGCCTGAAAATGAAAACTGAAGATGTATTTGGAAAGTTTATGAAAGCTGTAAACCATGATTACATAGTTGTAAAACTAGGCAAAAATATTGAATAAATTATAACAGAAATTAATCCGGGGGGAGAACCTTACAGTTCTTCCTCCGGATATTTAAAATTCCATGAATTTCTGAATTCGGTCATCATATCCATAACATCTTTTGTATAATCAAGAAGCATACATTTTTTATCCCCGTTGATGGCTTTCTCCATGTCAAGAAGCTCATATATAAGGGCATCCCGGGTATCTCCCTCTTTAACCCATTCTTTTTCGCCTGATTCTGTATAAGTTACAACGGCTTCAAAAGCTCTTGGATATTCCATTATTTCAATATAACCTTTTTCACATGAAACCATACCTCTTTTTGGCTGTTTGGAGTGAAGAGACAACATAACCGTAGCCATCTGGCCGTCATTATTCATTAGAAGCAGTCCCGCCTGTTCATCAACACCTGTGGGAGCCTTTTTAAGCTGGGACAAGAGTTTATCAGGTTTTTCCGTCATAAAATATCTGATAAAAGAAAGTGCATACACACCGATATCCAGCATGGCACCGCCCGCAAGGTTTCTGTTAAAGAAACGGTTGTTCATATTGTATTCCTTATAACTGCCAAAATTCATGGTTATAAGATTGACTTTGCCAAGTCTGCCGGAATCTAATATTTCTTTAAGTTTTTTATAGACTGGCATATGGTATATGGTCATTGCCTCACCTATGACAACGTTATGCAAAGCCGCAAGCTCCATTGCTTCATTAAGTTCGCGGCTGTTTAAAGTAATGGATTTTTCCACAAGAATATGTTTGTCGTTCCGGATAGCCTTTTTCATAAACTCAATATGGGTATTGTGAGGTGTGGTTATATAAATTACATCAACATCGGAATCGGTAAACATGTCATTATAATCATCGTATACCTTTTCAATTCCGTACTTCTTTGCAAAATCAACTGCTTTTGAATAAGTTCTGTTCCCTACTGCATAAATATTTCTTCCGATTTTCTTAAGGGCAACCGCCATTTCGTTGGCAATTACCCCTGTTCCGAGAACCGCCCATTTAATATCTGACATTTATTGACTCCTTTATTTTTTTATAATTATACAATCATTTTTTTTATAATATCAAGGTGGTTTTGCGTGGGGAAAAACTGTTGATTTTTTTTAATAAATTGCATATAATAGTCAGTAACAGAACCCAACACGCCTCTCAACGATGCGGACCACGTTGGGTCTTTTAATTTTTAAGGAGAAAACAGCATGGGAGAATAAAAAAAACATCAGCCCTCTATGACTATTGATGAACAGATAAATAATTTAAAAGAGATTGGATTAATTGTTGAGGATGAGGAGTATGCCAGAAAGATTCTAAATGATATTTCATATTTTAGATTAATAAAAGCATTTAGCCTTAATCTTAAACCCAAGAATGGTAATTATGCAGACTGTCAAATTATTTTGCTGAGAAATATGGTGTTTTAGGATATTTTAATGAAAATAATTTTGCAGATGTGAATTATCATAAAGAATTTTTGAATGACATTAATCAGGAAATACATAGAAATATTTAGTTTTGGTACATTGTCGAAATTTTATAAAAATATGCTTAATCGGGATAAAAAGGCAATAGCTAAGTCTTTTGGAGTAGGCTATACATATCTGGAAAGCTAATTGAAAAGTATGAGTATGTAAGGATAGACACAATGGGTTTTCCCGATAATTGGAAAAGTCTGCTTAGTTCTTAAAAACAATTCGCTCTAATTGTACTTTTTTGTATATTTCCTTGTACAATCCCTCTGAATATAGTAAAATTTACATAGGTTTCTAATGGAATAATTGGATGCTTATTTGGGATATTTATTGGTTATCGAAGGCTTGATAACAAGCCAAAATATTGTAGGAGGAATGACTATGAGTAAAAAGTCAATTTTTATGATGCTTGCGGTTTTTGTGGCAGGCATCGCAGCAGTTCTTTTTTTACCTAAGACGGTACAGGCAGCGGAGGTAACGGAGAATGGAGAATACACACTGGTATTGACAGGCGATTATTATGGTGGAGATGTATTTGTTGATGGTAGTAAACAATCTAAATTAATCAGATTTAATTTTGAACCCGGAGAAACAACAGTAAATGTAGCTGAACTTACAAAAGGAATTGAAGTGTTTAATGGAGAAACAGTATTTGAGGGCTGGATTAAAAGCAACTCGCCAAATAACATTGTAAGTGAGCTTACAAAAGACGATTTTAATTTAAACGAAGAATTAAACGGACAAACTTATACCAATTGCTGCCACTTGTACGCTAGGTTTTCTAATCAGGAATTAACTGAGACCGAAAAATATTATATAATTTTAGATGGATATGCAGGTGAAATTAATGGTGAGGATAAAATACTCATTTCGCAAAAGGCAGATGATTTTACCACAGTTGATTTGTCAAAATATACAGCAGTTCGTGATGGTTACAAATTTTGCGGCTGGGGCTGCGATGGTAAAATCGTTACTTCCATAGATAAATCATATTTTACAGAAAAATATACAGTAACAGTTACAGCATTATATAAAAGCAGTGAACCATATGATGACGATGAAGATAATGTAACAAACTATACGCTGATTCTTGATGCCAATGGTGGAACATTAGATGGAGAAACTTCTCCGAAATATAATTATATCGGAGGAAAAGATAGTTCCACGAGTATGTTGATATTTCACTATATCCCAGAAAGAGCGGGATATAAGTTCATAGGTTGGAATTCTAAAAAAGATGGCTCCGGAAAAAATTACACAAGTTTATATTGGAGAGACTGGAGTGGAGACAGCAAGAAAGAATTTGATCGTGACACATCAATGGGAGATAGGAACTACTATAAATATCTGACATTATATGCTGTATGGGAAAAGGAAAAAATTTCTACGTCTGATGACACAGTAAAAGAGATAGAAGCCGTTGACGGTATCAAAGGAAGCGTTATATTTGAGGATGAAGTAATCAGAGAATATACGTTAGAAATCAAAAAAATTGACATTCCTGATAATCTTTTGGATGATATAAAATATCTCGTTGATATTAATGTACTTTCGGGACATGAAATAGTTGAAATTAACGGCATTAAAATGAAAATTAAGTTTGAACTTCCGGAAGAATTGAAAGGTTATGATTTCTATGAAATTGTTTATATTTCCCGTAATCAAATGATTAAAAAAAGAATTCCTGCAACCGTAAAAGATGGTTACATATATTTTGAAACAACGCATCTGAGCCAATATGGTGTTGTGGCAAAGAACAACAGCCAGGAGACTCCGGGTGGTAATGAAGAAATCGTAACAACACCTGATAATAGCGGTAACGATACAGAGGTAACAACACCTGATAACAACGGTAACGATACAGAGACAACAACTCCTTCAGCATCAGAAAACAACACAGGCAATCCTGATGCCGGAGACAATACGGCAATGTATCTTGTATTAGGTTTTGCAGCACTTTTGGGTGTGGGAACTGTAACATTCTGGAAAAAATTCAGAGTGCAGTAAGCAAATAGAAAACTTCAATCACTAAAATGTGATTGGAGTTTTTTATATCATAGCAAAAAAAGGTTTTGAATTAACAAAAGAGGTACAACAGTATGGACATTGGGATAATGTTTTAGATGCATTTAAAGAGTGGAAATAGTTACTGGTAAATGTATTTTTATATGTGGCAAAATGACTACTGATATGGTAAAATTATTACTAGATAAATCGGTATAGGAAAGGACGGGTTTTTATGAAAAAAAGAAGTGTGGCAGGACGTTTTATAAGCCTTGGAATAGCGGTTGTCCTGCTGATAGTTGGAATATCTGTCGGATTTAAGATGGATGTTTTCAAAAACTTTAAAGATGTGGCAGGAACGGTGCATTTTAACGGAACAATTTTACTTAAAATAATAATTGTTATAGCGTTGTTATTTGCCATAAACGCAGTATTACAGTTATTTTTTGGTTTGTTTCGCGGGAAAACGGGGCGTGTCGGAACAATGGGAGCAGTAGTGGCGAGTCTTGTAAAATACGCAATTGTTATAGTCGGTTTCTGCTGGGTACTTACACTTATCGGTGTTAATGTAAGTACGATTTTTGCAAGTCTTGGAATCGTTGCCCTTGTCCTCGGTTTTGGTGCAGAAAGCCTTGTGGCGGATGTTGTAACAGGTATTTTTATCCTCTTTGAAAACCAGTTTAATGTAGGAGACATAATAGAAGTAAACGGGTTTCGAGGAACAGTTGAGAGCATCGGCATACGTACAATCAGCCTTAAAGATACAGGCGGTAACACAAAAATTATTAATAATTCAGATTTAAAGAACATTATTAACCGTTCTGAAAGCGGTTCGGTTGCAGTCTGCGAAATAGGAGTATCATACAATACCGACCTTGAAGATTTTGAGAAGAGAATCGGTGCTGTGTTAAAGAATATTAAAGAGAAAAATTCAACCGTATTTATTGGTGATGTATCGTACCTCGGAGTGGAAGAACTTGGTGATTCCCAGGTCGTTTTGAAATTTAAGGCAGATGTGGAAGAAAAAAATCTTTTTTCAGGCAGAAGATTACTTAACAAGGAATTAAAATGCGCATTTGACAAGGAAGGATTTGAAATTCCATTTCCACAGATTGATGTACATAACAGGTAAAGTAAAACAGGAGTTTGTATGAGAGATGAATTTAACAATTCTTCAAATTATGACGAATTTTCCGGATGCGATGTAAAAGAAGACCATTTTCCTATGGAGTATGATATGCCCTCTGAAAACGGTCAGTCTATAGAATTTCGTATGCCTGCCGAGTATTTTGAAAATAACTCTTATGGCGATGATTCAGGAAAAGACAGTCATAATAATAAACTAAAAAAACGTCATAAAATCAAAATGATGGCGTATCTTGTAGCTTCTTCCGTAGCGGTTCTGACAGTATTGCAGGTAAATCCGCTTAAAGCATTGGACTATGTGAAGAAAAATAACAATAGCAATAGCAATAGTAATGATGTTGTTGAGCCGGTGGGTGACTGGGGCTATGATAATGATATGCATATTTTGAAACCTGTATTGGAAAATGGCAGCCCGAATGGTGCGGTTACGGTTCCTCAGTATGGACTTGAGAACGTTGTTCTGGATGAAGAATATGTGTACTGTCAGGAAAAAGAAGATTCATATTATTACCTGTGGTCGGGAGCAGCATACAGCAACCCTGTATCCGGTGGAAATGAAAATGCATACTATGACTACGATACCAATACACTTCATCTTAAAGATTGTAATTTAGAGGTTATTGCTGTCAACCTTATGGGAAATGATTTTACCATAGAGGTTGAGGGCGAATGTCATATTGGATATATCTGTTCATACGGTTTTTATTACGGAAACAGTATAACAATAAAAGGCTCTGAAGGAATTCTGTATGTCAATGAAGATGGCAACATGGATTATGGAATTGAGATTAATGCAGAGGACAGTAAGAGCGGGCTGTTTATTGACAATATGGCAGGACTGACTGTGGGTGGTAAAATAGCACCGGTGTGCATATCATATACAGATATGGAACATGCTGTTTACTGGAATACGTCATCAATGGAACTTAAAGGTGATTATAATTATTTGATTGAAGAAACATCTGATAGTGGCAGATTCAATAATTGAAGGTTAGCGTTGGCTGAATTCTGAAAACAGAAATATGGATATTACAGCTGTTTAAGATATTACATAAAACGGCCTAATGCCCGATTGGGGTTAGAAGTCAATACTTTTATTTTATACATTCTATCAAGAATAAACATACTGCCCCAGAATACAGGAAAAGCGTTGGTTACCGAACAGGTCCAACGCTTTACATCCATTTACACTTAATCTTAAAATCTTATCAAAAGAATGTCATGTGTCAGCTGACAGAAACTTTGCGCACCACATTGCCCACTTTGACAATGTAGCATCCCTTGCGGAGATTCAGCTCATAAGTCTTGTCCACTCCGTCA
>OIZA01000478.1_pt1 | contig 20536 bp, 12 predicted proteins | sample 1588381 | NCBI WGS metagenome assembly OIZA01 (sample SAMN03283277) | human gut metagenome | biome: human-associated habitat; material: feces | host: Homo sapiens | place: Peru | collected 2012 | reverse complement strand
CTGTCGCCTGCGGCGACATCTCTCCCCGCCGGGGAGAGTCGGCCCCTGTTAGGGGAGGCAAGCGGGATTTCGGATAACTAACTTGGCTCCCCTAACAGGGGAGCTGGCGCGGCGCACAGCGCCGTGACTGAGGGGTTCTGCCTCCCTCTTCGAGGGAGGTGGCTCGGCGACAGCCGAGACGGAAGGAGTTCACTCCCTCAGTCTCGCTCCGCTCGACAGCTCCCTCTCAGAGGGAGCCTTTATACAAGGGTGCCTTTGTTTTTCGGTTCATCCCTGCCGCCCGTGGGCGGCGGGGATCAGCCGAAAACTCTGCCGAAAAATACGCGCTATCCAGCCCTGCGGGAACGCAGGGCTGGATATGGAGTTTTTATGCGAGTTTTTGCTGCATTATTTGCCGAGAACCGTGTTCACGACCGCCGCCGCGTCAAGCACCGTTACGGTATGGTCGCCGTTCACGTCCGCCGCGAGGAACTTCGCGCGGCTGAGTGCGTCAAAGCTGGCGTACTCGGTGTTGTAGATGTTGTAGACGAGCTGCGCATCGTTCACGTCGATGTTGCCGGTGCCATTCACATCGCCGGTGTAAACCGCCGCCGCCGCGGTGCCGCTGCCCGCCTTGACGGCGGCGATGGCCTCGGTCTTAACCGTGTCCGCATTTTCCGCGGAGATCACGAGCCAGCAATAGCCGCCGTACTTCTCAGAGGAGAACATCGTGTCCGCGCCGTAGGCAAGGACGCTGTCGCTCTTGGCAACGACGAGCCAGATGCTCTGTCCGTCGAGCTTCACATACTCATACACCTCAACGCTGTAGGGATTCACCGCGGTCTTGGTGACGGTGACGGTCAGCGGCGCGCCGGTGAGCAGGCTGCCGGGGATCGTGACGGTGCCGTCCGCGCCGACGGTGAGCTCGGTATCGCCGGCCTTCACGGTGTAGGTGTAGCCGTCCTTCTTGTTGATTTTAAAGGTGGTGTCTTCACCGTTTTTCGCCGTGAGGATCAGACCGCCCTGCACGTCGTCGGTGTCGCCGGTGATGGTGATGGTCGTCGTCGGAATGACGATAGCCGTCTTTTCCACGGTGATAATCAGCTCGCCCTTGATGTCCGCGCCGGAGATCGTGTAAACGCCCTCGGTCGTCGCGGTGGCCGTGACGGTGTTGCCGCCCGCAGTGACGGTGACGGTGTAGTTGTAGCCGTCCGCCTTTGTCAGCTTGAAGGTATAATCCGTCTTGTAGGTGGCCGTCGCCGCATTCTCGCTCACATCGCCTGCGCCGGTGCCGGTAACGGTGACGGCGTAGGTCTTCGGCGTGGCCGTGACCACGATCTCGCCGGTGACGTTCTTAATGGTGAAGCTGCCGTCGCCGTTGTTCGTGACGGTAGTAGTCTCGCCGCCCATCGTGGCCGTCACGTCATAGCAGCCGTAGTCGTCGCCGTTGGCCTTGAAGGTGTAATCCGTGCCCGCAGCAGCGCTCGCCGCGCCGGAGAAGCCCTCGGGCAGCGTGACGCTGTAGCCGCCGACGGTGATCGTCGCGGCCGCGGTGGTCTCGTCGATGTTCGCTGCGGGGGCGTCCTGCGCGTTGGCATTGGCTTTGGCGTCAACGTTTGCCTTGGTAATTGTCACCTTGCCCGCGCCGACGGCCTTGCCGGTGAAGGTGAGCGTGGCGGCAGCGGTGCCGCTGTCCTTATTCGCGCCGTAGCCCGCGATTTTCAGCGTGCCGGTCGTCTCGTCCACAACGACATCCTTCACGTCCGCGCTCTTGTAGGTGAGAACGTCCTTGTCGTAGCTAACCTCGAAGTAATAGGCGTTGTAGGCATTGCCGTCCTTGTGGGTGACGTTCAGAGCAACCGGGGCGTCCTCGCCGACGTTGATGCCGGCATCGCCGCTCGCGGCCACGCTGTAGCCCTTGGGAACTTCCGGCGTGGGCGGGTTCGGATCGGTGCCGCCGTTGTTGGTAACGTTGACGGTAGTCGTGTAAGTACCGAGCACTGCTCCATCGTAGCTGGTATCCACGATGGCCTGAACATCCACAGAAACTGTATAAGTACCGGTGGGCGTATCCTTGGCAACAGTATAGGTTGCTTTCCATACGGGCTGTCCCGCCGTGACCGTGATGGGAGCGCTAAACGTACCATCCGTCCAATAGGTTCTGCCGGTGTTTGGGTCGTTCTCCATCGGAGAAGCCGTGCCGCCCGCCGTCAGTGCAGAAAGAGTGAGATACGAGGTTTCTCCGGTCTCTTTCTTTGCCCAATCGGCCTGAAATGCGTAATAATTGCCGCCGTTGACGGAGGTGAACAGCACGTCCACGGTCTTGTCCGCCGTGCCGTCCACGGTGACGTCTCCGCCCGTGAAGGTGTAGTCCCCCTCGACGGGCGCTGCCGCGGCCGTCCCGACAAAGAGTGAGCTGAGCATTACCAGCGCAAGGATAAATGCCAGCGCTTTACGAGTTTTCATATTGAGTATTCCTCCTTTTTACCAGGTCATGGCCTGATACGCTGCATGCGTTTCGGACAGGCAGGCGCGGTTGATCTGCATGGCTACCAGTGCGCTCGGCGTACCGACAGCGCAGGTGGACAGCGCATCGAACGCCTTATAGGCGCCGTGAGTTGTGGACAGGCAGGCGCGGGAAACAAGTGTTGCGTCAAGTGCGTTCACAATGCCATCCCCGTTCACGTCGCCCTTGAGGCGGACGATGATCTCGTCGCCCTTGGCGAGGTTGGCGGTAAAGCTGTGCGTTTCGCCGCTGTTCGCCGCGGTGAGCTTCGTGTAGGTCTCGCCGCTCTTGACGAGCACGACGCACGCCTTGTCGCACGCCACGGTGAAGGTGTTTTCACCGGCAGCCCAGCCGCTCGCCGGGGCCGTCACGGTGACGGTGGGAGCGCCGGTGCCGCTGCCCGCCGGGAACGTCGTCACGTTGTTCTCCGTCGTGCCGGCCGCCGTGCCGTTGCCGATAACCGGCGCAAACGCCGGGATCTCCGCCTGCGCAAGCTTCACATAGTAATAGTATGTCTTGCCATCTTCCTTAACGTTGAGGGTGGTATTATTGACATACGACTTTGTTTTTCTCATCGTAATGCTCGAAGTCAGGTTGGCCGTCGCATCGTTGGATGCCTTGCCCTCCACGCTGCCTTTGATGATCTGATAGCTTCTGCGGCCAGCGGCGGTAATGTCTTCGGCAACATAGACCAATATCTCACCGGCATAGGTTTTAGCACCATCAACGACCAGTTCGGAATACTGTACAAGTTCCACCTTGACCGCGGGGATGGTTCCCTCGGGATACCGCGTCGAGTTGCTGCCCGCAGTGACCTCCAGCTCCTGCGTAAGGTTGTACTCCAGAATCTGCGGCCAATCCGGCGCACCGGGGTTCTTCGTCACCAGCGTGACGGTGTAGGTGTCCTTGGAGTCGGCCTTGGTGTCGTTCGCCGTGAAGACGAGCGTATAGACGCCGTCCTCGGGCGTAAGGGTATATGTGCTTCCCTCGATGGTGACGGCTTCCGCGCCGTTGACGGAGACCTTATAGGTCAGAGGATCGCCGTCCGCGTCGTAGAACAGGCCGTCAAGATTGAGCGTCCATGTATCGCCCAGCGTGATCTTCTCGCGAACCGAAGCGGTACTCGCCGCGAGGATGGGACGCGCATTCACGCCGACAAGCATGAAGTCATAATAGGTAGTGAGAGTATAATCGCCGTAGGTCTCGTTCTCGATATTCTGAGAGACGGAAACGGCCTGCGCCAGACGGTAATTATCCGCCGCGTAGAGCTTGATGTCGTCTGTCAGCTCTGCGCCAATGGCCGCGCCGGTGCTGACGACAGCATCGGCAGTCATGCCGGAAAGCTCGTAGTATGGGCGCTCCAGCGTATCGACGTCCTCATCCATGCGGATCAGGATAAGGCCTGCCGAAGCCTTGTTGTTCTCAACGCGCAGCGAATCATACTGCGTGACGGTCACACTCTTGACGTTCACCTTGCCCTCTCCCGCGCCAGTGGTGTCATTGCCGACGCCGGACAGCGTGGCGGCCGAGAGATCGGTGATCGTCGGCCAGCTCGTGGGCATCACGGTGTGGAACGTAAATGTGACGGACTGCGTACCCCAGTCGTCGCCGGAGTAACCGACCATCCTAATGACATAGTCGTTGGAATCATTGGCGACGTATGTATACGGCTTATATGTCGCGTGAGAAACGGCATTGCAAAAACGCACGCCGTTCTCGATGTCCTTCGAGTCGTTATCCTCAAAATAATCCTCGGCGTTAAGCGTTATCGTAGCGCCGAAGGGAACATCAAAGGTGTAAGCCTCCTGCACGCCTTCCTTGCGCGTGGCCTTGTGATCCTCCATCACCGTGACATGCGTGACCCACTCCACATATTCGCCGTAGGGGTCGGTCGCGCGGAAGGTGACAGTGCGCTCACCAACACGACTCTTGCTCGCGCCGGTGGCGTAGCCCGTGTTGGGATAGTAGGTATGGAAGCTGGGGTCCTTGTCGTCCTTGAAAGTGAACGTCAGTCTGCTTTGCTCGCCGTTGTCACCCGTATCCTTGAGATCATCGCCAAACACCTTCGAGAGGTCGGGTTTCCAGTTCGTATAATATGAGCCGCCGCCCGTCCACATCGCTTCTGTGCGTTCTTCATCCTTGGCAGTATCCAGAATGTAGGGCTTGTAGTTGGTAACGCTTTCGCCCGTGACAGTCAGGGTGTAGGTATACACATCGGAGAAGAGCGGGCCGAGAGCAGCACGGAATTTCAGGGTGTGCTCTCCGACCGTTTCAAAGGCACGGCTGAATTGGGCGCCTCTTTTCGCACTGCGCAGGAAGAAGAACTCTTCTCCGCCGTCGATAGAAACGTAGTAGTCGAAATCCGTGAATATGCTGGCATCGTCCTGGAAGACGTTGTCCAGATACACGTTGGCGTATGCGCCGGCTGCGGCACTGCCGCTGCCGGATTCGACCAGCCGCGTGGGCGTATGCTTAACGTCCAGTTTAACGATATAGGTATCGGACGATTCAACCTTACCGTCGTTGGCCTTGAAAATCAGCTTGACGCTGTTCTCGGTGGTCGCGGGGGTGTAGCTGTACTTCGCGTCCGCGGCTTCAAACTCGCCGTCGTTGACGGATACCTTGTAGGTCAGATCGTCGCCGTCCGCATCATAAAAGATCGTGGAGAGATCCAGCTCCCAGGGAATGCCTTCATAGGCGCTGGCCTTGACGCTCGCCTTCACGCCCTCTGCCAGCGTCGGCGGGGTGTTGGGCTTTTCCACCGTGAGCTGCACGACATAGTTATCGGCCGTCGCGGCGGATTTGTCGCCGTAGATATGGATGGTATAAACGGCGGCTTCCTCCGGGGTGACGGTGAACGTGCCGTCAAAGGACTGCTCCGCGCCGCCCGTAGTGCCTTTGCTGACGCGGACCTTATAGCTTCCGGGGATGTTGATGCCGTCCAGCGCCGCCGGGTCGACGGTGTACGTCTCGCCCAGGTTGATCGTCGCTTGCGTGTCGATGCCGATGGCCGTGTAGGTGATTTCGATGCCAGAAGAGGCATTTGCGTTCGAGGTATCATTGCCGTAAGCGGTCTCGGTCTTCGTGTCGCCGGCGTTTGCCGCTTTATAGCTGCCCGCGCTTCCATATCTCGCGCTCTTGAATCTCAGATTGCCCTGATCCTTGGCATCAATATCATCATAGTAGAGGTTGGCGTCCACCTTATAGCGAACACCCACGGGAACAAACACGCTGAGCTTGTCCGGCGCATCGGCCTTCTTGGTGGGTATGTGGTTCGACACCTTCTCGATCGTGACGGTGAGATCCGCGTATTCGCCGTAGGGGTCGGTCGCGCGGATGGTCACGGTGTGGGTGCCGTCCGGCTTCAGATAGTCGGCGTGGATGCCGACGGTCGGATAGTATTCCGAAAAATCACTGCCATCGATGCTGTAGGAGTAGGTCAGAGTGTCGCCGTCCGGGTCGCTGAAAGTGCTCGCCAGATCGGGCTTCCAATACGTGACGTTGACGGCGGAGCCGAGCTGACCGGGGCCCTCGGTCGGGTTCTTCACGACGGGCGCGTGGTTATTGATATCCGCGCCGGTCGCTGTGACCGTCCAGGTATACACGCCGGAGGCTTTGCCCTCGTCAAGGGTCTTCGCAGTGCTGGCCTTGAAGAGCAGCGTATGCGTGCCGGCCTTCGTCGGGGCGTAAGTATAATAGCGGTAGTTCGACAGGGTGATCTGCTTGTATTCGCCGCCGTCGATCGACACGAAATAGTTGAGGCCGATGCTCTGCGGGTGCTTGATCAGCGAGCCGATGCTCAGCTGCACTGCTGTGCCGGTCGTGGTATCGGTGGTGCTGCTGTCCGCGCCGTTGACCACGGGATATTCCGGGTTATTGAGGATCACGGTGCAGTTCTGCAGCGAATCCGCCTTGCCGTCGTTCGCCTTGAACGTGAGACGGGCGTTGACGAAGTTTTCGCCGTAGGTGTAAGTATAGGCTTCCGGCTTCTCCAGCTTCGTAAACTCGCCGCCGTTCACGGAGACGTAGTAGGTCAGCGTGTCGCCGTCGGCGTCGGTGAAGAATTTAGTGACGTCGGTGGTGTAGGTCTCGCCGTCCGGCTTCACCACCGTGTACAGCGCAACGCCGGAAGCCAGCGCCGGGGCGGTGTTGGTGAAGCCTTCGATATCAATGCAGACCATAGCGACATTGTCGCCGCTCTCCAGAATGGCAAAGAAGATCTTCTGTCCGGCCGTCTTGACCTTGTTGAAATCTTCCTGCGTAAGATAGAACATTGCTGCGTACGTCTCTTCATTTGCGTCGTTGTGTCCGGTCAGAGGAAACGCGGACGGCGCTATATTGGGTATGGCTCCGCACGGGCAGTTGACCGTCAGATCCAGCGATCCCCAGGCAAGCGCGACCTCCGTCGTGCCGTTGGGCACCACGACCTTGTAAACCTTGGCCGTGGCGGGGTCGGTCATCGTCAGACCGGTATCCAGCGCCGTGTAAACGGTTTCGCCAACCGTGACGGTGGGGGCAACGCTGCCGCTGTTGTCGGCTTCGACTTCAATGGCAATTACCGCACAGCCGGCAACATCGCCATTCGCAGCATAGTATATAAACTGCGCGAAAGACAGGCTCCGGCCATCCGCCTTGAGCGAGGCAAGCTGTTCCTCGGTGCAGTACTCTGCGCTGACAGCACCGGCTTCCTCGTTCTCTCCGTGGCCGGTAAGCGGGAAGGTTGCTGTTCCTGTATTGGCGGTAAGATTATCTATTAAGTGACAGGGACAGCAGACCAGAGCATTCCCGGCATCCGCCGCAGCCTGCCAAAAAAGCGTGACCGATTCGGTGCCGCTGGGGACTGTTACCTTGTAAAGCTGATCGCCGTAGCTATTCGCAACGCCGACATAGGTAACGTCGTAGGCGGTACCGTCGACTTTGACAATCGGCGGGGCGACGGTCTCCTCGTCGGCCTGTACCGCCACATCTTCTGCTGCTTGAACAGCAGGGGCGGCGTCTCCCTCTGCGGCGAGCGCTGCGGCGGGCAAAAGCCCGAGAATCATCAGCGCGGCCAACAGAAGGGACAGTAGTTTCTTTCTCATGTGTGTCTGTTGCCTCCTTAAAAAAATATTTCTCTCGGAACGTGGAACGTGCGCCGCCCGTCTTGCCTCCGTCCGTAAAGGGCGGAGGAAGGCAGGGAGGCGCTTTGTTTTGTCCCGGCGGCTTTACCGGAACGGGAAAGGGCGAGCGCGGAGACCGCGAAAAACGATCTCCGGCTAAAACGGCACGGGTGGCCGGTGTAGCTGGGAATGGGTTGAAATGACTCCTTCAGTCAGCGGCTTTGCCGCTGACAGCTCCCTCGGGGAGGGAGCCATTTTTAAAGGTGTCCCGGCTCTGCCGGGACTTCCTTTTAGGAGCCTCCCTTGTGTAAAGGGAGGTGGCGCGCAGCGCCGGAGGGATTGTCATTTTCCGAAGTCTGCAATCCCCCAGTCAGCTTCGCTGACAGCCCCCTTTACACAAGGGGGCCTTTATACGTGGGGGCCTCTGCGCTCCTGAGCCTCCCTCTGACGAGGGAAGTGGCTCGGCGTCAGCCGAGACGGAAGGAGTTCACTCCCTCAGTCTCGCTCCGCTCGACAGCTCCCTCGAAGAGGGAGCCTTTACGGGGGAAAACCCTTCCGTCAAAACCTTCGGTTTTGCCACCCCCACCCCCCTCTCTGTCGCCTGCGGCGACATCTCTCCCCGCCGGGGAGAGTCGGCCCCTGTTAGGGGCGGCAAGTGGGGTTGCGGAAAACTATCTTGGCTCCCCTCGTCAGGGGAGCTGGCGCGGCGCAAAGCGCCGTGACTGAGGGGTTTCTTAGCCGCTGCGGCGATTTCACGTTCTCAAGCCTCCCTCTTTGAGGGAGGTGGCTCGGCGCCAGCCGAGACGGAAGGAGTTCACTCCCTCAGTCTCGCTCCGCTCGACAGCTCCCTCGAAGAGGGGGCCTTTAGCTCTGCTTCCCGATACCGCTCTCTTTCCTTATATAAAATAAGGTAGCCCGGTATCAGGGAGCGGCAGCGACGGCGGCGGAGGTAGTTTCGGCGCGGGGCGGCTCCTGCGTGCGGATGGCCTTGATCTCGCCTTTTTTCACCGTGACGGTCACATGCCCGCTGGAGAGTTGGCGCATGGTGCGCAGCAGCTCCCATTCCGCGGCGGAGATGCCGAGCGTTTCCGCCTGTTCGGCTTCCAGCTCGCGGTTGATGCGGCCCATCACGTCCGTCCAGCGGCCGAGCCGCGCTTCAAAGTATTGCAGGCCGACGGTCTTCACGGGCTTGAGGTTTTTCCCCTGCTTGCGCTTCATTTCCTTGAGCAGCGCATAGAGCTCCTCGTCCGTGTCGTTCGCGTGGTCGCGGGCGAATTTCTCCTCCGCGGCCTTTCGCACCGGTTCGGCCAGAACCTGCTGGATATGCGCCTGATTCAGCATGCCGCGCGATTTCGCCGTCATTTTGTTCGACATCGTGTGCCTCTCCTCGTACAGTTTTTTGACATAGCAATGCCCGGAGACACGAAAATGCCGCTATTCCCGCTGTGGGAGTTTTTCGGCCTTTTCCGTCTTCAGAAAACAAAAACGCCGACCTCTTTCCCTTGCGGGAAAGGATCAGCGGATTCGTCTTCACTACTGTACACACGGAGAGCTCGCCCGCTGTCAGATGGTCCCGGACATGATAATTCTTCTGGCTTACGATCTGGAGAATCGCTTCTCCGCGCCCGTATCCTACCTTCTCCCGGAGCCTTGCTCCGAAATGGCGGACTTTCGTCCCGGCGGCTTTCGCCGCTTCGGTACGGACTCACGCATACAGTACCGTGCGTGCAAGGGGATTCGCACCCCTTTTCTTTTTTCACCGGCGCCTGACTCATTTCTGAGCCTTTACAGCGGACGGCTATGTGTCCTTGCAGACCTATTCAGTTGGTTGGTTGAAACAAAAAGCAGACAATTCCTTTTACCTGTGGTATGTTTTAAAATGTCAAGATGTAGTATATAAAAAACAAATAGATCACTATATCTTCGATTGTTGTTTTGAAACAAAAAGCCTACCATTATTTCGAGCGGGTTTGGCAAAATCATGTGCTTTTTTCGCCGCAACATGCCGGAGAAAGGGATAGAAAAACCGAAAAAGCTATGCTATGATACGAAAATGGAAAGTCCAAATGGCAGAAAGGGTGGTTTTGCCCCATGCAGAAGAAAAAAATCGCCAATCTCATCATGGTGCTCATCATTGCGGCGCTCGCCGCCGGCGGCGGGCTCTGGGCGTTCAGCCAAAGGGACGCCGCCCCTGCCGCGCTCGGCACGGAGTACCATATACAGGAACTAAATGATAATGTACTGACCGAGCCGGGGCAGGAACTCACCTGCACCATCACGATCCGGTGCGACACCGTGCTCCAAAGCCTTGATTCGCTGCGCGAGGAGAAACTCCCCTATGTCCCGCGCGACGGCGTGATGCTGCCGGAGACGACGGTATCCTTTGCCGAGGGAGAGACGGCGTTCGACGTATTGCAGCGCGTTTGCGCCGCAGCAGAGCTGCAGCTCGAATACAGCTGGACACCGCTCTACGACAGCTATTATATTGAAGGCATCGGCCATCTGTACGAATTTGACGCCGGACCGGAGTCCGGCTGGATGTATAAGGTCAACGGCACGTTCCCCAACTACGGCTGCTCAAGCTATGTGCTCACGGGCGGCGAGGAAATCGTCTGGTGCTACACCTGCGCCGGGCTTGGCGACGACGTCGGCGCGGCGGTTATGGCGAAATGAGAGCAGACGCCTTTTCCAAGCGCCATCCGGCGGTGAACTTTGTGTTCTTCCTCGGCGCCATTCTCGGCGGGATGCTCAACCAGCACCCGGCGTATCTGCTCGCGGGGGTCGTCAGCGGCGCGGCTTATTATCTTCTGCTGCATGGGCGGCGGGGCTGGCGGTTCATCGGGGGTCTTGTTCCCCTGTTTCTCGTGTTCACGGCGGTCAACCCGCTCTTTAATACATACGGGGCGACGCTGCTCTTTACATACTTTGACCGCCCGTACACGCTCGAAGCACTTTATTACGGCGCGGCGCTCGCGGCGGTGTTCGTCAATATGCTGCTCTGGTTCGGCTGCTATAACGCCGTGCTGACAAGTGACAAGTTTACGAGCCTTTTCGGCAATCTGATTCCGGCGCTCTCGCTTTTGCTCGTGATGGTGCTGCGCATGATCCCAAATCTGATGCGAAAGGCCCGGCAGATCGCCGGGGCCAGAGCGTCCATCGGGCGGGGCGTTTCCGAACAGGACGGCACAAAGGAAAAGCTCGCCGAGGGGATGACCGTGCTCGGTACGCTGACATCGTGGGCGCTCGAGGGCGGCATCGTAACGGCGGACTCCATGCGCAGCCGCGGCTACGGCTGCGCGAAGCGGACGAGCTTCCAGCGCTACGCGATGACCGGCACGGACTGGCTGCTGCTCGCGCTGGAGATCGCGCTGCCGGTGCTCGTTCTTGCTTTCGGCGACGCTGAAGCGGCGTATACGCCGGACCTCTATATTGCTCCCCTCCGGGGGCTGCCGGTGCTCGGCTTTGCCGCTTACGCCGCATTTCTTCTGATCCCCACCGTTCTACATATAAAGGAGACCGTTCAATGGAACATTTCGATATCCAGAATCTGACCTTTTCTCACGCCGCGGCGAAGGGCAAGCTCTCGCTCGACGGCGTTTCGCTGCGCATCCGCGCGGGGGAATTTCTCGTGCTCTGCGGGCGCTCCGGCAGCGGCAAGACCACGCTGCTGCGCCATCTCAAAACGGTGCTCACGCCGAACGGCAAACGCAGCGGCGAGATCCTCTTCTGCGGCACGCCGCTCGCGCAGGTATCCGGGCGCGACCAGGCCGCGAAGATCGGCTTCGTGATGCAGAACCCGGACGACCAGATCGTCACGGACAAGGTCTGGCACGAGCTCGCGTTCGGGCTCGAAAGTCTTGGCTGCGACCAGACGACCATGCGCACGCGCGTGGCGGAAATGGCCTGCTACTTCGGCATTCAGGACTGGTTCCACCGCGACGTCGCCACGCTTTCCGGCGGGCAGAAGCAGCTTTTGAATCTTGCTTCCATCATGGCGATGCAGCCGGAGGTGCTGATCCTCGACGAGCCTACGAGCCAGCTGGATCCCATCGCCGCGAGCGATTTTCTCAACACCGTGCGCAAGATCAATACCGAGCTCGGCACGACGGTCATCATCACCGAGCACCGGCTCGAGGATATTTTCCCCTATGCCGACCGCGCCGTCGTGATGGACGGCGGAAAGATCATCGCGGACGATGCGCCCGCGAACGTCGGGCAGCTGCTCTTTGAGCAGAAAAATCCCATGTTCGCCGCCATGCCCACGCCCGTGCGCGTATTCTACGGCGCGGGCTGCACCGGGGAAAGCCCGCTGACTGTCCGGCAGGGGCGAAACTGGCTGAGCAATGAATTTCCCACTGTGCCGAAGATCAAGGCCGAGCCCGCGAGCGCCCCGACGGAAGTCGATGATCCGGCGCTGAGCTTGAAGGAGCTGTGGTTCCGGTACGAAAAAGACGGCCGGGACATTCTGCGCGGCGTTTCCGCAGAGATCCCCGCCGGGGATATCTATGCCATTCTCGGCGGCAACGGCGCGGGAAAATCCACGACGCTCAAAGCCATTTGCGGCATCTGCCGCCCATACCGAGGAAAAATCAAGCTCTTCGGCAAGCCGATGGAGAAATACAGCGCGAAGGAGCTGTTCCGCGGCTGCATCGCCATGCTGCCGCAGGATCCCAAGAGCCTGTTCGTGAAAAAGACCGTGCGGGAAGACCTCGCGGAGATGACCGCCGACGCGGAAAAGATCGCGCGCACGGCGGAGATCTGTCAGATCACGCCGCTGCTCGAGAGCCATCCTTACGATCTCTCCGGCGGCGAGCAGCAGCGCGCCGCGCTTGCCAAGGTACTGCTCACCGAGCCGAAGCTCCTGCTGCTCGACGAGCCGACGAAGGGCATCGACAGCTTCTTTAAGGAGACGTTCGCCGCGATCCTCGCCGATCTGAAAAAGCAGGGCATCACCATCGTCATGGTGTCGCACGACGTGGAGTTCTGCGCCCGGTACGCCGACCGCGTATCCATGTTCTTTGACGGGCAGATCCTCACGACCGACACGCCGCGCCGGTTTTTCGGCAACAACAGCTTCTATACGACCGCGGCGCACCGCATGAGCCGCCATGTGTTCGACATGGCCGTCACAGCGGAGGACGTCATCGACCTTTACCGGAAAAACAAGGAGGCCTGATCCGTGAAAAAGTCCCATATCGCGATGCTGGCGGATTTCTTTATCGTCCTCCCTCTGACGATCTATCTCGGCATACGCTTTCTCCCGGGGCGGGGGTACTATATTACAAGCACGCTCGTGATCGCGGAGCTGATCGTGCCGTTCCTGCTGGCGTTTGAGAGCCGGAAGCCGCAGGCGCGCGAGCTTGTAGTGATCGCGGTGCTCTCCGCGCTGGCCGTAGCCGCGCGCGTGGTGATCCCGCTGCCGCACTTCAAGGCGATCTTCGCCGTTATCATGCTCTCCGGCATCGCGTTCGGGCCGGAGGCGGGCTTTATGGTGGGCGCGGTCAGCGCGCTTGCAAGCAACTTTTTCTATGGGCAGGGCGCGTATACGCCGTGGCAGATGTTTGCCTACGGCGCGGGCGGCATGCTCGCCGGGTTCCTGTTTGCGAAAAACCGCCTGCCGAAAAAGCCTGTTGTGATGGGTGTGTTCGGCTTTCTTGCCGTGCTGCTGTTCGTCGGGCCGCTGCTCGACACCTGCACCGTGTTCCTTACGCTGCCGGTCATCAACGCGCAGACGGCGTGGCCGCTCTATGTATCCGGCTTCCCGGTCAATCTGAGCCAGGGCATCTGCACGCTGCTCACGATGCTGATTTTCGGAAAGTCCCTGCTCGAAAAGCTCGACCGTGTGAAGCTCCAATACGGGATGGGGGAAGACGATGGGGTTTGAGTTCTGCCACCCGGCGGTGAATTTTATTTTCTTCGCCGCCGCGCTCTATGGCAGTATTGCGTTCTCGCACCCGGTGTTTCTCGCCATCGCCTACGCCGCCGCGTTTGCCTACAGCGTCCGGCGGGGCGGACGGCGCGCGCTCGTTTTCGATCTCTGTCTCCTGCCGCTCGTTTTGTTTTTTGCGCTCTGCTACGCCGGAAACCATCACTTTGGCATGACCGTGCTGCGGCAGAACTTCATTGGGAACAACATGACGGCGGAGAGCCTTGTCTATGGGCTCGTGCTCGGCGTGCGCGCGGCGAACGTGTGCATGTGGTGCAGCTGCCTGTTCCGCGTCGTTTCGTCCGACAAGGTCGTGTATCTCTTCGGGCGCGTGAGTCCGAGGCTCGCGCTCTTTCTCACGATACTGCTGCGGCTCATCCCGCGCCTGAACCGCGAGGCCGGGCGCATCGATCTCGCCCAAAAGGGCATCGGCCGGGGCAGCGATCAGGGGAATGTCTGGGAACGGCTCGTGCACTGCCTTCGCATTTTCTCCATGCTCATCACCTGGCTCATTCAGGCGCTCGCGCTCGAGTCAGACTCCATGAAGAGCCGGGGAAGCGCTCTGCGCGGCCGGACGGCGTTTTCCATTTACCGCTTTGATAACCGCGACCGTGCGTTCGTTATCGCGCTCTTTTCCGGCATCATTCTGACCGGCATGGGCGTGATCCTCGGCGCGACGGGGATGTTCTATGACCCCGTCATTCTTTGGAAGCCGCTGACCGGCCTCGCCGCTGCCTCTGCGGTGGGCTACGCCCTTCTGTGCCTTCTCCCCCTTGGACTGGAGCTCTGGACGGAGTACCGCTTTGAAAAGCTGCGCCGCACGGCGTGACCTACGGCGTTTCGCGCACCCAGCGCAGGAACGTCGGCTGCGATACGCCCAACCGCTCCGCCGCAGCGCGTGAGCTCAGCTCGCCGCAGCTCCAACGGCTGTGCACCTCCGCGAATGCGGGCGGAACTTCCAGCCGCGGGCGGCCGAACGTCTGCCCTCGCGCCCGCGCGGCGGCAATGCCCTCGGCCTGCCGTTGGCGGATGAAGGCACGCTCCGTTTCTGCCACATAGCTGAGAAGCTGCAAAACGATATCCGCCGTCAGCGTTCCGGCGAGATCGCGCTCCTGCCGCGTATCGAGCAGCGGCATATCCAGCACCACGACGCCGACGCGCCGCTCGTGTGTGAGAATTCGCCATTGCTCCAAAATTTCGCGGTAGTTCCGCCCTAACCGGTCAATGGATTTGACGGCCAGCGTGTCGCCGGGGCGCAGCCGCCGCACGAGCCGACGGTAGGCCGGGCGGTCAAAGTCCTTTCCGGACTGCCGATCGGTGAAGATGCGCTCATTCTCCACGCCGAATTCGCGCAGCGCCAGAAGCTGGCGCGCCTCATTCTGCTCGCGGGTCGATACCCGCGCATAGCCAAAGATCTGTGCCATGAGAAAACCTCCGTTTATCAGAATGGCAATAGTGTAACAGCTCACTCCGCCACGCTGCCGGATCTTTGGAAATTCCCTTTTTTCCATCATTCATAAGAAACCTTCTTTGATACTGCCCGTTGTTCGCCGTTGAATCTGACTGTGCCGTATCATGGAAGGTTTTTTCTTTATATTTGGACATTGAAAATGCATGAGTTTTGACAGGCTGACTGCCTGTTTAACAAGAATAGATGCAGAATCTGGAATGCAATTCCAAACGGCTCTCGGCAGCGGCTATGACAAACGGCTTGCAGGGGGCTTTGAATGTGATTTCCTGATGCGGCAAATAAAAAAATCAGAGCAAAGCGAACTTTGCTCTGACTGGCGGAGATGGAGGGATTTGAACCCCCGCGCCGGTTTTCTACGCCGACCTCACGGTTTTCAAGACCGGTCCCTTCAACCGCTTGGGTACATCTCCAAATGTATTTCCGCTCCAACGTTTCTCGGAAAAAGGAGAGAAACTTGGAGAGAAATCCTGATTTTTTCTTAATTTCTTACAGCCGCGACCCGTTGAAAACACAGACGAAACTGGAAAATGGCTTCCAAAATGCTCTCCCGTTTTCAAGACCGTCCCGTTATGACCGCTTCGGCAGCTCCCCATGGTGCGCCGAACGGCTGTATGCTCAAAAAAATTACCACAAATCCCCCGTACTGTCAATCGAAAAACGCCGCTGTACAACGATTTTCGGCAGAAAGGGGTTGCATAAAGGGCATTTTATGATATAGTAATGAGATGTATGTATACTCGCATTCATTCTACGGCAGTATATAAGTGTAAGGAGAGTATTTGAATGAACGACTTTGGAAGCAAGATTTACGCCGCCGCGCAGAAGGCCGTAAAAGAGGTCTATGATCTGGACGTGGCGGAAGGCCAGCTCGTCGTTGAGACGCCGCAGGACACCAAGCTGGGTGACTATTCCACCAGCATTGCGATGAAGCTGTCGCGCACTCTCCGACGCAACCCGATGGAGATCGCCGAGCCGCTCGCTGCCAAGCTCGCGGAGCTTCTGCCCGAGTGTGAATCCATCACCGTCGCCCGCCCCGGCTTCATCAACTTCAAGCTCAAGGCGAGCGCCCTCACCGCCGTTATCAACGATGTCATCACCGCCGGCGACGATTACGGCAAGAACGAGTCCGGCAAGGGCAAGCACCTGCTGCTCGAGTGGGTCTCCGCCAACCCGACCGGCGATCTGCACTGCGGCCATGCCCGCAACGCCGCCTGGGGCGACTGCATCGCCCGCATGATGGAGGCCAGCGGCTGGGACGTGCTGCGTGAGTTCTATGTCAACGACGCCGGCAACCAGATCGTCATGCTCGGCGAATCGCTCACCGCCCGCTACTTTGAGCACTTCGGCAAGGAATACCCCCTGCCCGAGGGCGGCTACCACGCCGACGATATCAAGGTCATCGCCGCGCAGCTCGCCGAGGAAGAGGGCGACAAGTGGCTCACCGCCGATCCGAAGGAGCGCCTCGCGCACTTCATGGACTACGGCAAGAAGAAGGAGCTTGAAAAGATCGACCGCGATCTCAAGGCCTACCGCGTCACGATGCAGAGCTGGATGCACGAGACGTTCTTCTATGAGAACAACGCCAAGCGCATCAACGACTGCCTGCAGCACATGGCGGATATGGGTCTTACCTACGAAAAGGACGGCGCGCTCTGGTTCAAGAGCACCGACTACGGTGACGACAAGGACCGCGTCCTCCGCAAGAGCGACGGCTCTTTCTCCTACCTGACGCCCGATATCGCCAACCACGTCTATAAGATCGAGCGCGGCTACCCGCTGCTCGTCAATCTCTGGGGCGCCGACCACCACTCCTACGTCACCCGTATGCAGAACGCCCTCACCGCGCTCGGCTATCCGGAGGGCACGCTCTCTGTCGACCTTATCCAGATGGTCCGCATGGTCGAAGACGGCAAGGAAGTCAAAATGTCCAAGCGCACCGGCAACGCAATCACCATCCGCGAGCTGTGCGAGGATATCGGCGTAGACGCCGCGCGCTGGTTCTTCGTCTCCAAGGACGTTGCGACGCACATGGATCTCGATCTCAAGCTCGCCCGCTCCAAGGACAACAACAACCCCGTGTACTACGCCCAGTATGCCTACTCGCGCATGTGCTCGATCCTCAAAAATCCCCAGATCCCCGAGTTCAAGCCGGTCGATTCCTATGACCGTCTGACCGACGAGAAAGAGCTGCAGCTGCTCAAGATGATCAGCGAGTTCCCGAAGGAGGTCGCCGCCGACGCGCTCAACCGCAAGCCGAACAAGATGACCGAGTATATCATCTCGCTCGTCAAGGTGTTCCACAGCTATTATAACTCCACGAAGGTCAACAATCCCGACGATCCCGAACTCACCAACCAGCGTCTCGGTCTCATCAAGGCGACGATGATCACGCTCAAAAACGCGCTCCAGCTCATCGGCGTTTCCGCCCCGGAGACCATGTGATTTCCAGCCCGTGAATTTTCACAAACTGCACAAAATACAAAAAATATACAATTCACAAAAAATCAAACCGTACAACCGCCGACTTGGCGGCTGATACGAAACGAAAAAGAGAAAAGCCGCCGAAAGGCGGCTTTTCTCTTGCGTTCCAGGACTTTCGCCAACGATATTTCCAATTTTTCGGACTGCTTTTGGGTGTATTCCCCAGTATTCATTATTTTTTTCATTCCCGCCGGATTTTTCCGGCGGGTTTTCTCGTCCTTTTACGAAACTAAAGCATGGAAAATGACTGCCGAAAAAGCGCAAAACTGTTGATTTTCTGTACAACGATAAGTGCAGAAATATACAATTTATCCCGCACCGTTCTTCCAATATTTCAGTTTTCGTCGGATATGATAAGGATAGTAAGTCACTGTGCCGGTGCGGAAGCGCTACGGACCGGTGCAGCCAAAAACACTATGAACACTATGTAGGAGATTTAAATCATGAAAGGTATTTGCGTTCGCAGCGAGATTAAGCCGCTGAAAAAAGTACTTCTTCACCGTCCCGGCCGTGAACTTCTTCATCTTACGCCGGACCGTCTTCCGGAGCTTCTCTTTGACGATATCCCGTTCCTCAAGGTCGCCCAGCAGGAGCACGATGCCTTCGCGCAGATCCTGCGCAGCAACGGCGCCGAGGTCGTGTATCTCGAAGACCTGATGGCGGAAGTCCTCAAACTCCATCCCGAGCAGACGAAGCCCTTCCTTTATCAGTGGCTCTCCGAGGGCAACATCAAGACCCGCCGCTGGCAGGACAAGCTCTATGAGTACCTCATCGGCAATTTCGAAGGCAAGGCGCTCGTCGAAAAGACGATGGAAGGCATCACGCTCAAGGAAATGGGCGGCGCTTCCGCTTATTCCCTGCAGGATCTGATCGCTCCGGCGGATGATCTGATCGTCGATCCGATGCCCAACCTCTACTTCACCCGCGACCCGTTCGCGTCCGTCGGCACCGGTGTGTTCCTGCATAAGATGCGCTTCCCGACCCGCTGCCGCGAGACCATTTACGCCGACTACATTTTCCGCTTCCACCCCGATTTTGAAGGTCTGGTCAAGCGCTACTACGACCGCGACGGCCACGCCAACATCGAGGGCGGCGACGTGCTCAACCTCACTGAGGACACGCTCGCGATCGGCATCTCCCAGCGTACCTCTCCGGACGCCATCGAGGAAGCGTCCCGCAATCTCTTCGCCGATCCCGAAGCGAAGATCCGCACCGTGCTCGCGTTCGATATCCCGAGCTGCCGCGCGTTCATGCATCTCGACACCGTGTTCACCCAGATCGACTACGACAAGTACACGATCCATCCGGCGATCCTCGGGCCTCTCACCGTTTACGAGATCACCCCGGGCGTGAGCGATCCGACCGATCTCCACATCCGCCGCATCGACTCCAAGCTGGAGGACATTCTCGCGAAGTACACCCGCACCGACCACGTCCAGCTCATCAACTGCGGCGGCGACGATCTCATCGCCTCGGCCCGTGAGCAGTGGAACGACGGCTCCAACACGCTGTGCATCGCGCCGGGCAAGATCGTTGTTTACGAGCGCAACGACGTGACCAACGCCATTCTCCGCGACGAGGGCATCCAGGTCCTCGAAATGCCGTCCGCCGAGCTTTCCCGCGGCCGCGGCGGCCCGCGCTGCATGTCCATGCCGATCATCCGCGCCGAATAATTTTCATTCGCTGAATAAACCCATTCATATAACACACATTACAATCATTTCCTATAGGAGGGTAAAATATTATGGGTCTCAACATTCGCGGCAGAAGCTTCCTCACTCTTCTTGACTTCACCCCGGAAGAGATCAACTACCTCATCGACCTCGCCGTTGAGTTCAAGCGTCTGAAGAACAACGGTGTGGAGCACAAGTGGCTCTCCGACAAGCAGATCGTTCTGCTCTTTGAGAAGACCTCCACCCGCACCCGCTGCGCCTTTGAAGTCGGCGCGCGTGATCTCGGCATGGGCGTCACGTTCCTCGATTCCGGCTCTTCCCAGATGGGCAAGAAGGAATCCCTCGCCGACACCGCGAAGGTTCTCGGCCGCATGTTTGACGGCATCGAGTACCGCGGCTTCAAGCAGTCCGTCGTGGAAGATCTTGCGAAGTACTCCGGCGTTCCCGTGTGGAACGGCCTGACCGACCAGTTCCATCCCACGCAGATGCTCGCCGACATCATGACCGCCCGCGAAGAGTTCGGCGATATGCGCGGCCGCAAGCTCACCTTCTTCGGCGACGCCCGCAACAACGTTGCCAACTCCCTCATGGTCGTCAGCGCGAAGCTCGGCATGCACTTCTGCGCCTGCGGCCCGAAGGAGCTCATGCCCGAGGAATGGCTGATCGAGAAGTGCCAGGCCGTTGCCGCCGAGACCGGCGCGGTGCTTGAGTTCACCGACGACGTCGCGCAGGGCGCGAAGGACTGCGATGTTCTCTACACCGACATCTGGCTCTCCATGGGCGAGCCCGCCGAGCTCTGGGAGAAGCGCATCAAGCTGCTCCGTCCCTACCAGGTCAACAAGGAACTCATGGCGATGGCGAAGCCCACCGCGATCTTCGAGCACTGCCTGCCCTCCTTCCACGACCGTGAGACGACCGTGGGCGAGGATATCTACCAGAAGTTCGGCCTTGAGGCGATGGAAGTCACCGACGACGTGTTCCTCGGCCACCAGGCCCGCCAGTTCCAGGAAGCCGAAAACCGTATGCACACCATCAAGGCTGTGATGTACGCCACGCTGAAGTAAGGGATCGAAACAATGGCTGAAAGAATTGTTGTCGCTCTCGGGGGAAATGCTCTTGGCAAGACCCCCGAGCAGCAGCTCGAACTTGTCCGCAACACCGCCCGCCCGATCGTTGATCTCGTCGAGAAGGGCTACGAAGTCATCATCGGCCACGGCAACGGCCCGCAGGTCGGCATGATCAACCTGGCAATGGAGTTCTCCGCCAACAAGGGCGGCGGAACGCCGTTCATGCCGTTCCCCGAGTGCGGCGCCATGACGCAGGGCTATATCGGCTACCACCTGCAGCAGGCCATTCAGCAGGAGCTGAAGAGCCGCGGCATAGAGAAGGAATGCGCCACCG
>OIZA01000477.1_pt1 | contig 20618 bp, 18 predicted proteins | sample 1588381 | NCBI WGS metagenome assembly OIZA01 (sample SAMN03283277) | human gut metagenome | biome: human-associated habitat; material: feces | host: Homo sapiens | place: Peru | collected 2012 | reverse complement strand
TCAGAGGTCTCTCAAAGCTCCTTTCTATGCGGGTTTCAGAATTATGTAAAGGTTCTTTAACCTTTAAAAGGAAAATTTACGGATGCGATTGTAAAAGCAAGTGTGTTTTATAATAGTATTTCGTCGAGGTATGAAAGCTTTTCTTATGACAATTTAACTACATTGGTAGTATGCTGTTTTGGTGAATTACTTATTGATATGGAGACAAAATATTCATTATCTATTTGACAAAAGCTAGCGGTATAATTACAATGATATTGAATATAATATTGATATGGATACAAAATATTCAATAGATGGGAGAACCTTATGGAAAGAAATATTTACCTGAATAAATTGATTCGCAGAAAACATAACAAGATGATTAAGGTAATTACTGGAATTAGAAGATGTGGAAAATCATATCTGTTATTTGAATTATTCAAAAATCATCTGCTTCAGGAAGGCGTTGAAAAGAATCACATTATTGCAATTGCTTTGGATGATCGAATGAATAAAAAATATCGAGATCCGGACGCATTGTGTAGCTATGTACATGAGCAGATTAAGGATGAAAAGATGTATTATGTACTTTTGGATGAGGTGCAGATGGTTGACGAATTTGAAGATGTGTTAAATAGTTTTTTGCATATCGAAAATGTAGATACTTATGTAACCGGAAGCAATGCTAAATTTTTGTCAAAGGATATTATTACGGAATTTAGGGGACGTGGAGATCAGGTTCATCTGTATCCACTGTCATTCTCTGAATTTATGCAAGTTTATCCAAATGATATGCATCAAGGCTGGCTGGATTATGCGATGTATGGAGGAATGCCAAAGTTAATCGGAATGGAAGACCCCTCCGATAAAATAGCATATTTAAAAGACATTTTTTCAGAAACGTATATGAAAGATATTCTTGAGAGAAACGATGTGCGGAATCAAGGGGAATTAGAAGAATTACTGGATTATCTTGCATCAGCAATAGGTGGATTAACCAATCCTAAAAAACTAGCAGATACATTTAAAAGTGTAAAAAATGTTTCTATTCATCAAGAGACAATTAAGACATATCTGGATTATTTTGAGGATTCGTTCTTGATTCAGAAAGCAAATAGATACGATGTAAAGGGAAAGAAGTATATTAGTACACCGGCAAAATACTACTTTACCGATATGGGGCTGAGAAATACAAGGTTAAATTTCAGGCAGTTTGAGGAAACCCATATTATGGAGAACATCATTTATAATGAGCTTCTTATCAGAGGATATAATGTGGATGTTGGTGTCGTGGAATATAGTTATTACGAGGATAAAAAGAGAAAGCAAAAACAATTGGAAGTGGACTTTGTTTGTAATCAGGGCTCAAAGCGAATTTATATCCAGTCAGCACTTGCTTTACCAACAGTAGAGAAAGAAGAACAGGAACAACAGTCTTTGAGTAAAATAAATGATTCATTTAAGAAGATAATCATTGTGAAAGATGGGCCTACACATTACAACGAAAGTGGAATTTTAATTTTAAATTTATTTGAATTTCTTATGGATCAAGACAGTATTAATAAATAATTTAGATGCGGTTCGATGTTGCAGATGGATTACGAGCCGCGAAGCCTGCAGGAGATCATAAAGTAAAATGACAAAAACAGCAGATCCCGCCAGATCTGCTGTTTTGTCTGTGTATATGAGTGTGGGAAACACACTTCTATCATAAAATAAAGGATATTTCGTTACTTAGAACTTCTCAGCAAAGCTCTTGTAGTACTCATCAAAAAACGCGTTGACTCTTTCCATGATTTTCTTCATAATATTCACCCTTAACCTTTCCAAGACAAATGAACTGTTAACTTTGTTGTTATGCTTAAGGGGTCAGGCCTGACTTCCTTTTGATGATTATAATTTAACATATTGCGCTTATAATGTGAAATACATATAATATAAGCATAATAATACTTATAAGGTATAATAAAAAGAAAAACAAATATACCGGTCAAAATGAACGCGAATATAGGAAAAAGGGAAAAAGGCGCGGAAGGAGAACGTTGGGAAGATGGAATTACGCCATATCAGGTATTTCAAAGCCGTAGCGGAAGAGAAAAGCTTTACCCGGGCGGCGGAGCAGCTGGCCATTGCGCAGCCGCCTTTAAGCCGCCAGATCCAGGATCTGGAAGCAGAACTGGGTACAACATTGTTCCTGCGGACACCCCATAAGGTGACGCTTACGGAGGAAGGGGAACTTTTCCTGCAATATGCGAATCAGATTCTGGATCTGGTGAATCGGTCGGAAGAGGATGTCCGAGAGCGGAAGGAAGGCTTGCAGGAGACGTTGTACATTGCCTCGGTAGAAGGCTGCGGTCCCCGGCTTTTCGCCGAATGGATCGCCGGATTCCGGGAGAAGCACCCTCATGTACAGTACAATCTGTGGAACGGCAACACGGACGATGTGAACAATCGGGTGACGAAGGGGTTGTGTGAGCTTGCCATGATCACGGCTCCTTATAATACGGAGGAATTTCATGTGCTGCCGGTGTATGAGGAACCCTGGGTGGCGGTGATCCCGAAGGGACATAAACTGTATTCTGTGGAAAATGATCCGGTGAAGCCCTCGGAGCTGTTGCCCTATGATCTGCTGATTCCTTCCCGGGAATCCCGAAAGGGTGAGATCGATAAATGGTTCGATGGCACGGGACATGCACCGGTGATCCGGGGAAGGATCGCGCATATGATGAATGCCTACGAACTGAGTCTTCACGGAGTCGGCATTTCCATCTATCCTGCCTCCATCTCTTCTCTGATTCGGGAAAAGGATGTCTGTGTACGACCGGTAGAACATCCGGATGCTCATGCGGATTATGCATTGATCTGGAATAAAAGTCACACGCTGTCCCATGTGGCGGAGGAATTTATCAAATATGTGGAAAACATCGGGAAAGATAACGGTGTGGAATAGATGGTCAATGGAAGGATTCCGGACATAGATCCACAGTAAGCGCAAACACATAAGGAAAAGGAGAAGGAACATGAACATTACAGTATATCTTGGAGCAAATGAAGGCAAGGATCCGACACTGAAAACGGCGGTACGGGAACTTGGCACCTGGATCGGGGAGAGCGGCAACCGCCTGATCTACGGAGGTTCCAAATCCGGTCTTATGGGAGAACTGGCGGAAAGCGTGCTGCAGGCCGGAGGGGAAGTCATCGGTGTGGAACCCCAGTTTTTCATTGACATGGAATATCAGTATGATGAGATCACGGAACTGATCGTCACAAAGGATATGACGGAGCGGAAGACGAAAATGATCGAACTGGGAGATGCCTTTATTGCCTTTCCGGGCGGAACCGGCACATTGGAAGAGATCGCGGAGGTAATGTCCAAAGTGTCTCTGAAACATCTGGATACACCTTGCATCCTCTACAATCTCAACGGTTATTATGACGGGTTGAAGACGCTGCTGCAGCATATGACGGAAATGGGGCTGTCTTCTCCGGAGAGACAGGAAGGAATCTATTTTGCAGAAAATCTGGAAGAAATCCGTGAGATTCTAAAAAATCAGCGGAGCAATAACAAAACGATTACTCCGCCGGAAAATACACAAGGTATGGGAAATCAGTTAGGCTAGCAGGTTAAAACACATGACCGCAATACCCAGAACCACCAGGATCACACCGGTGACGCGGTTCAGGGTCTTAGGAGTGGCTTTGTTGGCGAACAGTGCGGCAATCCGGGCCCAGATCAGGGTGAAGATGACGCACAGGATCCATACGGTCCAGTCGGGCATGCCGCCGATGGCAAAATGGGATATGGCACCGGTCAGAGCGGTAAAGGCCATGATGAAGACGCTGGTTCCCACAGCGGTTTTCAACTCATAGCCCAGTACGGAAGTCAGGATCAGTAGCATCATCATACCGCCGCCGGCACCGACGAAACCGCAGATAAAGCCGATCAGCGTACCACAGACCAGAGACTGGATAGCTCTTTTCTTCGCGGAGACGCCCTGCATGGCTTCCTTGGTGGTCATAACGGGCCGGGCAATGAATTTGATGCCCAGGAGGAACGTCATAAATACGGAGAAGTTCCCCATGGTGGAAGAAGGAACCAGACTGGAAATATAACTGCCGACTACGGTGAAGACCAGAACGCTGCCCATCATGATCAGACCGTTTTTGATGTCGATGTTTTTATTTTTCGCATAGGTGTAGGCGGATACGGCGCTGGCCAGAACGTCGGAGGACAGTGCAATACCGACGGCCAGATAGGGATCCATGCCCAGGAAGGTGATCAGCATGGGGCTGATGACTGCGGCGGCACTCATGCCGGCAAATCCGGTACCGAGACCGGCTCCCATTCCGGCGAAAAAGGTGACAAGAATTGTAATGAGAATATTCATTTTATTTTTCTCCTTTCAGGATATTGTCCATATTTTTCTCCATGACATGGAGCATATAGAAAAAGATCTCTTTGCTGTGCTCATCGGTGCCATCCATGAGAGTATCCTTGAAAATACTCTGTATCATACAGCCCTTTTCGATGACATCCTGAGCTTTTTCCGTACAGAACAGCAGCGTCTTGCGGCGGTCATCCGGTGCCTCCCTGCGTTCCAGATAGCCCTCCCGCACCAGCTTGTCCACATTGACGGAGACGAGGTTGGCTTTGATCCTGCGAACCTCCACCACATCGCTGGCGGTCCGGTATTCCGGATTGTTGCCAAAGAACATGAGGATGTCGAAAGCCGTCTGCGGCAGCTTTAACTGCTGACACAGCGGTTTGCACATGGCGTTATAGGCCAGATTGAATTTCTGGATAAACTCGATATTGGAATTCACGGTGTCTGCTCCTTTCTGCGAGTGTGTATAAATAATACAAAAGTGAATAGTTCAAATTTGAAATAATGAAACTTAGGCTATCGTATTACAGAAAATCTGGAAAGTCAACCAAAAAGGCAGTATTTTATAGAAAATTTACATAAAATATCCTATCGTAAACGTTTCCATGATATGTTATAATGAGCGCAAGTGAGCCAATATGCTTGCATATTGGCGAACGGCGAATTTGATCATGATAGTTGCGAAGCAACGGTAAGCACCAAAGGTGCGAATCATGCTATAATCCATAGTAAATAAATGTGAATCCTAATTTAGGTGTCAGGCTGTGGGCATACAGGAAGAAAATGCCAGGAGGGGGCCTTTACGAAAGACAAGAGTACAAACGGATACGATGAACAGAAATTTTGGACAGAGGTGGATATCCGTTTTCCGGATATTGTAAAAGCGATTACGTCGCTGTCCAAAAAATCATATATATCCATAACCAATCTGCGGACCGGCGTAACATGGTGGTCTGAGAAGGCTATGGATTATTTTGGATTGAAGGAAAATTATACTATCCGGGGAACGGAGAAATCCAAGAAGCCGGTGCATCCGGATGATCTCGACGAGTTCCGCAGAGGATTCCGGGAGAGAGTGGCCGGGGAACATCTGGATGAGCCCTGGGAATACCGGATCCAGGACGGCAGCACGTATAACCGGATCAGCGCTATGGCAAAAATGTTATATGACGGGGAAGGGAAGCCTTTTGTCATTGTGATCCGATATAGCAATTACGGTATCTCCGACGAAGTGGATGCCACCACGGGACTGCATACGGAACCGGCGCTGAACCGGGAGATCGAAGAATTCCTGGAGGATAACAGACAGGCAGCATTGCTGAAGCTGGGACTGGATCAGTTCAGCCATATCAATGTCATGTACGGAGCGGCATTTTCCGATAAGATCCTGAACTGCGCGGCACAGGAGCTGATCCGTCTGTTGCGGGGAAGAGGTTATGTATATCGCCTCTCCGGAGCGAAATTCGTTATCAGCTTTAAAACGATCACAAGAGAAGAATTACACCAGATATATGACCGCATTGTGGAAGCTTTTGAAAATATGGCGGTGGAAGGAAAAAGAATCCCGTTGAAAATATCCGGGGGTTCTATTTTCATTGAGCCTTATATGAAGGAGACCAATGCCATCCGCAGCCGGCTGACCTACGCACTGAATCATTCCCGCAGCGAGCATCACGGGGAACTGGTTATTTTCAACGATGAGGTCTGCGGCAGTGATGAGAACCAGTTCGAACTGATCGGAATCATCCATCAGTGCGCTACCCATAATTTTGAGGGCTTCCGTATGTTCTATCAGCCGATTGCAGACACACAGACAGGGAAGATCCGTGGCATGGAAGCGTTGATCCGCTGGGAACTGGAGCCCTATGGGCTGGTATCTCCCGGCATGTTTATGGAATGGCTGGAACAGGATCCCTGCATCTTTGATCTGGGCAACTGGATCCTGCGGACGGCACTGACGGATGTGCAGAAGCTTCGTGAGGAAGTGCCGGGATTTTTCGTCAACGTCAACGTTGCGGCCGCACAGCTGGAGCGCAGAGAGTTCCGGTCTGCCGTGATGAGTATTTTAAAAGAGACCGGGGCAAAGCCGGAAGAACTCTGTCTGGAACTGACGGAGCGGTGCAGAGATCTGGATATTGATTTTCTGCGGGGAGAAGTGGAATTTTTCCACGCCCAGGGGATCAAGGTGGCACTGGATGACTTCGGAACCGGCAACAGTTCCTTAAGTCTGGCACTGGATCTGCCCTTTGATGAACTGAAAGTAGATATGAGCTTTATCCGGAATATCCAGCAGAAGCCACAGAATCAGGCGATGGTGCAGTCCATTGTGGATTATGCGAAGCGGACCAATACTGAGACCTGCATCGAAGGAATCGAGAATAAAGAGGTCAGTGATTATATTGAGCAGTTCGGGGCAACCTGGCATCAGGGATATTATTATTCCAGACCGGTACCCATCGGCCAGTTTGAGGAAGTAGTCAGGAAAAAAGCGACAGAAAAGGATAAATAACAAGGCATGGAAAAAATTCTGCTGATTCATGGAGACGATGAAGCGGCGCACAGGGTGCGAAATGTCGCCAGCCGTCTGAAACTGAATATGGTAAGGCTGGAGCATCCGGGCAGGGACAGTCTGTTGGAGGATCTGGCACAGGGCCGGACGGTTCCCGCAGGAGATCCGGCAGATTTGGCAGATGCGGAACCGGGCCTGCTGCTGATCTGCGGCCTTCGGGAAAAAAGGCTGGATAAGCTTCTGTTCGAGCTGCGCAGAGAGGAAGCGGCAGTGGAGTATAAAGCGGTTCTGACTCCCACGAACCGGACCTGGACATTGGGGCATCTGTATCTGGAGCTGCAGCGGGAGAAAGCCGCAATCTCAAGAAAATCTTAAGAATTTTCAGCATTATGCAGAAAAAAAGCCATTTTTTTCTACAATTAATTCATGGGAAAGAATGGACAAAGACAGGCGTTTGGGGATACAATGTATCTTAGAGCGCCGGTCGAATGGCTGGTTAGAACAAACAGATGAAAGGAAGTATTCATGAAAAAGAAAGTACTTGCAGCAATTTTGATTGCAGTAGGAGTTTTAACAGGATGCGGAAATACAGAGCCGATCGTTTCTCCGATCCAGACAGTGGAAGCAGAGCCTATTGGTGGCGAGACCAAGACAGAGGAGCCTGTTGCATCGGAAGCCCCTGTAGAGGAAGTAGCACCGGAGCATTCTTACCGTAGTGAGCTTACCAACGAGTGGATCGACGAGGATCTGAAGGATCAGCGTCCCATTGCCGTAATGGTGGATAATGAGAGAACTGCACTGCCTCATTTCGGTACTGCAGATGCAGATGTTGTATATGAGATCATGAACAGTACCCTGAATGACAGAATTACACGTTTCATGGTAGTGGTAAAGGACTGGGAGAAGATCGAACAGCTGGGCAGTATCCGTAGTGCACGCCCTACCAACTTCATGCTGGCAGCAGAGTGGAACGCAGTTCTGTGTCATGATGGTGGCCCTTACTTCATCAATGACTGGGTAGCAAAGGATTATTCCGCTAACTTCAGCGGTGGCTTTGCCCGTTTCAACAATGGTAAGGCAACCGAGTTTACCGAGTACATTACTTATGATAAGTACACCAACAGCCAGAAGGGCAAGACCTACGACGGCTTACAGCAGCGTTTTGCAAATTCCAACTACACCACGACTTACAATGAGTACTATCAGGGACCTCATTTCAAGTTCGCAACCGGAGGAGTTAACTTCGATGACAGAAGCGATGCTATCAGCGCAACGACCATCGAACTTCCTTTCAAGCACAACGGTTCTACTCTGAAGTACAACGAAGAGACTGGAACTTACGATTACTATGAGTATGGTTCCGCTCACAAGGATGCAGACAGCAATGCTCAGCTGACCTTCGAGAACGTTATTTTGCAGGATACCACCTTTGCTGATCTGGGCGAAGGCTATCTGATCTACAACGCTATCGATTCCGGACGTTCCGGATACTACATCACCGAGGGCAAGGCTATCAAGGTTACCTGGACCAAGTCTTCTGAGAATGCCATCACACATTATTATGATGCGCAGACCGGTCAGGAGATCGAGGTTAACACTGGTAAGACTTATATCTCTCTGATTCCTTCCGATGGCTGGAACAGTGTTGTAATCAAATAATAGATACAGAATAAGAGCTACAGGATAAGATCCCTTCCGCAGGCGTATGCCGCGGGAGGGATTTTTTGTGCAGGGGATGTGTGGAATTTACAGCAGTTGATAATTTCACCATGATAAAAAATAAGTATTTCTGATACTAAGACCCTAAAAACTTTGTGGAAAGTACTGAAAAATTGACCTATAATCTATCATAGAAAGTGACAGAGCATAAGCAAAAATTCTTTGGGAGTGATGGCAATGAAAACTGTTAAAAAATATAATCCGGATCTTATATTGCACGGAAACCTGATCCGGGCGATCCTGTCGCTGGCGATTCCCGTGGTGATCAACAGCTTTTTACAGACCATGTATAATCTGACGGATACCTATTGGCTGGGGAAGATCGGTACGGAACAGCTGGCGGCGATCAATCTGGTAACACCGATGCAGAATATTATTACCAACTTCGGCAGCGGGATCACGGTGGCCGGTGCGGTTCTCATTGCCCAATATATCGGTGCCGGGGAAAAAGAGGATGCCAGATCCATGGCGAACCAGATCTTCGCCTGTGCCATGGGATTTGCCGTGGTCTGTGCTGCGTTGTGTTTTCTGGGGACACCGGCTATTGTGAACTGGCTGGGAGCCGATGGCGGAACGGCCTATTACGCCAGAGTTTATCTGCGGGTGGTCATCTGGGATATGCCCTTTTTGTATATGGTCAATATTTTTTCCGCGGTGCATCAGGCCCAGGGAGATACGGTGCGGCCCATGTTTCTGAATCTGGGAGGTATAACACTGAATCTGTTCCTGGATCCGTTTTTCATGATCATTCTGGATATGGGAACCGCCGGTGCGGCACTGGCAACGCTGTTAGCGAAAGCAATTCCGGCTATGGTAGCTTTCGGGCTTCTGTGCAGGCAGGAGAATGATATCTGCCTGAACCGCAAATACATGCGTTTACAGAAGGAAAAACTGGGCATGATCCTTAAGATCGGCCTGCCTACCGCCATCGGCGGAAGTACTATGCAGCTGGGATTCCTGCTCATGAGTAAAAATGTATTTGTCTATGGAACGGAGGCCATGGCGGCATACGGTATCGGCAATAAAGTCAACGGCCTGATCACGCTGCCCTCCAACGCCATCGGCTCGGCAACAGCCACCATCGTGGGACAGAACATGGGGGCGAAGCAGCCGGACCGGGCAGAACAGGGATACCGTTTCTCCATGTGGATATCGGTTGTATTTTTATTTCTGGGTGGTATGATCTTATCAAGAGATATGATCTCCACGGCAATTGTAAGGATCTTTTCCAGGGATGCGGAAGTTGTGGGTATGGCGGCGGACTTTTTAAGTGTTATGGCATTCTGGTGCTTTACGAACGGTGTATATAATACGACCTCGGGGCTGTTCCAGGGAACCGGCCATACGGAAGTGACCATGGCCATCGACGTGACCAGACTGTGGGTATTCCGTTTCCTGACATTGTGGTTCTGTGAGAGCGTTCTGCACATGGGCGTGCGCAGTGTCTGGTACTCCGTGGTGATCAGTAACGGCATTTCCGCGTTGATCCTGTATCTGCTGTACCGTTGCGGCATCTGGAAAAAGACGAGAATCAAGGTGGGAAAAGAAGATGCCGCTTAAGGAGCGTCATGGAGAAAAAGAGACCGTATAAGAAAAGTATTCGAATTTATGTAAGCATCGTTGCAGTCCTTTTACTGTTTCAGGTCATCGCCTGGAACAGCAGAAGCTTCAGCGATGCTTATATTGCTTATATTTTCCCCATTTGGGTCAATACCTATGGCAGACTTACGGGGATCTTCCCTTTTTCCGTGGGAGAATGGATGATCGTGGCAGGCCTTCTGGTGGTGCTGGTGGCGATCCTGTTGGGATGCAGCATGTTATTTCCGGGGTGCAGACGCTCGGAAAAGTACAGACGGGGCGTAAAAGGTTATTTTCGATTTTTTGCATGGACATTGCTCGCCGTATTTGCCATTATGACGCTGAACTGCACCATGATCTATCATGGTTCCACGTTTTCGGAGAAATATTGCGGTGAAGAGGAAAGTGCCGGAGAGCAGACGCAGCAGGAGCGGACAGAAGAATTGCTGCGGATCTACAATGATATTGTGACACATTGCAATGAACTCAGTGGGATGATGGAACGGGATGACAGCGGTGCCGTGGTGTACTCCGGTGGTGTGGACAGTCAGGGAAATGCGGTGGATATGGAGGATAAAGCCATTGATGTGATGCAGAGTCTGGGGAAAACTTACGATCAGCTGGATGGCTATTATCCCAGACCGAAGCCCATGTTTTTCTCGGATTTTATGTGCCAGATGTACATGTGCGGCTATTATTTCCCGTTTTCCATGGAGGCGAATTACAATGATGTTATGTACATTATGAAAAAACCGGCTACCATGTGTCATGAACTGGCCCATATCCGGGGATATATTTATGAGGACGAGGCGAATTTTATTGCATTTCTGGCCTGCGTGGAATCGAATGATGCTACATTTCAGTATGCGGGATACTTAAGTGTGCTTAATTATGTGGGCAACGATCTGTATAAGACGAGGCTGGCGGATTCCGACAGCTATGCCGCGGCCAGGGAGGCAGTACGTCCGCTGCAATTATTGCAACAGGTGCAGGAAGACAACATCTTTGTCACGGAGGCAGAATGGGAGAGAATCAACGGAAAGGCCGTGGTGGATACGGAGACGGTGGACAGTGTCTCCGATACCCTGACCAACGCTTCGTTAAAACTGAATGGTGTGTCGGACGGCATGGTCAGTTATAACCGTGTAGTGGAACTTTTGCTGCAATGGTACGGGGCAAAAGAGGACTTTTGACCGGGCTATTTGTAGGAGATAGAGGAATAATTGCAAAAATTTAAAATTTTTTTGAACAAGTACTTGACATTTGGACGAAATTTGTGTAGACTACGATTGTTGTGACGCAGAGCAGTCATGAAACAGGATTGCAAGTAGGATTAAGTCGCGGGCCCAGATAGCTCAGTTGGTAGAGCAGAGGACTGAAAATCCTCGTGTCACTGGTTCGATTCCGGTTCTGGGCATTTTCGCAGGACACCATTTCTTTAAATGGCCGCCCTGCTTCATATATAAACATGCGGGTGTAGTTCAATGGTAGAACACCAGCCTTCCAAGCTGGATACGTGGGTTCGATTCCCATCACCCGCTCTATTTTTTTGCAAAAGAAACCTTTGATTCAAAGGTTTCTTTATTTTTTACAAAACACTTCCGATATATATTGTAGAACAGGTTGCCCCGGAAGGCAGGAAGGGAGGCACTTATGCAGGTCGGAGGAGTTGGAAGTGGACATGACACATATTCTCATCAGGTGACGTCATGCCTTCATGAACATAGTGCAAATACGGACACGGGCAGTATGGGAGCGAAGGCCGGAGCTACGCAGGCAGCACAGGTCACTGCGGAAGTGCTACAGGACAATTCTACGGGAAATCTGCTGTCCTGGGTGCAGAATATCGGTAATAGCGGCAAACAGCTCTTACAGAAGATCTGGGGGGACAGCAAGGAAGCCAATGATGCGATCACCTCACAGAAAGACGGAAACGGGGACCATATCGCGGGGCAGGAGACACTGGTTACCGGGAATTCGGTAGGCGTGAAGACGACATTGAACAGGGCGGCGGTGGAGACCGCAGCGACACATACCTATTTCCAGCCGATAGAGACAAGGGATACCGTCCCGACGACACCGTTGCAGAAAGTACGCTATCAGGTACAGAAGGTAGCCAGAAAGCTGATGGACCGGCTACCGGGACGGTTCCTGGGATCCCGTAGCGGAGATTTCCTTCAGACGAAGCAACAGCATACGAAGGAAGATCTGCGGAAGAGAAGCCAGTATAAAGAGGATGATCAGGAGATCGAGTGCATTCTTACGGACGAAAGCTACCTGACGGATTCCTATAACCGTAAGGGCGAATACAGCCATTTGACCACGGATAAATAAGATGTGATGGAATTTTATGAAAAATTTCAAAAATTTGCTTGACAGTTTGGCATTCATCATGTAATATAGTCTTTGCTGTAAGACACAGCAGACATTCATCAGATTGCGGATGAGTGCCAACACAATTAATTTCATACCTTCAAGATACAGGTTTTGACCTGTACAATATGCGCGAGTGGCTCAGCGGTGGAGCACCTCCTTGCCAAGGAGGGGGTCGCGGGTTCGATCCCCGTCTCGCGCTCTCATGAATAAAAGAACGATACCAAATGGTATCGTTCTTTTATTTTCGAGCCCTGCCAGGGCTCGAAGGTTCGATGTCTACGCTCCGCTTCGGTCCGCGCAGACCGAGGTCCACCGGACCTCGTGCGCCGTCTCGCGCTCTTTTTATGTGGTGTACAGATCTGCACCCATCTGCACCCAGACGATCAGGCCGGTTATTTTGGCCGGTACTTATGGAAAGTGTGGCAAGTTGTGGGGGCGATGTCTCGTGCGCCGTCTCGCGCTATCGCATCTATCTGGTGTGATGCACATGCCCCCGGGACCAGACCTTACTGGGCTGGGCCTTGTAGGTGGGGCGGCGGAAGAGGAGGCTTCGGAGGGCGCGGCCGTTGAAGGGGAAGAGGGGCCAGAAATAGCTGAAGCCTGCAAAGGTCGGGGTAGTGAAAATGGAGAATGACACAAGTGTCAGACCAATAAGGAATCCCGGCAGTCCCCAGAGCCCTGTTGTGACCACCAGAAGAATGCGGTAGATCCGCAGAGCATCTGCGAATTCGATACTGGAGAGGGACAGGTTTGCCAGCATGGTGACGGCAGCATAGAAGAGGACTTCCGTGGAGGCCCAGTTGAGACTGACAGCAATGTCACCGATCAACAGACCGCCTACAATGGACAGAGCGCCGGAGACACGGCTGGAACTGAGGGCAGCTGAGTATTTGAAGAGATCCAGCAGGAATTCCACGGCCAGTACATAGAAAAAGAGCCGGAAGGGTGACAGATCACTGACCGGAGTAAGCTGTAACTGGGCGGTGAGCTCCGGATAATAGGCGGCGAGGAGCAAGAATACCGGCAGGAGCAGGAGACTGACGGGGATACACAGGAAACGGATCATACGGAAGTAGGTTCCGGTCAGAGGATTGTTGTAATAGTCCTCCGGGCTCTGGGTAAACTGAAAGATGGTGCCGGGAAGCAGCAGGACGGCAGGAGAGTTGTCCACAATGAGCAGAATATGCCCCTCGCACAGATAGCTGCAGGCCACATCCGGCCGCTCCGTCAGCTGGATGCTGGGCAGAGGATTCCACCACCGTTTTTTGATCAGGAGTTCCTCCAGGCTTTTGCTTCCCATGGTCAGGGAAGTGATCTTAAGCTGTGAAAGTTTTTGCTTTAAGGTATCCAGCAGTTCCACATTGACCTGATCCGCCAGATAAGCGATGGCCACGTCCGTACGGCTTTCCGTGCCCAGAGAGCAGATGGAAAACGTCAGCTTCGGGGAACGTACCCTGCGGCGGATCAGATTGGTATTGAACAGCAGCGTCTCCACGAAGCCGTCCCGGGCGCCCCGGGTGATCCGCTCGGTGTCCGGTTCGGAGATACTGCGGACAGGATAAGTACGGACATCTATGATCACGGCCTGTGCAAACCCCTCTACCAGAAGGACGGAGGGGCCGCTTAAGATATTTTGCAGAAGCTCATCCATGGAGGAAGTTAAGGACACCTGTGCATAGCCGAGTTTACTCTGCACATAGCGGGGTAGATCCCGGATCTCGGAATCCCGTGTATACAGAGGATCCTGCAGGTCGGAAAAGATCTGTTGAAGGATCTCCGCCTTGCAGAAGCCGTTGATACCCAGCCAGAAAGCCGGAGTATTCCCCAGCTGCAGATCCCGGGTGATCAGATCGAAACTGTCATCTAACGGCAGCAAAGTGTGGAGAAGTGCTACATTTTTGGATAAATTTGTGGATAAAGAACAGTGTGCCATAGTGGGGAATCCTTTCTGATAACCATTGCATAGACGGCCAAACAGGTATATGGTATTATTCAGATAGATTCCCCAGGTTTCCCGGAACTATGCAGATCAGTGATATAATTGGCACAGACCCAACAGGATCAGCAACAGTCCGGAGACGGGATCCGTATATTCCCCGATCTGCTGCAGGAGGGCGGACCGGCCCAGCCGGCTCCCAAGAGCCAGGAATCCAAAGGAGCAGAAAAAGGTGGATATCGAAGCCGGAAGAAAGGGAAGCCCCGTAATGCTGGCAGAGAAACCGATGCCGATATTGTTCATGGAAAGGGCGCAGCCCAGCGCAAGCGTCTGGGACAGGGACAATTCCCGATGCCCGGCAAATTTTTTCTCCTCCTGACACAGAGGATCGGTGGGGGAAATGCGGCAGCGCCATTTGGAAAGCAGCCATTTTCCCAGATAATAAAGTCCGAACAGGATCAGGACATTGCTTCCGATCCGGGTACCGATTCCGGTGGGAAAAAGGGGTAATAACAGGTTGCCGAGGCCTATAGAGATCACAGTCCCGAGGAGGGTAACTGTGCTGATCAGCAGATTGTGTCCGGCAGGCAGCGGAACTTTCCGAAGCCCCAGTGCGGTACCTACCAGAAGGGCATCCAGACTGGCGGAGATGCCGAAGAGCAGAGAGGGCAGAAGAGACATAATGCACTCCGTGGAAATATTCTTAATTTTACTATATTCCCATAAAAAGTTTTTGTGAGATACAGACAAAGGAACAAAAGAGCATGGAGATAAAATGGAGATAAAGAAGAAACTTTTTGAATTTGTGAAAAAAGAGACAGTTCTGACCGTAGCGGTCCTGCTGGCGGTATTGTCCGCGGTGATGATCCCGCCGGACGGAGAATATGCGGGATATATTGATTTTCGCACACTTTCCATTCTGTTCTGTCTGATGACGGTGATGGCAGGACTACAGAAATTGGGTGTTTTCCGCAGGATTGGAAAAATATTATTACAACATACCCATACTACCATGCAGCTGGTGCAAGTATTGGTGCTTATGTGTTTCTTTTTCAGCATGATCATTACCAACGATGTGGCATTGATCACATTCGTACCGTTTACCTTTACGGTGCTTCGGCTGTCGGGGGAAGACTCCGTGAAAAAACTGGCGGTGCCGGTGATCATCCTGCAGACCATCGCGGCGAATCTGGGAAGTATGCTGACGCCGATCGGAAATCCGCAGAATCTGTATCTGTACGGGAAAGCGCAGATGTCAGCGGGAGCCTTTGTGCTTCTGATGCTGCCGTATTCGCTGGTGTCGCTGCTGTTACTCGTGATCTGTGGAGCGGTTGTGGCAAAATGCAGCGGAATCGAAGTCCGTGGAGCGGATGTTTCCCTGCCGGAAGAGGAGAAAGTGGAACAGAAGAAATATCTGCTTCCGGGATATTTACTGTTGTTTGTACTCTGCCTGCTGACTGTGGCGCATGTGATTCCCTATCCGGTGACATTGGGAACGGTGGCACTGGCGGTTATCCTTCTGGATCGCGGAACTCTGGGAACAGTGGATTATTCTCTTGTATTGACATTTGTGGGGTTCTTTATTTTCATTGGAAATATGGGAAGAATGCCCGCATTCTGTGATTTTCTGCAGAAGTTTATCGGAGGGAGAGAAGTAATGACGGCGGTGACCGCCAGTCAGGTGATCAGTAATGTTCCGGCAGCCCTCTTGTTGTCCGGATTTACGGGAAATCTAACGGCGTTGATCATCGGTACCAATCTGGGTGGTCTCGGAACACTGATCGCATCCATGGCCAGCCTGATCTCCTACAAGCAGGTGGTCAGACAGATTCCGGAAGAGAAAAGGAAGTATTTTGGATGGTTTACTATAGTAAATATCGTTTTCTTAGTGATATTGGTATGGGAAAACGGTCTGCTGTAACGATGTAAAGTAGTCCGTCTGCCGGAGAGTGGCAGAGAGGATGGGAATAACTATAAAAGTGATCAGGGAGGTATTCGTATGACAGAAGATATGACGATTATTGCAGAAGAGGCGTATCTGGCAGCCAAGGAGATTCTGGAGAAAGCAAAGCTGGAGCAGGGAGAACTGTTCGTGGTGGGCTGTTCCACCAGTGAGGTGGGCGGCGCGGCTATTGGTACCTATTCCAGCCCGGAGCTGGCGGAGATGGTCTTCGGGGGCATTTATCAGGCGACGCAGGAAGCCGGAGTGTATCTGGCGGCCCAGTGCTGTGAGCATTTGAACCGCGCACTGATTCTGGAAAAAGAGGCGGCGGTAAAATACGGTTATCCTATGGTAAATGTGGTTCCTCAGCCCAAGGCAGGCGGATCCTTTGCGACAGCAGCGTATAAAGCATTCGAACATCCGGTGGCTGTGGAACATATTCAGGCGGCGGCAGGAATGGATATCGGGGATACGCTGATCGGAATGCATCTGAGAGATGTGGCAGTACCGGTGCGCCTCCGGTCCGGACAGATCGGAGACGCCCATGTGGTATGTGCCCGCACCAGACCGAAATTCATCGGCGGCGGCAGGGCTGTCTATGACGAAGAATTGTTGTAAAAAGATGCTAAGTGGCTATTTCTGCGGCATGCCGCGGAAGTAGTCACGGATCCAGCGGCCGGATTCATTGAAATCATCGTCGGTCCAGTCGGACAGCGCGGTGCTGGAAGCTTTGAAAACACTGCTGCTTTCGTCTTTGTTGGCGAGATTCCAGCAGCAGAAGCTGATCTGATATTTGTTCAGCAGATCCAGCCATTTGGTGGTGGAATCAAAATCATTGGCGCCGTTGCCGGAGGCATCACACATGCCGAACTCGCTGACGAATACCGGAAGACCGTTCTGAACGCAGGTCTCTAAACGGCTGCGCAGATCATCCTTATGGGTGCCTGCGTAGAAATGCAGGGTATACATTACATTGCTATCATCCAGCGGAGCCGCGGCAGCCTTGTCGATCTCCTGACTCCAGGTAGGTGTTCCCACGAGGATCACGGCACCCGGCTTCTGTGCCCGGATCACTGGAATGACTTCTTCTGCATAAGACTTGATGCTGTCCCAGGAAGTACCGCCGTTGGGCTCATTACAGATCTCATAGAGTACATTGTCATTGTCGGCAAAAGCTTCCGTCATTTCCCGGAAAAAGGCAATCGCCTCATCTTTATTCTGGTTCGGATCACAGTCACTTAAAATATGCCAGTCCACGATCACATACATTCCCAGATCCGTAGCGTAGGATACGCCGTCCTTTACCAGCTGTTTCAGCTGTTCCCTATCTCCACCGGCGCAATAGCCGCCATATTCCGCGGTATACATGGCCAGACGGATACAGTTGGTATTCCAGTCATCCCGCAGAGTGCGGAAGGAATCATAATTGATATACTGGGGGAACCAGGCGATTCCGTGGGTGGACATCCCGTAAAGCTGGACAGGGTTGCCGTTTTCATCCGTCAGCTTACCATTTTCCACATGGAGAGCGCCATGCTGTCCGTAAGGAGTGGAGGCATCCGCAGAGAGCGTTTCGGAAGCTGCAACTTCGGTCTCAGTGGGCTGGACTTCGGAGCTCTCGGGGACGGAGGCCTGTTCAGGAGCAGCTGTGCTTTCGGAGACGGTTTCGGTGATCGACGCGGAAGGCGTCTCAGAGGAGGCTGCTGCGGTTTCGCTGGCTGCCTCCTGCTTGCCGCACCCAGCCAGCGCACAGGTACTCAGAGCCGCCAGAACAGCACAGCTTAGTGTTTTCTTGAAAATAGACATAGGAACCTCTTTTCTTAATAAAAATAATGAAAAATACAAACGATGGGTTACTTTTCAGAACTACAACAAAACAAACACTTACAGGAAATATTATAGTGGTGGAAGTTCCGGTTGGCAAGAAATGATTGCCCCCAAATAGGACCTGTGATACAGTTAATGGGAACAGATTACAGAAATGGAGGAAATCCATGCTTCCACAGGCGTTTTTAGAAAGAATGCAGGGACTTTTGGAATCGGAATACGAAGAGTTCCTGGCAAGTTTTGACCATGAAAAATATCAGGCACTGCGTCTCAATCCCCTGAAATTACAGACGGAGTCCGGAAGAATAGATGACAGTACTGTCATAGAAGGAAAAACACAACAGACATTTCATTTGCAACAGGTTCCCTGGGCAAAGAACGGCTATTACTATACAAAAGAGGATCAGCCCGGAAAACATCCCTGGCATGAAGCGGGCCTCTATTATATTCAGGAGCCCAGTGCAATGGCACCGGTGACACTACTGTCACCACAGCCCGGAGAGCGGATCCTGGACCTGTGTGCGGCTCCCGGTGGGAAAAGTACCCAGATCGCATCGGCGATGCAGGGAGAGGGATTGCTTGTCACGAACGAGATCCATCCTGCCAGAGCGAAGATCCTGTCAGAGAACGTGGAGCGTATGGGAATCCGGAATGCCTGCGTATTAAATGAGACGCCGGAACATCTGGCGGATATTTTCGACGAATATTTTGACCGGATTCTGGTGGATGCGCCCTGTTCTGGGGAAGGTATGTTCCGGAAAAATGAGACAGCCTGCGAGGAATGGAGCCCGGAAAATGTGCAGATTTGTGCGGACCGGCAGGACGGCATTCTGGAATGTGCCGCGCGGATGCTGGCACCCGGTGGCAGACTGGTGTATTCGACCTGTACGTTTGCGCCTGCGGAAAACGAAGGCAGTATCAGCCGATTCCTTGCAAGACATGAGGAGTTTGAAATCGTTCCCATTGATAAAAAGGCACTGGGGATTCCGGAGGGCTGTGACGGCATTCCGGGCTGTGTAGAGAATCCTGCACCGGGAATCGAAGGCACTTTGCGCCTGTGGCCCCATAAGTTACAGGGGGAAGGCCATTACGCTGCGGTATTGCAGAAGAAGGGTGAACTTCCCCGAGGGTATGAGCCGGTGTGCGCAACCGGACTGGAAAAAGGAATCCCCGGGAAGAATCTTATAAAAGACTGGGCGGAATATTTTGCCTTTGCGAAGGAGACCTTTTCGGAGAAACACATCGCGGAATCGGGACCGTGTACGGCAGGGGAAGGATTCCTGGCGTTTGGGGATAATCTGTACCGTATGCCGGAGAGAATGCCCGGGGTGAAGGGACTGAAAGTACTGCGTCCGGGACTGCATCTGGGAACCCTGAAAAAGAATCGTTTCGAACCGGCTCATGCGCTGGCACTGGCGCTGTGCCCGGAGGATGTGAAGCATGTATGGAATCTGTCCGTGGAGGAGGCGGGCACCTATCTGAAGGGACAGACCTTTTCCGCCGAGGGTGAGAAGGGCTGGTATCTGATCTGCGTGGACGGCATCAGTCTGGGCTGGGGCAAACTGGCCGGCGGCATTATGAAGAACCATTATCCCAAGGGGCTGCGAAAATGAGAACAGAGATATTATACGAAGACAACAGCATACTGGTGATCCGCAAACCGGCAGGACTGGCGGTGCAGTCTGCCCGGATCGGACAGGCGGATGTGGTCAGTGAATTGAAGTCCTATCTGGCGAAACAGGCAGGAGCCGGACGGGGAGAGCCTTATCTGGCGGTGATCCACAGGCTGGACCAGCCGGTGGAGGGAGTGCTGGTATTCGCCAAAGAGAAAAAGGCGGCAGCGGCCCTAGCCAAACAACTGTCGGAAGGAACCCTGAATAAACAGTATTATGCAGTGATCTGTGGATATCCTGACGCTTCAGAGGGAGAACTTGTGGATTATCTGCGGAAAGAGGGCAATGTGGCGGTGGCAGTCACCGGCAGGGAACAGCAATTTCCGGATGCGAAGACCGCAAAACTGCATTATCGCATTTTGGAAAGGATGGAACAGCCCATGCCGCTGGCGCTGGCGGATGTCTGTATCGAGACCGGACGGTTCCACCAGATCCGCGTACAGTTCGCCCATGCGGGATGGCCGTTGCTTGGGGATACCAAATACGGGAATACGGCAGCCGGGGGAACAACGGGGAACACCCCGTATCGTGGGGTGGCGCTCTGCGCATATTCCCTGGAATTCATGCATCCCGGTTCCGGCAAAAAGATGTCCTTCCGGGTAAAGCCCCAGAACCCGGCATTTGAAAAATTTATGAATTTGTAACTATTCAGAGCCATGCAAATTTAGACATAATGCCATGCTTGCATGAG
>OIZA01000476.1_pt1 | contig 20662 bp, 17 predicted proteins | sample 1588381 | NCBI WGS metagenome assembly OIZA01 (sample SAMN03283277) | human gut metagenome | biome: human-associated habitat; material: feces | host: Homo sapiens | place: Peru | collected 2012 | reverse complement strand
AGCGGGTCTGATGGCCTTACCCCCAGCGCGGACTACGGGGACGTTCCACTAACTCTCCATTTAATATGTTGGAACAAACGGAAACATCAACGGAGTGGATAGTTTGCCCTGGACAAGCATAAAAACCTCTTGACAGATAAAAATAAATAACGTACTATTGTATTAAATGAATAATACAGTAAAACAACAACACAATGAGGGGCTCAGGGAGGCATCGAAAGAACCGATGTGTGAAAGATAATAAGAAACAGATAGAAAAAATAAGAAAAAGAAAGGATGATAGGAATGGCGTGGGAATTAGATGCAGACAGACCCATATACGCGCAGCTGGTGGAACGGATCCAGAGAGAGATCGTGTCGGGGAAATATCAGCCGGGAGAGAAGCTGCCGAGCGTCAGGGATCTTGCGGCGGTGGCGGCAGTGAATCCGAACACGATGCAGAAAGCTTTTTCGGAACTGGAGCGGAGCGGCCTGATCGTGACACAGCGCACCAGCGGCAGAACCGTGACGGAGGACATCGAACTGATCGGGAATACCAGAGAACAGCTGGCGGCCGGTCATGTCCGGAATTTTATCAACAACATGCAGGAACTGGGATATCAGAAGGAAGAGATCCGGAATCTCTTCGATAAAGTACAATCCTGAGAAAGGATTTGAATCCATGATGAAAATAAAGAGAGGCGGGAATAGAAATGAATAATCTGGTGGAAATCGTAAATCTGACCAAGAAATACGGTGCAAATGTAGCCGTGAATAATCTGACCGTAAGTCTTCCCAAGGGGAAGATCATCGGACTGTTAGGCCCCAACGGCAGCGGCAAGACAACTCTGATCAAGATGTTAAACGGTCTGCTGACACCGACGGAAGGCACCATTATGATCGACGGCAATTATGTGGGACCGGCGACCAAGAGTAAGGTAGCCTATCTGCCGGATCGTACGTATCTGACCATGAATCAGACGATCCGGGAGATCCTGGATTTCTTTCAGGACTTTTATGCGGACTTTTCCAGGGAGCGGGCGGAAGAGATGTTAAAGAGCCTTGGAATCGATCCTGCGGTGAAGATGCGGACTTTGTCCAAAGGCACGAAGGAGAAGGTGCAGCTGATCCTGGTCATGAGCCGGAATGCCAGCCTGTATATTCTCGATGAGCCCATTGCCGGTGTTGATCCGGCGGCGAGAGATTACATTCTGCGCACTATCATCAACAACTATAATCCGGAAGCTACCGTGCTGATCTCCACCCATCTGATCGAGGATGTGGAACAGGTACTGGATGAGGTGATCTTCATGCGCTACGGGCAGTTGGTGTTATACACATCCGTTGACAATATCAGAGAAGAGAAGGGCAAGTCCGTAGATGCTTACTTCAGGGAGGTGTTCGCATGTTAGGAAAGTTAATGAAATACGAATGGAAAAATACCTGGAAAGCCGGTACGCTGATGCTTCTGGGCATGTTTATCGTCACGGTGATCGGCTGTATCGTACTGCAGATGCCGGGAGTGGCGGAATTCCTTGACAGCAATGATATAAACGGCGCGCAGGCCTGGCTTATGATCTCTTCCTTTGTAGCAATTCTGATCCTGTATGTGATCATGCTGTTAGCGTCCACCTGGGGCATGCTGATCTTTCTGGGCATCCGTTTCTACCGCAGCATGTACACCGATGAGGGATATCTGTCCCACACCCTGCCGGTGACAGCCAACCAGCTGTTCTTAAGCAAGGTGCTGGTCTCCGGGATCTGGTATCTGTTTATTTCGATCGGTATTGCAATCTCTGTGCTGGCCCTGATTTTTTCCATGATGACTGGCCTGTTCAATATTGGTGAACTGAGCGGTGCCCTGACACAGTATAACGGTAATATCTGGGAATTTTTGTCGGAAGCTTTTTATGAACTTGGCAGAGTTTACGAGGAACAGATGGGAATTAATCTGCTGCATTATGGAATTACCCTGCTCTTAACCTATGTGGCTAGTCCTTTTATTACCATGGTCACCCTGTTCGGAGCGCTGACTATCGGACAGCTTTCCTCCAAACATAAAGGATTGATGGGAATTCTGGCTTATGCCGGTGTGACGATCCTGTCTTCCATCATCGGCAGCACTGTACAGAGCATGTTTATGTTTGGCACTAATATCCTGAGCAGTTCGAATGGAATCTCGGTGAGCGCCAACTCAGCCTATGATATTAATGTGATCACCAGTCTGCTTATTGCGGCGATCATGTACGGGGTATCTTATTACATCATGAACCGAAAATTAAACCTGGACTAACCGGGTCTACACCTTGCTCTCAACTGGTAAATTTGGTATAATAAATCCAAATGACAACAGGGAACGGGTGAAGGTGCATGCAGGAGATTATTGATAGAATTTTAGGAGGAAACTTCGATTACGAGAACGGTTCTTTGGAATTCTCCTGCGCGAAAATAGAGATTTCCCTGGCACAGGGGACAGCATATGAGGGCTCTTTTCACATCCTTTCTGCGTCGGAAGGCTATGTAAAGGGATCCGTGATCTCGGACCATCTGCGGATGGAATGTATGACGGATCGCTTTACCGGCTCCGATGCAGAAATTTTTTACTGCTTCCACGGAGAGAATCTGGCGGAAGGGGATGTGATCAAGGGCTCTTTTTCTGTGGTCAGCAACCGGGGAGAATATAATCTGCCCTTTGTGGTGACGGTGGAGCATGGGCTTCTGAATTCCTCCATCGGGGCCATAAGGAATCTGTTCCATTTTGCCAATCTGGCAAAAAGCAACTGGAAGGAAGCCGTGCGGCTGTTTTACGATCCGGAATTTTTACGGCTGTTTCAGGGGAATGATGCTCATTTTTACGACAGCTACCGGATCCTGTCGGCCTATGAAGGCAATGAACAGAATGTGGAAGAGTTCCTGATCTGTATCAATAAAAAACAGCAGCTGGAATTCCTGACGGAAGAGAAGGAACTGACCAAAAAGCTTCCCCGCAGCGCGGACAATTACGGTGTCACGGAGAACAGCCTGACCATTGTAAGAAATGGCTGGGGATATACGAATCTTCAGGTAGAGTGTGAGGGAGAATTTGTCTTTACCGAGAAAGAATGCATTACGGATGACGATTTTCTGGGGAACCGCTGCAGACTGCCGGTCTACATTGACAGCAGTCTGTGCAGACCCGGGAAAAATTTCGGCAGAGTCTACATATACAATGCCTATACTTCTCTGGAGATCCCGGTAACGGTACAGCTGGGAGACGGCGCGGTGACCAGACATGCGGATCACAGCCGTATGCACTGTATTTCCCAGATCATGAAATATTATCAGGAATCGAGACTGAAAAAGATCGGCACGGGGACCTGGCTGGCGGAGACCGGTAAACTGGTGGAACGCATGGTGACCATGGACGAGAAGGATGTATCGGCGAGACTGTTCCAGGCACAGCTTCTGATCACGGAGGAACGATACAATGAAGCCGGATGGATCCTGGATCATGCGGCGGACATGCTGGAGGCCCAGGGAGCCACCGGTGGAGAATTGTGGGCCTATTATCTGTATCTGACCACGCTGATCCACAGAGATCCCCAGTATACCCTGCAGATGGCGGAGCAGGTGGAACAGATCTACCGCTATGACAGAACCCGCTGGCGGGTGGCCTGGCTGCTGTTATACCTGTCGGAAGAATACAACAGATCCACTTCCGGCAAATGGATGTTTCTGGAGAAACAGTACCAGTATGGCTGTACCAGTCCGGTGATCTATCTGGAGGCACTGGCTCTGTTAAACGGCAATCCCGCACTGTTAAGGAAGCTGAACAGCTTCGAATTACAGGTTCTGAATTTTGGCGTCCGTCAGGATGCCGTAAATGACAGCCTTATCGAGCAGCTGCTGTATCTGTCGGGCAGAGTCCGGGAATATTCTCCGCTTCTTTCCAGAATTTTACGGAGATTGTATGAGAAAAAGAAGGATGTGCGGATCCTGCAGGAGGTATGCAGCCTTCTGATCAAGGGAAGCAAGACGGGCCCGGATGCGTTTGCATGGTATCAGAAGGGTGTGGACAGCCATCTGCGGATCACCAATCTCTATGAATATTATATGGCATCGGTGGATCTGGATTCTGTGCTGGAGCTTCCGAAAGTCATATTGATGTATTTTTCCTTCCAGAGCAATCTGGATTATGAACACAGTGCGTTTCTGTATGCGTACCTGTTAAAGCACCGGAAGGAATATGAGGAACTGTACGAACATTATGAGCCGCGGATGGAGCGGTTTGTCATCGACCAGATCCAGAAGCAGCATATTAACAGACATCTGGCGGTGCTGTATCAGGAGTTCCTGTCTCCGGCCATTGTGACGGAGGGCATGGCGAAGCCCCTGTCCCGGCTGCTGTTTGCCCATATGGTAAGAGTGGACGATGGCAGAATGCGCAAGGTGATCGTCAGCCAGCCGGGGAATCTGGTATTGTCGGAGACGACGTTGGTAAACGGTACGGCCTGGGTGGCAGTCTACGGGAATGATTATACCATCGCCTTTGAGGATGCCTACGGCAACCGCTTCCTGAAAAATGTGGAATATACGCTGGAAAAACTGCTGGTGCCGGGAAAATATCTCAGACTTCTGGAACATTACGTGCCGGATACTGCGGAACTGGATCTGTATTTTATGGAGAACGGCAGAACGGAGGAGACCATCACTTCCGCAAAACTCATGCGGATGGCAAGGCTGGCGGAAAGCGAGGCCGTGGAGCCGAAGTTACGAAGTGAGATCTCCGTACAGCTGATCCAGGCCTATTTTGACGCGGATAATATCCAGGCACTGGATGAATATTTACAGGAATTGCAGGGAGACGGTTATACGGAAGAACAGCGGGAACTGATCTTGCGTTTTCTGGTGCTGCGGGGCAATTACGAGAAGGCTTATCACTGGATCGAACAATATACTCCCTATTTTGCGGAGGTGAAGATATTGTTACGTCTCACGGACGGCGTGATCACACAGCAGAACCATGAGGGAGAGGCTGTCCTGTATGCGGCGGCACTGACCGCGTTCCGCAAGGGAAAATACAATGGCGGAATTCTGGAATATCTGGTGCGTTATGCCACCGGTACGACGAAGGAACTGCGTGACATCTGGAAGGCAGCCAGATCCTTTGAGGTGGACTGCTATGGTTTAAGTGAGAAGATATTGCTGCAGATGTTGTTCTCCGGGGCTTTCGTGGGAGAGCGGATGGATATTTTCCGTTACTATGTATCCCAGGGAGCCAGACAGGAGATCGAGGAAGCCGTTCTGGTACAGAGTGCTTATGATTATTTCTGCCGGGAGAAGATCACGGAGGAGGATATCTTTCGGGAGATCCGCAGCTGCTATCTGCGGGGAGAAGAGACCAAGCGGATCTGTAAGCTGGCTTATCTGAAGTTCTATGCGGAGAATAAGGACAAACTGGAACGGGAGGATGAACCTCTGATCCGGGATTTCCTGGAGGAAATGATGAAGGATCACATTCATCTGAATTTTTTCCGGGAGTATCAGGACTGTCTGCCCCAGCTGCAGGAGATGAAGGACAAGACCATCGTGGAGTATCACACAAGAGGCGGTGTCCGGGCAAGGATTCACTACGTGATGCTGCATGAGAACGGACAGGCAGAGGATTACCTGTCGGAATATATGCAGGAAGTGTACAGCGGTGTATTTTTCAAGGAGTTCGTCCTGTTTTTCGGGGAGAACCTTCAGTACTACATTATGGAGGAATCGGAGAACGAAGAACAGCTGACGGAGAGCGGAAGCCTGCAAAAGAGCGATATTATGAATGAAAATCCGGACAGCAAATACGAGATCATCAACGATATGATGATCAGTATGACGTTACAGGACGATACCACACTGGATCATCTGATCGAGGAATATTACCGCAGGGAATATCTGGATCACAGATTGTTCACATTGCAGTAATAAGATAAAAAGAGCAGGAGAGGAGGCGGAAGAAATGCGGCTGCCGGGAAGTGATAAAGTCATCGTTGGGTATGATCTGGGAAGGGATTATGCACAGATCAGCTGTTATGTCACGGGAAAAGAAGAGGAGATTACCACATTGTCTTCCGTTGCGGGTTCTCAGGTCTATACGATCCCGTTAGTCCTGAGTAAAAGACAGGGCGTGAACCAGTGGTTCTACGGAAGCGAAGCACTCCGGTATGCGGAGGAAGAAGAGGGGATACGGGTAGAGCATCTGTTAAAGCTGGCAAAAGACGGGGAACCGGTGCAGATCGACGGAATCACGCTGGATCCGGTGGCGCTTCTGACTCTTTTTCTTAAGCGCAGTCTGGGGCTGTTGTCCCAGGTGACCACGACAGAGCGGATCGGAGCGCTGATGATCACCTGTGAGGAGCTGGAACCCAGAGTGCTGGAGGTGCTTACGCAGGCGGCGGAGGCTCTGCATCTGAAGACGGAGAATATCTATTTCCAGAGCCACCGGGAAAGCTTTTATTATTACAATCTGTACCAGCCGGAGGAACTGTGGAAGCAGGGAAGCGTACTGTGTGAATACCGGGACAGTTCGATCCTGACCTACTCCATGGAATGTAACCGGCATACGACGCCGGTGGTCACTTATATCGAAGAGCGGGAATTCCCTTTCCCGGTGGAACCATCAGATGAGAAGTTTTTAGAGATCGCCACGCAGCTGTGCGAGAACCGGATGGTGTCCTCGGTATATCTGATCGGGGAAGAGTTCTCCCAGGAATGGATGAAGGAATCCCTCCGGTATCTGTGCCGGGGGCGGAGAGTCTTTCAGGGGAACAATCTGTTCAGCAAGGGTGCCTGCTACAGTATGATGGAGCGGCTGCATCCCAGCGAAAACGGACAAAGCCACGTCTATCTGGGACAGGATAAGTTAAAATCCAACATCGGTATAAAGGTGCGCAGACAGGGCGAGGAATCCTATCAGGCACTGCTGGATGCGGGGATCAACTGGTACGAGGCGCAGAATACCATGGAGTTCTATCTGCTGGAAGGAAGAGCGGTAGAGATCCTGATCACCTCCCTGACGGGAAAGGGAAGCCGGATTGCCAGAATCGTGCCGGAGGAACTGCAGGAAGGGATCACCAGACTGCGGATCAGTGTGGAGATGAAGGATGAGACCCATCTGCAGGTGGAACTGGAAGACCTGGGATTCGGTACTTTCCGGGCGGCTACGCACCATATCTGGAAGGAAGAAATAGTACTGTAAGTCTGCAAAAGACAGAGAAAATGAGGATTGGAAATGAAGGCAAGTCTGTGTGTAGGAGAATATTGCGAGAATGCCTATAATGTGGAAGGTCTGGATATCCGGGTCTATAGTATGGAAGAATTGTGCTACTGCCTGAAGGAGAATGCGTTCCTGTTAGATCTGTCCATCATGAACGACAAGCTGGTGGACTGGATCGGGGAAGAGTGCAAGGTGCGGGAACTGGCCAAACAGCTTTACCCCATGGTACATAAGCAGGGTTCCTTAAGCGTGTTCGTGGTGACAATCCTGCAATATGTGGGAATGTACGACCCGGAAGACATCAGACAGGTGGAACAGGTGCTGAAGCAGGGAGCAGGCCTCAGCAATCTGGAGAAGCGCAAGAGCCAGATCGACTATATGGTGGAAAAAAGAAAATATGCGGCAGCCATCCGTGGATACGACCTGCTGTTGGAGACCTGGAGCCATCTGGAACAGGAAGGAAAGGAACTTCCGGCAGGAAAAGTCCGGGCGGCGATCCTTCATAATAAGGGTGTGGCACTGACGGGGCTGATGCTGTACGACAAGGCGGCGTATTATTTTAAGGAAGCCTGGCAGACAGATCCCGACAGAGAACATCTGGATGCCTATCTGGCAGCGAAAAGGATGGAACTGACAGAAGATGCCTATGTGGCTTTTGCGGCACAGAATCCGGAGAACTATACAGAATCTCTGGAACTGGAAAAACGAATCGAACAGTTCGAACGGGAATGGGAACAACAGCCGGAATACCGGCAGTTACAGCTGCGCGGGGACTGGCGGCTGAACGACAGAGTCAAATACGATACGGAAAACGTCAGACTGACCCAGGCACTGAAAAACAGTTACCGGACAAGCGTCAGCGTATAGAAAAGATGACAGGAGAGAACTATGGCATGGTGGAACCGCTTTTTTAAGAAGAAACAACCGATACCACAGGAGGAAGACTGGGAACAGCTGGTCTATACCCGTAACGGTGTTAATTTTGACGAGGAAGATCAACGGAAACGTTATATTGTAAACTGTCTGGAACAGATCGCGGAGGCCTCCAAGGAGATCGACCTCCTGACCGGGGAATACACACTGGTGACTTCTTATCTGACAGATACCGATGAAATCGAGGCGCTGCCTACAGAACAGCGGGAGGAGATCAACCGTGTGGCCGGGAAACTGACCGGACTGGAGCAGGAGCGCAGCAGATACCGGGAAAAGAAAAACCGCATGCGGGATTCGGACTTTTATGCCATGCGCAAAAGAGAGACCGAGATCGAGGAAGGCATTCAGAAGATCCGGGAAGGAGAAAAGTACGGGAATCTGATCCGTCAGGATCTGCACCGGCTGGACGGAGAACGGCATGCCTATGAATACCGGAGAAATGAACTGGAGAACCTCATGAACAACCAGCGGGGCATGGCAGTGATCTTCCTGACGGCATTGGTGCTCTGCGTGATCATGCTGGTGATCCTGCAATACGTATTTGAAATGGATGTCTATGTGGGACTTTTTCTGGCTGTGGGGGCAGGCGCTGTGGCAATCTCCTATGTCTGCGTCAAGTACATGGATACCGGACGGGAACTGCAGCGGGTGGAAAAGACCATCAACAAGATCATCCAGCTGCAGAATAAGGTCAAGATCCGCTATGTGAATAACTGTCAGCTGATGGAATATCTGTATCTGAAATATAACACGGACAGCGCGGCAAAGCTGGAAAAACAGTGGAAGCTGTACCAGGACGAAAAGGAAGAGCGCAAGCAGTTCGCGGAGGCCGAGGCCAAGATCGAGTATTATCAAAAGCAGCTGGTGGCACAGCTGTCCAATTACCGGGTACAGATGCCGGAACGTTGGGTCAGCCAGACTGCGGCACTTTTGGACAAGCGGGAAATGGTGGAGATCCGCCACGAACTGATCCAGAGAAGACAGGCCCTCCGCAAACAGATGGATTACAATCAGGAAGTGGCGGAGAGCGCAAGAAACGAAGTGAAAGACATCGCGGCCACCTATCCGAAATACGCCCAGGAGATCCTGTCCATGGTGGAGCGTTACGACCGATAAGAATTGACAAGCCCCCTCTCGTTGTGTTACTATGACACCGTGTTAGCAATTTACCATGCTAAAGTATACGACACGGCCAACAGTGAGTGGCAGAACGGGAGGATGTATTATGAAAAGAGTATTAGTGACATTACTGGCAATCAGCATGGCAGCAGGTGTTCTTACCGGCTGTGGTTCTAAAGGATCTGAGAAATCATTTACCGTAGGTTTCGATGCGGAATTTCCCCCTTACGGATATCGCGATGACAGCGGAGAATATGTAGGTTTTGATCTGGATCTGGCAGCGGAAGTATGTAAGAGACAGGGCTGGGAACTGGTAAAGCAGCCCATCGACTGGGATGCCAAGGATATGGAGCTTTCCTCCGGAGCCATTGACTGTATCTGGAACGGCTTCACCATGAACGGCAGAGAGGATGCCTACACCTGGACGGAGCCCTATATCGACAACAGCCAGGTGTTCGTCGTAGCATCTGCTTCCGGCGTACAGAACAAGGAAGAACTGGCAGGCAAAGTGGTAGCGGTACAGAAGGATTCTTCCGCACTGGCAGCCCTGAATGATGAAGAGAATGCAGACAACATCGCACTGCGTGATTCCTTCTCCCAGCTGATCGAATATGCGGATTACAACACCGCTTTCATGGATCTGGAGCAGGGTGCGGTGGATGCCGTGGCCATTGATATCGGTGTGGCACAGTACCAGATCGACCAGAGAGAAGCAGGGAAGTTCGTTATGTTACAGGGCGAGGATAACAAGCTGGCTGTAGAACAGTATGCCGTAGGCTTCTTAAAGGGCAACGATGAGTTAAGAGATACCGTACAGAAGACCCTGTATGAAATGGCAGCGGACGGTACCTTTGCACAGATCGCTGAAAAATGGGGACTGACCGACAGCGTATGCCTCGGTAAATAATCAACTAAGGATAATAAGGAGTAGATTTCATGAGTTTGCTGACCATGAGTGCCCAACTGGCAGAGGGCTTTCTGATAACGGTGGAAATATTTGTACTGACACTTTTGTTCTCCCTTCCTCTGGGACTGATCGTAGCCTTCGGAAGAATGTCGGGATGCAGGGTGCTCCGTATCATTTCCAAAATATACATATCCATCATGAGAGGAACCCCTCTGATGTTACAGATCATCGTGGTGTATTTCGCCCCCTTTTATGTATTCCGCATGCAGGTGGGAACGGGGTATCGTTTCCCGGCGGTGATACTGGCATTCGTGATCAATTATGCGGCATACTTTGCGGAGATCTACCGTGCGGGCATCGAGTCCATACCGGTGGGGCAGTATGAGGCCGCAGAGGTGCTGGGCTACAGCAAGACACAGACTTTTGTGAAGATCATTCTGCCGCAGGTGGTGAAGCGGGTCCTTCCGCCGGTGACCAATGAGACCATTACTCTGGTCAAGGACACATCCATGGCATTTACCATTTCCATTGCGGAAATGTTCACAGTGGCAAAGCAGATCGGCGCCGCACAGACCAGTGTGGTTCCGCTGCTGGCAGCAGGTGTGTTCTATTATATCTTCAATCTCGTGGTGGCATCCTTCATGGAGTACCTGGAGAAGAAGACATCTTATTACAGATAGGAGCAGCAGAATATGGTCCTTTTGGAAATGAATCATGTGAAAAAAAGTTTTGACGGCAACGGGGTATTAAAGGATATCTCCCTGCAGATCCATGAGGGAGAAGTGGTCTCCATCATCGGTCCCTCCGGTTCCGGCAAATCCACACTGCTCAGGTGTGCTACCCTTCTGGAAAAGATGGACGGCGGTGAACTGATCTATCTGGGGCAGACAGCGGCACATGAGAAAACGGATAAGAACGGCAGAGTGCAGTGTGAGTATGCATCCAAGGCGGAATTACATAAGATCCGGAAATGCTTCGGACTGGTATTCCAGAATTTTAATCTGTTTCCCCATTACACGGTGATGAAAAATATCATTGACGCGCCGATCCATGTGGATAAGGTCAGCCGCGCAGAGGCTGTGGAGAGAGCGGAGAAGCTTCTGGCACAGTTAGGACTGTCGGATAAGGCGGATGCCTATCCTTTCCAGTTGTCCGGTGGACAGCAGCAGAGAGTCTCCATCGCCAGAGCCCTGGCATTACAGCCGAAGATCCTGTTTTTTGACGAACCCACTTCGGCACTGGATCCGGAGCTGACGGCGGAGGTACTGAAAGTCATCCGACAGCTGGCCAGCGAGCATATGACCATGATCATCGTGACCCATGAGATGCAGTTTGCCAGGGAGGTCTCCGACCGGATCATCTTCATGGAACAGGGCGTCATCGTGGAAGAAGGCTCTCCGGAACAGATTTTTGCCACGGAAAACGGACGTGTCCGGGAATTTATCGGAAAGTTGCAGTAAAAATATATTGATTTTTTCTTACAAATCTGGTTATCTATTAGGTGTGGGTTTCTCTTGCCCACACCTGTTCCAATAAAAAATTGAAAACATAAGAATGCGAGGACTGATGGTATGAGCGTACAGGAAATGAAACCGATCAAGGAAGGCAAAGTTCGTGAGATCTATGACAACGGAGACACCCTGATCATGGTGGCAACTGACCGTATCAGCTGCTTTGATGTGATCTTGGACAACACAGTAACAAAGAAAGGAACTGTATTGACCCAGATGTCGAAATTCTGGTTTGATATGACTGAGGATGTGATCCCGAATCATATGGTATCCGCTGATGTTAAGGATATGCCCGAATTTTTCAGACAGCCGAAATTCGACGGCAACAGCATGATGTGCAAGAAACTGAACATGCTCCCCATCGAGTGCATCGTTCGTGGATACATTACCGGAAGCGGCTGGGAAAGCTACAAGAAGAACGGTACCGTATGCGGTATTAAGCTTCCGGAAGGTCTGAAGGAGGCAGATAAGCTTCCCGAGCCCATCTATACCCCTTCCACCAAGGCAGAGATCGGAGATCATGACGAGAATATCTCCTATGAGCAGAGTGTGGAATATCTGGAGAAGCGTTTCCCCGGCAAGGGCGCAGAATATGCGGCCAAGCTTCGTGACTATACCATCGCTATTTATAAAAAATGTGCGGATTACGCACTGACCAAGGGAATCATTATCGCAGATACCAAGTTCGAGTTCGGCCTGGACGAGAATGGCAACATGGTACTGGGAGATGAAGTACTGACCCCCGACAGTTCCCGTTTCTGGCCGGTAGACGGCTATGAGCCCGGACATGGTCAGCCTTCCTTTGACAAACAGTTCGCCCGTGACTGGCTGAAAGCAAATCCCGAAAAGGGCTGGAAACTGCCGGAGGACATCGTGGAGAAGACCATTGATAAATATCTTCAGGCTTACAAGATGCTGACAGGCAAGGACCTGTAAGTAACGTTTTTGGGGATTCTTTTTCGCGGGGCAGGCAGGAAAGGTAAGGCTTACAAGTGACGGACAACATTTACATTCAGACAGAAAATAACGACAAATTAAAGGAAGAGTGCGGTGTCTTCGGTGTGTACGATTTCGACGGACACGATGTGGCTTCCACAATCTATTACGGTCTTCTGGCATTGCAGCACAGAGGACAGGAGAGCTGCGGTATCGCCGTCAGCGACACGAATGGTCCCAAGGGCAAAGTGCTCAGCAGCAAGGACATGGGACTGGTCAATGAGGCATTCACACCGGAACAGCTGGAGAAGTTAAAGGGTGACATCGGTGTGGGGCATGTCCGCTATTCCACAGCGGGCGGCTCCACCAGAGAGAATGCACAGCCCCTGGTACTGAATTATGTAAAGGGTACTCTGGGACTGGCGCATAACGGCAACCTGATCAATGCTCCGGAACTCCGGAGAGAGTTGGAGTATACCGGTGCTATTTTCCAGACCACCATTGATTCCGAGGTCATTGCGTATCACATTGCCAGAGAGCGGCTGAATTCCAAATCGGTAGAGGAAGCCGTGGGCAGAGCCATGACGAAGATCAAGGGCGCCTATTCCCTGGTGGTGATGTCCCCCAGAAAGCTGATCGGCGCCAGAGATCCTTACGGATTTAAACCGTTATGTATCGGTAAAAGAGACAATGCGTATTTTCTGTCCAGTGAGACCTGCGCACTGGATACGGTGGGCGCTGAGTTCGTCCGGGATGTGCTTCCCGGCGAGATCGTGACCATATCTCCGGAAAAGGGGATCGAGTCCGATACCACCCATGTACTGAAGCCTGCGGAGACTGCAAGATGTATTTTTGAGTATATTTATTTCGCCAGACCCGACAGCTTCATCGACGGGGTCAGCGTATACGATTCCCGGATCCTGGCAGGGAAATTCCTGGCCATGGATTCCCCGGTGGATGCGGATCTGGTCATCGGCGTGCCGGAATCCGGCAACTGTGCTGCCATGGGATATTCCATGCAGTCGGGGATCCCTTACGGTATGGGATTCGTGAAAAATGCCTACGTGGGAAGAACCTTTATCAAACCGAAGCAGAAGAGCAGAGAGAGCAGCGTACAGGTGAAGCTGAACCCCATCCGGGAAGCCGTGGAGGGCAAGCGTGTCATCATGATCGACGATTCCATTGTCCGCGGTACCACTTCCGACCGTATCGTGAAGATGTTGCGGGAGGCCGGAGCCAAAGAAGTGCATATGAGAGTCAGCTCTCCGCCTTTCCTCTGGCCCTGCTATTTTGGTACAGATGTGCCGGCGAGAGACCAGCTGATCGCCTATAACCGTTCCATTCAGGAGATCAGTGATCTGATCGGTACGGACAGTCTGGATTATCTGAAGATCGAGAGACTGGAAGAACTGGTGGGCGGAAATCTTGGCATCTGCAAGGGCTGCTTTACCGGAAAATATCCTATGGAACCGCCTGCGGAAGATATCCGCGGAGAATTTGACAAATAAACAATAACGATTATATAAGAGGAGCAGACAAATGAGTACAGGTACAGACAGATATCAGAGCCCGTTATCCGAACGCTATGCAAGCAAGGAGATGCAGTACATTTTCTCACAGGACAACAAGTTCCGGACCTGGAGAAAGCTCTGGATCGCACTGGCAGAGACGGAGAAAGAGCTGGGACTGTCCCAGGACGGCAAGCCCGTTATCACAGATGAGCAGATCGAGGAACTGAAGGCTCACGCAGAGGACATCAATTATGATGTGGCAAAAGAGCGCGAAAAGCTGGTACGTCATGACGTTATGAGCCATGTCTACGCGTATGGACAGCAGTGCCCCAAGGCAGCCGGAATCATTCATCTGGGTGCAACCTCCTGCTATGTGGGTGACAACACCGATATTATCGTGATGACCGAAGCACTGAAGCTGGTGAGAAAAAAGCTGATCAACGTCATGAAGGAACTGGCTGATTTCGCTGACAAGTACAAGGCACAGCCCACCCTGGCATTTACTCATTTTCAGCCTGCACAGCCTACGACCGTAGGCAAGAGAGCAACACTGTGGCTGCAGGAGTTCTCTCTGGATCTGGAGGATCTGGATCATGTTCTGGGTACCATGAAGCTGTTAGGCTCCAAGGGAACCACCGGAACCCAGGCTTCTTTCTTGGAACTGTTCAACGGGGATCAGGAGACCATCGACAGGATCGATCCCATGATCGCAGCCAAGATGGGCTTCAAGGAGTGCTATCCCGTATCTGGACAGACCTATTCCCGTAAGGTGGATACCAGAGTGGCCAATGTACTGGCCGGTATTGCGGCATCCGCTCACAAGATGAGCAATGACATCCGTCTGTTACAGCATCTGAAGGAAGTGGAAGAGCCCTTCGAGAAGAACCAGATCGGTTCCTCAGCCATGGCTTATAAGCGTAATCCCATGAGAAGTGAGCGTATTGCTTCCCTGTCCCGCTATGTGATGGTGGACGCACTGAATCCTGCCATTACTTCCGCAACCCAGTGGTTCGAGAGAACGCTGGATGACTCTGCCAACAAGAGACTGTCCATTCCCGAAGGCTTCTTAGCCATCGACGGTATTCTGGATCTGTGCCTGAACGTGGTAGACGGTCTGGTAGTATATCCGAAGGTTATTGAGAAGCACATGATGAGCGAACTTCCATTCATGGCTACCGAGAATATCATGATGGATGCCGTGAAGTTAGGTGGCAACCGTCAGGAACTGCATGAGCGTATCCGTGAGCTTTCCATGGAAGCCGGACGCAATGTAAAGGTAGAAGGAAAAGAGAACAACCTGTTAGAACTGATCGCCGCAGATCCCGCATTCCCCATGGGACTGGAGGAACTGAAGGCATCCATGGATCCGTCCAAATATATCGGACGTTCCAAAGAGCAGGTGGAAGCTTTCCTGAAAAATGTGATCAACCCGATCTTAGAGGCTAACAAAGAGTTACTGGGTGTAAAAGCTGAGATCAATGTATAAATGTTTTCTGCTGAAGTGATTTGTAAAAACGAATAACGATTCGGGGCTATATTCACCGGAAATCGTGATGCCTGTATGGCCCGGAATCGTTACAGAATAATTAAGAAAGCAGGAGACGAAAATGGGTGGATTTTTTGGAGTCGCAGCAAAAGAAGACTGCGTGTTTGATCTGTTCTTCGGAACGGATTATCATTCCCATCTGGGAACCAGACGTGCCGGCATGGCAGTCTACAGCAAAGAAGAAGGTTACAACAGAGCTATTCACAATATAGAGAATGCACCGTTCCGTACGAAGTTCGACAAGGATGTGAACGAGATGCACGGACATCTGGGCATCGGATGTATCTCCGATTTTGAACCCCAGCCCCTGATGGTGCGTTCCCATCACGGAACCTATGCCATTACCACCGTGGGCAAGATCAACAATACCGATGCCATCATCAAGGATCTGTTTTCGAAGGGACATTCCCATTTCCTGGAGATGAGCGGCGGTGACATCAATGCCACGGAGCTGGTGGCGGCCATTGTCAACCAGAAGGACAATCTGGTGGAGGGCATCCAGTATGCCCAGGAGATCATCGACGGTTCCATGACGTTGCTGATCATGACACCCAAGGGAATCTATGCGGCCAGAGACAAGATGGGTCGTACCCCGGTGGCGGTGGGCAAAAAGGAGGGCGCTTACTGCGTTTCCTTTGAAAGCTTCGCCTACCTGAATCTGGGATATCAGCCGGTGAGAGAACTGGGACCGGGAGAGATCGCGGTAGTGACACCGGAAGGTGTGCGGACGCTGGTACAGCCCGGCAAGGATATGAAGATCTGTACGTTCCTGTGGGTCTATTACGGATATCCGTCCTCATCCTATGAGGGCATCAGTGTAGAGAAGATGCGTTATCAGTGCGGTGCGAAGCTGGCGGAGCGGGATAATGTGAAGCCGGATATCGTAGCGGGAGTGCCGGATTCCGGTACCGCTCATGCGGTGGGATATGCCAACCGTTCGGGAATTCCTTTTTCCCGTCCGTTCATCAAGTACACCCCTACCTGGCCCAGATCCTTTATGCCGACGATCCAGACCCAGAGAAATCTGATCGCGAAGATGAAGCTGATCCCGGTGCATGATCTGATCCAGGATCAGAGTCTGTTACTGATCGACGATTCCATCGTCCGGGGTACACAGTTAAGAGAGACCACGGAATTCCTGTACCAGAGCGGTGCGAAGGAAGTGCATATCCGTCCGGCCTGTCCGCCACTGTTATATGGCTGTAAGTACCTGAATTTCTCCAGATCCTCTTCCGAGATGGATCTGATCACTCGTCGTGTGATCAAGGAGATCGAGCAGGAGGGCAGAGAGATCGACTTAAAGAATTATGTGAATCCCGATACGCCGGAATACGAGGAAATGGTAGGACGGATCTGCAAACAGCTGAAGTTCACGACGCTGCAGTTCCAGAGACTGGATGATATGATCGAGTCTGTGGGCATCGGCAGAGAGAAGCTGTGTACCTATTGCTGGGATGGCAGAGAATAATGTGAAACGCGGAGATAAGCGCTTCTGATATAGATACAGATTATACAGAATATAATAAATATTGATTTTACTTATACCACAAAGTGTTGTATACTGTAAAGCGGTGTGAGAAAGGGAAACGGAGACTTTCCCCGGATCACCTGGAATAAGATAGTGGATGTAGATTTATCACAGAAATTGTGGTAAAGAATGGAGGAAAACATGGTAAAGGCAGTTGTAGGAGCCAACTGGGGCGACGAAGGAAAAGGAAAGATCACAGATATGCTGGCAGAGAAAGCGGACATTATCGTACGTTTTCAGGGCGGCGCGAATGCAGGACATACCATCGTAAATGATTATGGTAAATTTGCTCTGCACACTCTTCCTTCCGGTGTATTTTACAATCATACGACCAGCGTGATCGGTAATGGTGTGGCATTGGATATCCCTCTTCTGATCGAGGAGATCAAATCCATCACAGACAGAAATGTTCCGAAGCCCAGAATTCTGGTATCTGAGCGTGCACAGATGGTAATGCCTTATCATAAATTATTTGACCAGTACGAAGAGGAGAGACTGGGAGGTAAGTCCTTTGGATCTACCAAGTCCGGTATCGCACCTTTCTATTCCGATAAGTATGCGAAGATCGGTTTCCAGGTCAGTGAGTTATTCGATGATGAACTGTTAGAGGAAAAGGTACAGCGTGTCAGCGAGATGAAGAATGTTATCTTGGAGCATCTGTATCACAAGCCCCTGATCGATCCCGCAGAACTGTTAAATACTTTGCATGAGTATCGCAATATGATCGCACCCTATGTATGTGATGTATCCGCATTTTTGGACAAGGCACTGAAAGAGGGCAAGACCATTCTGTTAGAGGGGCAGCTTGGAACCATGAAGGATCCGGATCACGGAATCTACCCCATGGTAACTTCTTCCTCCACTCTGGCAGCATACGGCGCCATCGGTGCAGGTATCCCTCCTTATGAGATCAAGCAGATCGTTACCGTAAGTAAGGCATATTCCTCCGCAGTAGGAGCCGGTGCTTTCGTATCCGAGATCTTCGGTGACGAAGCAGATGAATTACGTCGCCGCGGCGGTGACGGCGGTGAGTTCGGTGCCACTACCGGACGTCCCAGACGTATGGGATGGTTCGACTGTGTTGCCACCAAGTACGGCTGCCGTCTGCAGGGTGCTACCGATGTAGCATTTACCGTACTGGATGCACTGGGATATCTGGATGAGATTCCTGTATGTGTAGGCTACGAGATCGACGGCGAAGTGACCACCGATTTCCCTGTGACCTATAAGCTGGAGAAGGCAAAGCCCGTACTGAAGACGCTGCCCGGATGGAAATGCGATATCCGCGGTATTCGCAACTTTGACGAACTGCCGGAGAACTGCAGAAAGTATGTGGAGTTCATCGAGGAGCAGATCGGCTTCCCTATCACCATGGTCAGCAACGGCCCTGGAAGAGAAGACATCATCTATCGTGAAAGTCCTCTGAAGAAATAATTGGATTTCTAATAGGTATATGTAATAGCGAAACAATGCAGAAAAGGGCATGGTGCGGCACAAGATGCAGCCCATGCTCTTTTGTGTATACAATGAGCCAGGTACAGATTTGCGCCTGCGCAAGAATCTGTATTTGGTGAATGGATATCCTCTGGCCGGTAGGCGGGATCGTCGCGTGGAGCATACAAATCGGGCGCAAGTCACCCTGCCGGATCGGCAACGGAAGTGGGGCTTGTGACAGGATTTCTCTATGACTGACAGGCTCCGGGGTGCCGATTGTGATTTGGGGCAGGAGATGCAATATGATCAATAATCTGGAAGCGTATAAAGTATTTTATTATGTGGCAAAATGTGGGAGTGTGACCAAAGCAGCCGGGGAGTTATCCATTTCACAGCCGGCGGTCAGTCAGGCGGTCAAGCAGCTGGAAAATACACTGGACGTGGCACTGTTCCACCGGGCGGCCAAAGGAGTGCGGCTGACCAGCGAGGGAGAACTGTTGTATTCCTATGTGGCCAAAGGATATGAACAGATCGAGCTGGGAGTGAAGAAGGTTCACCAGATGCAGAACATGGAACTGGGAGAAGTACGGATCGGTGCCAGTGATATGACATTGCAGTTCTACCTGCTTCCCTATCTGGAGAAATTCCATGAGCAGTATCCCGGGATCAAGGTGATCGTCACCAATGCGCCGACACCGGAGACTTTGAATTACCTGAGGGAGGGCAGAATCGATTTCGGAATCGTCAGCACGCCGTTCCCCGAGAGACCGGATGTTAAGATGATCCCGGTGCGGGAGATCGAGGATGTCTTTGTGGCGGGAAGAAGGTTTTTCAGCTACAAGAACCGGACGCTGGATTTTCAGGAACTGGAGAGCCTGCCGCTGATTTTCCTGGAGAAAAATACCAGCAGCCGCAGCTACATGGATGAATTCCTGGCGGGAAACGGAGTGTATGTACAGCCGGAGTTTGAACTGGCCACCAGCGATATGATCGTACAGTTCGTGAGACGGAATCTGGGTGTGGGCTGTGTCATGCGGGATTTTGCCAGAGATTATGTGGAATCCGGCCTGCTTTTTGAACTCCGGTTCAATAAAATAATACCGAAGCGGCAATTCTGTGTCGTGAGGAACACAAAGATGCCCATGGCCCCGGCGGCGGAGAAGCTGTTGGAGATCATGGAACTGGACAGACAGGAAGAAGCAAAGGCATAAAAGTGACGGCGGAAAAGAGTCAATGAAAAAACTGATATGCTGGCGGAGCCGGAACTGTTTTGAGTGAAAAGTGACAGGAAAACGAATAGGAGAGAAGAGTTATGATACGCAATATAATTTTTGATATCGGCAATGTACTTACGGACTATCGCTGGGAAGGATTTCTGGCGGACAAGGGATTTGACGGGGACATGATCAAAAAGATCGCCAAAGCATCGGTATTGCATCCCTTATGGGCGGAGTATGACCGCGGTACCTGGACGGACGAACAGGTGCTGGCGGCGTTTGTGAAGGATGCTCCGGAACTGGAGAAGGAGCTGTATCAGGCATTTACGAATATTACGGGACTGGTGACTCCCAGAGCCTACGCCATTCCCTGGCTGCAGGAACTGAAGGCAAAGGGGTATCATGTGTATTATCTGTCGAACTTTTCCCGTAAGGCAGAGGTGGAGTGTGCGGAGGCGCTGAACTTCCTGCCGGAGATGGAGGGCGGCATCCTGTCCTACAAGGAGCACCTGATCAAACCGGAACCGGAGATCTACCAGCTGTTGTTACAGCGCTATGGATTGAAGGCGGAAGAAAGTGTATTCCTGGACGACACCCTGAAGAATGTCCAGGCTGCCGAAGAGCAGGGAATCCACGGCATCCACTTCCTGACCAAAGAGCAGGCGGAAGAGGAACTGCGCAGGCTTGGTGTGGAATGTTGAATAGAGAGTTAGTGAAATAAAGGTTTTTCTAAACCGGACGAACTCCCGGAGGGCCTTCTGCCACTCCGGGAGTTCTGTTTATCGATTCCACTAAATTCATCAT
>OIZA01000475.1_pt1 | contig 20703 bp, 20 predicted proteins | sample 1588381 | NCBI WGS metagenome assembly OIZA01 (sample SAMN03283277) | human gut metagenome | biome: human-associated habitat; material: feces | host: Homo sapiens | place: Peru | collected 2012 | reverse complement strand
GTACCGGGCTTTCGCAGCAATATCCGTTGGCGGAAGATTGTTGCGATTGTTGGTTATGTAGGGATGCTTATATTTACCGTGGAACCGCTTTCCCACTGTGGCTGGAATTCGATGGCATGGCTGCTTGACGGAATCGCAGTGTTTGTCTACGTATGGCTTCCGTTTTTTCTGGCTACGAATTTCGGCAGATGGGACAGAAGGCTCTGGCCTTTTTATAAAATGCCAAAGGAGGTTACGGTTGCGATCCGTGTTATAGGCAGTGTGGCTGCGTTCTATTACGGAGTCCTTCTGGAAAATTATGTCCGCTATGTGATCCTTGGGCTGCCACGGGCATCCTGAGAAGTAAAAATGTTGAAAAATAAAATGTATGCTGCCGGCATACCGGAAAAGAAAAAAGTTCGTATACCATAATAGGGTACGAACTTTTTTTGTAAGGCCATATCATTGCTTTTTTTCAGACCGACGCAGAACGGTTCGCGTGAGGTCAAGGATCAGTTCCTGATCTTCCGTGGAAGCAGAAGCAAAGAGGGAGAGCATCTGTTTTTCATTTGAGGAAGGAGAGGAACCGGTATCGTCAGAAAGCAGGTAATCGATGGACACGCCGAGGATATCTGCTAAAAGGGAGAGCTTGTTTAAGGTGAGGTTACGTTCTCCGCGTTCCACAAACCCAATATAAGTAGAAGAAACATTCAGTTTCTCTGCCAGCTGTTCCTGGGTAAGATGTAAATTTTGCCGCTCCTTCCGGATACGTTGTCCTAAAGTGTTCTGATTCATGTTTTCTCCTGTACCTGCGCTACTCTTGATTGTTTTATTATAACCATATGTGTCGGAAATATTAACTAACTATTAGTTCTGATAAAAACAACTAATAGTTGCTACGAAGAAAGAGCAATGGTATAATACGAAAGGAAAACCAAAAGAGAAAGGAAGAGTTTATGGAAAAAAAGAAAAAGTCAGTTTTGAAAAGATGGTGGTTCTGGGTGCTTATTGTCCTGGTGATCGGAATCGGTGCAGGCTCCTGTGGCGGAAATCACGGAGAAAGCAAAAACCAGAAGGCAGTGTCAGATGACACCGAAACAAATAAGTCGGCCGGAAAAGCAAAAGAAGAAGCGGATACCACGGCAGAAGATACGGCAAAAACCGATGAGGCGACGGTGGAAGAGCAGACACTTATGGATCAAAGCGGAATCAAGGTCACATTAAAATCACTGGATTTAAAAGGAATGTTTGGACCGGAACTAAAGGTTTGCATTGAAAACAGCTCTGCACAGAATGTAACGGTGCAGGCCAACGGAGTTTCTGTCAACGGAATTATGACGCAGAGCGTCTTTTCGTGTGATGTGGCTGCCGGAAAAACTGCCAATGACGGTATCACACTGCTTAGCAGTGATCTGGATCAGGCTGGTATCACGCAGATCCAGAATGTGGAATTTACATTCCATGTTTTTGATACAGAGACCTTTGACACGATCTTCGACAGTGATATGATCCGGGTGGCAACTTCTCTGGATGGAACGGAAGAACAGGCAGTGGATGACAGTGGGGTTATGCTGGTCGATCAGGATGGAGTTAAGATCACGGTCAAGGAAGTGGACAGTACAACAAGCTTCTGGGGGGCGGATATTTATATTTATGTGGAAAATAATACAGATCACGACGTGACCGTACAGGCAGCAAATACATCCTTAAACGGATTTATGGTAGAGCCGTATTTTTCGTGCGATGTGACAGCGGGAAAGAAAGCCTATGATACGATCACATTTATGGAATCCGATCTTGAGGAAAATAATATTACAAAGATCGATACGATGGAGATCAGTTTCCATGTTTTTGATACGACAACATATAATACAATTTTTGACACAGATCCGCTAAGTGTTTCATTTGAATAAGATGAGGTGCGGTTCTGATATCAGATGCTGAATCAAAAGAACAGTGTGTATGCAGAAAAAAATTTGCATGCACGCTGTTTTTTTTCGGAAAAGTATAGTACAATAACAATGGAGTTAGTATCAACTAACGGTACTGACGACGAGAGGAGGATGGGATAATGACAGTTGATATATTAGGTGGAATCCTGATTCCATTTGCAGGCACATCACTCGGTTCTGCGTGTGTTTTTGTGATGAAGAATAATATGAACCGGATTGTGCAGAAGGCGCTCACCGGGTTTGCTGCCGGTGTTATGGTGGCGGCATCGATCTGGAGTCTTTTAATACCTGCGATGAATCAGTCGGCAGATCTTGGAAAACTTGCATTTCTTCCGGCTGCGGTCGGATTCTGGCTTGGCGTTTTGTTCTTATTGTTACTGGATCATGTGATACCGCATCTGCATATGGGGGCAGAAGCGGCGGAAGGACCGCATACCGAACTGAAGCGGACGACCATGCTGGTGCTTGCGGTAACCCTTCACAATATTCCGGAAGGAATGGCAGTCGGCGTGGTTTATGCCGGATACCTGATGGGAAACGGAGATATCACGGCGATGGGAGCACTTGCACTTGCACTCGGAATTGCGATCCAGAATCTTCCGGAGGGGGCGATCATATCGATGCCACTCCGCTCGGAGGGTATGAATAAGGGGAAGGCGTTTATCTGCGGCGTACTGTCCGGCGTCGTGGAACCGATCGGCGCACTTCTTACAGTAGCGGCAGCGGGCATTATTGTTCCGGTGCTGCCGTATCTTTTAAGTTTTGCAGCGGGAGCTATGATCTATGTGGTTGTGGAAGAACTGATCCCGGAGATGTCGGAGGGAACACATTCCAATGTGGGAACGCTTCTGTTTGCAGTTGGCTTTACTGTCATGATGATGCTGGATGTGGCGCTGGGGTAAAGAAACGTAGTTAAAAAGACAGAAAACATGGAGGCTTGTAGGATGACAGAAAATTATTATTTTGGTGGGATTGATTACCACGAGATCATCGAGTGCCTGGTCAGTGCGCTTGATGCAAAGAGCCCTTATACGGCAGGACATTCCAAGCGGGTCAGTGATATGGCGCTGGCAGTGTGCCGCCAGATCGGGATGAAGGAAGAGGATGCTGAACGCATTCATATTGCAGCACATCTGCATGACATCGGAAAAATCGGAATACCGGATGCAGTGCTGAATAAAAAGGAGCGGCTGAACCGGGAAGAATGGGAGATGATAAAAAAGCATCCGGTCATCGGGGCTGAGATCCTGAGCAAGTCCCGCCGCTTAAGTGAATTAAAGCATATTGTACTGTGCCATCACGAGCGTTTTGACGGAACCGGTTATCCGCTTGGACTGAAGGCGGAACAGATTCCGGTGGGGGCGCGGATCATTGCAATCTGCGATTCTATTGATGCGATGCATTCGAGCCGCTGTTACAGGATCGCACATAATCTGGACTACTGTTATGAGGAAATCGAAAAAAATCTGGGTACCATGTATGACCCGGTCATTGGAAAGTATGTATTAAAGAATTGGGAAATGATAAAAAATATCATTAACGAAAAAAGTCTTGAAAATGTCAGCCGGGCGAATTAAGATATATGATAAAAATTATGGAATCATACGGAGGTAAAAAGTGATGTTAAAGTGTTTTGAAAAAATCAATTGGGTGAAAACAGGTATTTTTGCAGCAGGGGTTTTATTTGGTACAGCAGGTATCAAAGCACTCTCAAGCGATGATGCGAAGAAAGCATATACCGGATGTACAGCGGCATTTTTAAGAGCAAAGGACTGCGTAATGAAAACAGCAGCCACTATTCAGGAAAATGCAAGTGACATCTACGCAGAAGCAAAACAGCAGAATGAAGAGCGTGCAGCAGCTGCTGAAGCGGAAGTTGTTGATGATGCAGAAGACGAAGCTGAAACAGGAACAACAGAAGCATAAAATAAGTGGCTGATCTGGAAAAATAAAGAACGCCTGCAGAATTCTGCAGGTGTTTTTCTAAGGAGTGAATTAATTTGAAATTTCAAATCAAGCATGAGATCAAAGGGCGTATGCGTGTTCATATGGCGCAGAAGCGTATGACATTTGAACAGGCAGATACGCTGTTATATTATCTGCACAGTTTTAAATATGTAACTTCTGTGCAGGTGCGTGAGCGTACCGGGGACGCGATCATCTGTTATGTGGGAGACAGACAGGAGATTATTGACAGGCTGAGAAGATTTCATTATGAAGATGTGGAAATGCCGGCCGGACTGATTGAAAATTCAGGTAGAAAAGTAAATCAGGAGTATCAGGACAAGCTGGTCTATAAGGTACTTTTCCATTATGCGAGAAAATTCCTTCTGCCATATCCGCTCAAGGTATGTTATACGGGACTTATATCCATAAAATATATCAAAGAAGGATTAAAGACACTTGCGGCGCGAAAGATCGAGGTACCGGTCTTAGATGCGACGGCGATCAGTATCTCCATGCTGCGCGGAGATTTTAATACCGCAGGATCTGTAATGTTCTTACTTGGCATCGGAGAACTGCTTGGCGAGTGGACACACAAAAAGTCCGTAGATGACCTGGCAAGAACCATGTCTTTAAATGTAAGCAAAGTCTGGTTAAAGACCGAAGATCAGGAGATCTTAGTTCCGGTATCCGATATCAAAGAAGGAGACCGGGTCGTCGTACATATGGGAAATGTCATTCCGTTTGATGGTCTGGTCACAGACGGCGAGGCAATGGTCAATCAGGCGTCCCTCACCGGCGAGTCTGTTCCGGTGCGAAAGAACATAGAGAGTTCCGTGTATGCGGGAACCGTTGTAGAGGAAGGCGAAGTGACGGTCAAAGTTAAAGAAGTCGGTGGCTCAAGCCGTTTTGAGAAGATCGTTACCATGATCGAAGAGTCCGAAAAATTAAAATCCGCCTCCGAAGGCAGGGCGGAGCATCTTGCAGACCGCCTTGTGCCGTACACGCTTGCGGGTACCGGCCTCGTGTATCTGTTTACCAGAAATGTGACCAAGGCACTTTCCGTGCTGATGGTTGATTTTTCCTGTGCTTTGAAGCTTGCAATGCCTATCTCTGTGCTGTCTGCAATTCGTGAGGCGAGCCTTTATAACATTACCGTAAAAGGCGGAAAATATCTGGAAGCGATCGCAGAGGCAGATACGATCGTATTTGATAAGACCGGTACGCTCACAAAGGCAGAGCCGACTGTTGCAGAAGTGGTATCCTTTAACGGACAGTCCACGGATGAACTGCTCCGTATTGCGGCGTGTCTGGAAGAACATTTCCCTCATTCCATGGCAAAAGCGGTTGTGGATGCGGCAGCAAAGAAAAATCTGACGCATGAAGAAATGCATACGAAGGTAGAGTATATTGTTGCACACGGAATTTCCACCACGATCGACGGAAAACGTGCGATTATCGGAAGCCATCATTTTGTCTTTGAGGATGAACAGTGCAAAATTCCGGATGGAATGCAGGAGACCTTTGATCATTTGCCGAAGGAATATTCCCATCTGTATCTTGCGATCGAAGGTGAACTGGCTGCAGTTATCTGTGTCGAAGATCCGCTTCGTGAAGAGGCGGAGGCAGTTGTGAACTCTTTAAAGAAAGCCGGTATATCCAAAGTCGTTATGATGACCGGTGACAGTGACCGTACTGCGCGTGCGATTGCAAAGCGTGTCGGTGTGGATGAATATTATTCTGAGGTATTGCCGGAGGATAAGGCAAGCTATGTGGAAAAAGAGAAAGAAAAAGGCAGAAAAGTCATTATGATCGGTGATGGTATCAATGATTCACCGGCACTTTCTGCAGCAAGTGTAGGTATTGCTATCCGTGACGGTGCAGAAATCGCAAAAGAGATCGCGGATATTACCATCGGTGCAGATAATCTTTATCAGATCGTGACATTAAAGTTATTAAGTGACAGTCTGATGAAGCGTATCCGCAAGAATTATCGGACGATCGTCGGATTCAACACGGGGCTTATCGTGCTCGGCGTGGGCGGTGTGTTGCAGCCGGCTACTTCTGCACTGCTCCACAATGCATCGACGCTTCTGATCGGCTTAAAGAGCATGCAGAATCTGCTGACCGATTAAAGGTGGATTGACAGATGTTTTGAGTGCAGGCACTTTTGGACAATCCGGATAGATAGCTGACTGGATAACAGAAAGGCTTATTGCGAAAGATTTTGTGTTACGGTATAATTCTGGTAACACAAAAAGCGCAGTAAGCCTTTTTGTAATGGCGACAAGGAAAATGGACGCCGTGCTTGCACGAGCGGACATTTGACGACCGCTGATCAGAGCAGGATGCGGAACGCATCCCGTCTCTGTAATGGCGACAAGGAAAATGGGCCACGGGACGGAGGAAAAGTCATGAAAAATCATAGGATCAGTAAAAAAATTCTGGCATTCGGAATGGGCGGCATATGTCTTGCATCAGCTTTCGCAGGATGCGGAGGCGGAAATGCCGGAAAATCCGGGGGCACAGAAGACCTCACCGGTAAGTATCACAAGGAGAAAACGGTTGCGGAAGGAGATGTCACGGACGAATTTGCTGTGGCCTATGCGGATTTCTCGTTAAATCTGCTGAAGGAAAGCGGAAAATCTGAGACGAAAGACCAGAAAAATACGATGGTGTCTCCGGTTTCCGTAATGACTGCGCTTGAAATGACCAGATGCGGGGCGGATGGCGAGACAAAAAAACAGATGGATCAGGTTCTCTATGAGGGGCTTTCCGGGGATGAAGGGCGTGAAAATCTCATGCGTTTTACGGATGGACTCACCGATGAAAAGGATGCAGCTCTTCTCACTGCAAATTCAATATGGTTTCGCAGTGAGGCAGACGGGATAGAACCAAAACAGGAATTTCTGGAAAGTAACGGCGCTGATTTTGATGCGGATATTTTTATGGCACCTTTTGATGAAGGCACGCTGAAGGATATCAATGACTGGGTAGACAAAAAGACGGACGGTAATGTACCGCAGATCCTTGATGAAGTTCCACAGAAGGCAAAAATGTATCTGATCAATGCGTCTTCCTTTGAGGCAAAGTGGAATCTGGAATATAACGAGAGTGATATTTTGGAAAATGAAGAATTTACCTGTGCCGACGGGACAAAAAAGCAGGTCGATCTAATGATGTCGACTGAGTGGAATTATATCTGCGGAGATCATGAGACCGGATTTAAGAAAGAGTATCAGACCGGATATTCTTTTGTGGCGCTTCTGCCGGATGAAACCATGAATATAGATGATTATGTAAACCAATTGGATGGAACTGCATTTTTAAAACTGATGCAGGGTGTCAGGGAGGAAAAAGTATATACCAGACTGCCTGCATTTGAAACCGACACAAAACTGGAGCTTTCGGATACATTGGAGGCGCTTGGCATGCCGCTTGCCTTTGACGAAGAACAGGCCGGATTCCCCGGAATTTTCGAAGATCCCGCGGAACAGGTATGGATCGGAAGAGTGCTCCATAACACGCACATCAGGGTGGATGCACAGGGAACAAAAGCGGGGGCGGCAACCGCAGTGGAAGCTCTTGTTAAGACCGCAGCGGATGGGGAACCGGAGGATGAGTCGAAGGAGGTATATCTGACGCGCCCGTTTGTCTATGCGGTTGTGGAAGATGATACAAATCTTCCGGTGTTTATCGGAGTAGTCGAGGACATCGGAACCAGAAAATAGTAATAATATGGTAAAAAATGGAAAAATACGCGGATGGTATAGGAACAGGCGTATGCTTTCTGCGTACAATATTCATAGATACGGGGATTGAGCAGTATGCAGGAAAGTGATATGAAACAGGAATGATAAAGATTTTAATGGTAGAGGACGATGAGATGATACGCCGGTCTTTTGAAGTGGCAATACATAACAGCGCAGCTTTTTCGCTGGTTGGAAAGACAGGCCGTCAGAAGGAAGCAATGCAGATGCTTCTTTCCCTTGATGTGGATGTGATGCTTTTGGATCTGGAACTGGAAGAGGGTGATGGCATGCACTTGCTGGAGGAGATGCATGCAAAGCTGGAACGTTTTCCGGAGATCATCACTGTTACAAATACAAGCTCGGAATCCGTGTTAAGCTGTGTGCGTGAACTCGGATCAGATTTTGTGTATCAGAAAAACAACGGGGCATATTCACCGGAAAATGTCCTGGAAATCATTCAGATGACCTTTCCGTATTATCAGAATAAAACATCAGACCGCACGCAGGTTCTGGCGGCGGAATACAGTATGGAAAAGGAAAGGGAATATCAGCGCATGTATGTGCGTCGTGAACTGGAGAAGATGGGGTTCGCTTCGCAAAAAAGAGGAACTTATTTTCTGGCAGACGCGATCTGTATGGGACTGGAAAACAAGGAACATCGGAAATTGCAGATCACCAATGATATCTATCCGGTCGTGGCGGAACAAAACGGTGTGTCCATCGGCGGTGTGGAGAAGAGCATCCGTGACGCGATCGAACATGCCTGGCGGGATGCGAATCTGGCAAATCTTATGCGGTATTATCCGTTTACCTGGAGCGCGGAGATCGGACGCCCGACGAATGCCGAGTTTGTCTCAAACATGATCGAACGTTTTGAACTGAAATAAAAGCAGAAACAAAAAATGCAGCAGTGTATCTTAAAAAATAAGGATATACTGCTGCATGAATAGAAACATCAATCAAAATATCGTTTTTTCTGGCTGGCATTCCATAGCAAAGTGGAAGATGTCAGTCTGTAATCTCATATCCGGAAGATTTAAGAACTTCCAGTCCCTTTTGATAGTTTTCTTTTTTTATCAAAACATAGTCAGTATTGTAGGTAGATATTGCAAAGATCGAAATGCCGTTATCTGCCAAAATGGTAGCAATTTCAGACAATATCCCAATCAGCGAAAAATCTAAAACGCCCTGAATGCGAAATGCTTTCCAGCCGTCATCACGATGAATTACATTTGACGGGATATCGCTTGTGATGCATACGAGAGATTTCTCCTCGTCGGTCTTTCCGATAAAGCTATACTCGGAATCTAAATTTACAAGCGAGAAGTCTTCTACCTGACACACAGAGAATTCCTGATGAATCTTTTTTATTTCCATAATAGCACCTCCACAAAATTTGATTTTCACACCAGTTTCATATACAAAAGCTGCGCTGTCCTTTTTTCGGCTTCATATAATTCCATGTCATCCTTCCTCTTTACGAGTTCAAATCCGGTACCAATCATACCATATCATAACATAATGTCAAAAATTTTATTGGCGCGCCAGGAACTTCTCCATTTTTTCCATATAATCTTCTGCCTGAACGACAAAGCCCATATGTCCTCCGGGCGCATTCAGGATCATTTTGGTTACGACCTCAGGATATTTCTTTGCGAATATCTGTGCGTGGACTCCGCCGTCGCTGCATCCGACCAGGATCACCTGCCGGATCGCAAGCGCTTTTAATAAGGCGTAGGTAAACGCCATCTGCTCATCCGCGTTGGTGATATGGAGTGGATATTCGTAGATCAGAAACCGGTAGTTTTTGTAAAAATGCAGAGCATAGGGCATCCACGCTTCCTGCATCTAAAGTCCGTGAAAAAACAAAAGGACGGGTGCATCCTCTTTTCCGTCATACTGATACCGGATTTTTGTGCCATCAATCTCGATGGTGCGGTAAGGGTACTGCTGTAAAAAAGTCTGATATTCTGTTTTGAAATTTTTTGTTTCTTCCATTAGTATTTCTCCTCCACAAAATTCGATTATCCAGTGTTAAAACTGGAAGGTGTTGAGTCCTTTTATCTGACAACTGAAATATAAATGAACGCATGGTGATTTTTCTGCCTAATAATGACATCTGTCAGTTATTATACTATAAAAATGGGACAAATGTATATTCTTTATAATTATGTATTTATCTTATTGACCGGAACAGGATAAAAAAGTCATACAATATTTTTCGACGAAAATCGAAAGACGCATAAAAGAAGCAGTAAGAAAAAGGGAAGATCCGGTCGTAAAAAATCGACGGAAATCGTAGAAAACTGCAGGATTGCCCGACAGTTTCCGCCTCTTGATTTTGATAGTTTTTGGGTATCAAAACAAAGGAGGCGGCAGGAGATATGGCATTTTGGGAAGCATTTTGGCAGTGGTTGAGACTGTGTCCGTAATATAGAAGAGCATGGCAGAAATAATTGCCATGCTTCTTTTTTTGCTATAATATAAAAACAAGCGAGGTGTTGTGAATAAATGGTCTATTATTTCATTTATGTTGGAGTCGAATTGTTTTTATATCTGGCAATTTTAAAATTGATAGAGAAGGGATCTTTTAAAGGGAAACGATATCAGAAATGTTTCCTGTTTCTCGTTTCCTGGATCGCAATGGGATGTGCAAAAAATATCAGGATGCGGGAAGAGGTTACTCTGATGATCAGCATGGTATTTCTTTTTGCATACTTAAGCATATTTCTTGCGGAGAAAAAGGATTATCTATATAATTTTTCTACTGTTATGTCAACCATAGAAGTAAATGTAATCCTGTCAGTTGCATTAGCAATACCATGTGCTTATATTTGGTATTTAAGTCAGGGAAGATGGTCGGCAGATATTGGAAATCTCATGATTTTAATTATGAAAGCTCTGATGTGTGCAGTGATCTGTATTTTGAGAAAACGCCTGACGCTGTATAAATTGTTTCAAAACAGAAGTGTCAGAATACTGTCAACGGGAATAGGGATACTTTTAATTATAATGGAACAGATCGGACTTCATTTGTTCGATCATAACCGACATAATTTCAGTATCATTTTTGGAGATCTGCTGATTTTTTCGATCGTCATCGGTATTCTGTGGCTTCTGGATCATTACCGGCTTGCGGCTGGAAAACTTAAAGTGGAGCAGGATAACCGCAGAATGAACACCAGCCTGCATAAGACAAAGGAACTGATGCCGCTTTTAATTTCGGTGGTCAATGAAAATGAAGGACTTCTGGACCCCGAACTTGTGGAGGAATTCAATCAGATTTATTCTGAGCAGATGATAGCGGAAAGAAAGGACAGTATGAATTATAAATTATTGGGGACAACAGGAATAAAACTGCTGGATGCGCAGTTACAGCATTATATCCTGGAGTGTAACAAAAAGGGGATCGTGATGGACGTATTTGCCTCGGAACCGGTCGCAAAGCCGCTCCATGAGATGCAGATCCCTCAGCTTAAACTGCACAATATCACAGGAGATCTGCTTCGCAATGCAATTCGGGCTGTTGAACGTGCGGGCAGGATGGATGGAAAAATACTGGTTATTATCGGAAAGAAGGAAGATACGGTAGAGATTGATATTTTTGACAATGGAGCGGAGATTCCACTTGCCGTGCTGGAGCAGTTTGGAACAAGAGGCGTGACAACAGGCGGAACCGGAAATGGACTCGCAGATATTACAGAAGCACTCAGGGAAGATGGGATTTCGCTTGTGATACGGGAAAATGCACCGGGCAGCAGTATCTATGCAAAGGGTTTCCTGCTTGTTTTTGACGGGAAGGGCAGAAGGGAACTTGTGACTTTTCGCAGAGAGTGGGAAAGTCTTGCAAAGTACGGGTATTGGGATGTGAAAAAAGTGGAGGAATAGTTGAGAAAAAAACGCCGATAATAGAAAAGAAAACTGTTGACTATTTCAGAATAATTAGTTACTATAAATTTGAGTTAAATAAGACTAACTCAAAGGAGGTAGCATGAGCCAGGAGGTATTTGAACTTGTTCAGGGAATGGACTTAAAGAGCATCGAGACACAGATTGCCCTTCAGTGTGCACCGCTGATCAGTGGGCTTAAGGTATCCAACCTTTTGATCATTTCAGCAGAGGATGAAGCACTGGTGCGGGGCATCTTGAGAAGATCGGGAATCTCTTTTTTCCGTCTGCTTCGAACCGGAGAAAAGGTAACCTTTCTTTTATTCCGCAAAAATCCATTGGAAGATTATCTTGGACGGCAGGAGGTAAAAGCCATGCTTGTCACAGAAGGATATGTGGATTTTTCGCTTGGAAACATTTTAGGCACCTTTCAGAGACGCTATGAGAGTTATATGAGCGTCGGCGGCCGGTTTCCGCATGAGATGGGGCTTTTGCTGGGATATCCGGTTGAGGATGTAAAGGGCTTTATGGATAATCATGGGAAAAACTTTTTATATTCCGGTTACTGGAAGGTCTATGCAGACGTAGAAGAAAAAAGAAGGCTGTTCCAAAAGTTTGAAGATGCCAAGGAAACGGTGATCCAGCTACTTTCCTATGGGGTGGGCATTCAGGATATTCTGGATATTTATAAGGACGAAAATGAGCCGAAACAGGCAGCAGTTTAGGAGGAAAGAAAAATGAGTAAAATCAGCGTAGTTTATTGGTCACAGACAGGAAATACACAGGCAATGGCAGAAGCGATCGGAAACGGGATCAAGGCAGCCGGAAAAGAGGCAGAAGTGGTTGACGTTTCCAGTGTTTCTCTGGACGATTTAAAGAAAGAAAGCGTATTTGCTTTGGGATGCCCGGCTATGGGAGCTGAGGTTCTGGAGGAAACAGAGATGGACCCGTTCGTTTCTGAAGTAGAAGGATTTGCAGCAGGCAAGACGATCGCACTGTTCGGTTCCTACGGATGGGGCGATGGCCAGTGGATGAGAGACTGGGTTGACCGCATGAATGCGGCTGGCGCAAATGTTGTAAATGGTGAAGGCTTAATCTGCCAGGAGACACCGGATGACAGCGTGATCGCTGACTGCGAGAGTCTTGGAAAACAGCTTGCAGCAGTATAAATTCCGTTTGCTGAGCAGATTTGCATCAGATACATTTTATTTCGCTTGGCATTGTTCAAAAGAATCATGTAAATAAAAATCAGTTCATAAAAAATACCGTTTTGCGATTGATCGCAGAGCGGTATTTTTTTCTATAGGAAAGTTCTCATTACGTTAATTCCGCTCGCGCGCGAAAGTGTGCGAAGCATACTTTGTGACTGGTAAAATAGGGGAATCTGTAAAGCGTATCCCGCCTCTTTGGTGTGCAATATTTTCTAGTAAAACGGGGAAAAATATGTTAGAATAATGGTTACATTTAAAACAAATGAAACCGGAAACGGAGGGAAGGTATGCTGACGATTGGGACGCATATGTCGATTGCAAAGGGACTTGATAAGGCTGCGGAGAATGCAGTAAAGATGGGCGCAAATGCCATGCAGATATTCAGCCGGAATCCAAGAGGCTCCAGTTATAAAGATTATACAAAGCAGGAGATCGGCCATTTTTTGCAGATCCGGAAAGAAAACGGAATGAATGCGGTGCTTGCGCATGCGCCGTATACCATGAATCTGGCGAGTGCAAAAGAAGATGTCTATGATTTTGCCTGTACGGTGATCCGGGAGGATGTGGTGCGGATGGATGCACTTGATATCCCGAATATTGTGTTTCATCCGGGCAGTCATACCGGAATCGGAGTGGAAGCGGGCATAAAAAATATTATTGCAGGATTAGATCAGGCAGTCACCGGAAATGAGCATATCACCGTGCTTCTTGAGACGATGTCCGGAAAAGGGACAGAGATCGGCTCGCGTTTTGAGGAATTAAAAGAAATACGTGAGGGCTGTGCGCACCCGGAGAAGATCGGCATCTGCCTGGACACCTGCCATGTGTTTGCGGCGGGGTATGATATTGCAGGGCATCTGGATGAGGTACTCATGGAGTTTGACCGTATCCTCGGACTTTCGTTGCTAAGGGCGGTGCACTTAAATGACAGTATGATGCCGTTTGGCTCAAAAAAAGACCGGCATGCAGCGATCGGATCGGGTGAGATCGGACTTCCGGCACTGCTTAGGATACTGGAGCATCCGGCATTAAAGGAACTTCCGTTTTATCTGGAGACGCCGTTTGACGATGCCGGACACGCGGCAGAGATTCATATGCTCCGGGAAAAACTGGCAGAGCATGCAGAATAGAAGGCGGCAGGAAACGGCGGTGCGGCATTCGGTTACAGCATGCATGGCACATCATATACAGAATATTGATTAAAGAAGGTATAAAGAAAATGAATAAAAAAGAAGTACTTGAGATCAGAAAACAGTTCACACCGGATAACTGTGCGATCACACGTATCTGCGGCTGCTACGTGGATCATGAAAAGAATATCATACTGGAATCAAAGGATGCGTTTTTATCGCTGCCAGAGGAAGAAGAATTTAAATATTTTGAGATCTTCCGTCATACGCTTTCGGGAACACTCGGAAAAAATCTGGTCGGAATGGAGTTCCCGCTTGAGCAGGAGGAAGAAGGCGGAACACAGGAATTTCTTTTAAAACTCCGGGACACCAGACTGGAGGATGATGCACTGGTGCAGGAGTTTTACGAAAAGATCATTGAAAACTATGATTACGGCGAAAATTATTATATTATTCTGATCCATTCGGTTTACGATATTCCGGGAAAATCGACAGCGGGGGATGAGATGTTTGATGCATCGGATGAGGTGTATGCGCATATTATGTGCAGTATCTGTCCGGTCAAGATGTCAAAGGCAGGTCTGTCCTATAACGCTGTTACGAACAGCATTGCGGACCGCGTGCGCGACTGGGTGGTCGAACAGCCGGTGAATGGATTCCTTTTTCCGGCGTTTAATGACCGGTCTTCTGACATACATAGCGTGCTTACATATGCAAAGAATCCGGAGATCGAGCAGCCTGGTCTGATCGAGACCGTACTCGGCAGCGTGATGCCGCTCACCCCGGCGACACAAAAGGAGACGTTTCAGAGCATTCTTTCGGAGACGTTGGAGGAGGATGGCGATTACGAGGTTGTAAAGAGCATACACGAAAATTTAAGCGAGATGATCGAGGAAAATAAAGACAATCCGGAGCCGCTCACCCTTTCCAAGACAGAGGTGAAAAAGCTGCTTGAAAACAGCGGAGTCCCGGAGAAAAATATGGAGACGTTTGAACAGGTATTTGCGGAGAAGGCAGGGGATAAGACAGAACTCCTCGCAACAAATATCACAAATACCAAGCGCTTTGACATTGAAACGCCGGATATTGTCATTAAGGTGAATCCGGAGCGTACAGACCTGATCGAGACGAAGCTGATTGACGGCAGACAGTGTCTGGTCATTGCGGTGGATGACCATGTGGAGGTCAACGGAATCAGCGTACGTACGGTTCCGAAACGGACTATTTCAGATCAAAATATGGATGGGGAAGAAGAGTTGCTGTAATGCGAAAATTATATGATCATACTATCGTAAAAAAAGAGGATCTGTTGTTTTCCAATCATGATCTTCTGATCCTGCTGTTTCCGATCGTGCTGGAACAGCTTTTAAATTCCTTTATGGGAATGGCGGATACCATGATGGTGAGCAATGTGGGAAGTGCGGCGATTTCTGCCATTTCTTTAGTGGATTCCGTCAACAACCTCGTAATACAGATCTTCGCGGCACTTACGACAGGTGCTGCGATCATCTGCTCCCAGTATATCGGCAGAAATGACAGAAAGGGGGCTAACCGTGCGGCAGGACAGGTATTTCTGGCGATATTGGCAATTTCTGTCGGAGTCATGATACCGTGTCTGATCTTTCGCGTGCCGCTGCTTTCTTTTATCTTCGGAAAAGTGACGCCGGAGGTTATGGCGAATTCGCAGATCTACTTTCTGATCACAGTGCTGTCCTATCCGTTTCTGGCTTTATTCGATGTCGGATCGGCGTTTTTCCGGGCGGGAGGCAATTCCAGATTCCCGATGGCAGTATCGGTGGTATCCAATCTTTTAAATATTATGGGAAACGCGATACTGATCTTCGGATTTCAGATGGGGGTAGCTGGTGCAGCGCTGTCGACCCTGTTATCCAGAGTGTTCAGCATGTGTGTGGTATTTTATGCGCTGCGGCGGGACAGACAGCAGATCGTGCTGCGTGGCTATTTTTCTATTCGCCCGGATATGCCTCTGATAAAAAAGATTCTTGCGATCGGTGTTCCATCCGGTGTTGAGAACGGTATGTTCCAGTTCGGAAAACTTGCGATCCAGTCGACGGTCTCTGCAATGGGAACGGTTGCGATCGCAGCACAGGCAATGACCAATATCCTTGAGATGCTAAACGGAATTGCGGGAATCGGGATCGGGATCGGACTTATGACGGTAGTCGGTCAGTGTATCGGAGCGGGACGAAAAGAGGAGGCAAAGTATTATATTGTAAAACTTACAGCGATCGCAGAGGCTGCGATCATCATTTCCTGCCTGTTTGTACTTGCGATCACAAAACCGGTTGTCTGGATCGCACATATGGAGACTGCGAGTGCGGATATGTGTTTTCGTATGATGATCGCAATCACAATCGTAAAACCGATCGTCTGGGTGCTCTCTTTCATACCGGCGTACGGTATGCGCGCGGCGGGGGATGTGAAGTTCTCAATGATCCTTTCGATGCTCACGATGTGGTGCATGCGTGTGGCGCTCTGCATTTATCTGAGCCGTGTATGGGGATTCGGACCGATGGCAGTCTGGATTGGTATGTTTGCGGACTGGACGCTGCGCGGAATTATTTTTACGTGGCGGTTCTTAAGCGGTAAATGGCTTCAGAAAAAAGTAATTTAAAATATTTACATCGCTGTTTCATCATGGTAGTATGGTAAAGTGATAATTTTGAAAAATACATAGATCGCGGAGGGTACTATTATGAAAAAACGAATGAAAATTCTGGCTCTTTTTCTTGCACTGACCTGTGTGGCAGCAGCCGGATGTGGAAGTAAGGAAACATCTGTTGCGGATGAAAAGACAGCGGATAACAGTACGGCAGACGCAGGTGCGGATACGGAGGGAACCGAAGCAGCAAATGCTTCAGATGAAGCGGACCGTACACAGCTGATCGTCGGATTTGATGCAGAATATCCGCCGTACGGATATATGGATGACAACGGCGAATATGTTGGATTTGATCTGGATCTGGCAAAAGAAGTGTGTGACAGAAACGGATGGGAACTGGTCAAGCAGCCGATCGACTGGGATTCCAAGGATATGGAGTTAAACTCCGGTTCCATTGACTGTATCTGGAACGGATTTACCATGACCGGACGTGAGGATGATTATACCTGGAGTGAGCCGTATGTGGATAACAGTATTGTGATCGTGGTGAGTGCGGACTCTGATATTTCTTCTCTGGCTGATCTGGCAGGGAAAGTAGTGGTTACCCAGGCGGATTCTTCTGCACTTGCGGCTCTTACTGATGACAGTGAGGACAATGCCGATAATCTTGCACTCACTGCCTCGTTTGCGGACTTACAGCAGGTAGCGGATTATAATACTGCATTTATGAATCTCGAATCAGGGGCAGTGGATGCGATCGCTGTTGACATCGGAGTTGCCAAATATCAGGTAAATTCCCGCGGAGATGCATTTAAGATGCTTGATGAAAAAGTAAGCAGTGAGCAGTATGCGGTCGGATTTAAAAAAGGAAATACTGCGCTGCGTGACAAGGTACAGGCTACTTTAGATGAAATGCAGGCGGACGGAACAGTGGACAAGATCGCAGCAAATTATGCGGATTACAATATCCCGGATATGCTCTGCCTTGGGAAATAAAAAGCTTCCGAAAGGAGATATATTATGTCAACCATTGGTATGATAGGGCAGCTTGCATCCGGTATGCTTGCAACCTGTGAGATTTTTGTGCTGACGCTGGTATTTTCACTTCCCCTCGGACTGCTTGTGGCATTTGGAAGAATGTCCAAAATAAAGCCGGTGCAGTTTATTACAAAGATATATATTTCCATTATGCGCGGAACTCCCCTCATGCTGCAGCTTCTTGTGGTGTATTTCGGACCGTATTATCTGTTTGGGATACGGCTGTCCACAAGCTACCGCTTCACAGCGACGATCATCGGGTTTGCCATCAATTATGCGGCATATTTTGCTGAGATCTACCGCTCCGGGATTCAGTCGATCCCGGACGGACAGCGGGAAGCGGCAAAGGTGCTTGGTTATACGAAAAATCAGACGTTTTTTAAGATCATTTTCCCGCAGATGGTAAAACGGGTGCTCCCGTCGGTGACGAATGAGGTGATCACACTGGTAAAAGATACATCTCTTGCATTTGTACTTGCGTATGCGGAGATGTTTACGATCGCAAAGCAGATCGCAGCAGCACAGACGACCATGATGCCATTGTTCGCGGCAGGTCTGTTTTATTACATTTTTAACCTGATCGTGGCAGTCGTGATGGAATATCTCGAAAAACGCATGAGCTATTATCAGTAGAGGAGCGGCGTATGAAATTATTGGAGATCAATCATTTAAAAAAGAGTTTTGAAAATTTAGATGTGCTGCATGATATTTCCCTCTCGGTCAGGGAAGGCGAAGTTGTGGCGATCATCGGTCCGTCCGGTTCCGGCAAGTCTACGCTGCTCCGCTGTGCAACAATGCTTGAACGCATGGATGAGGGAGAGCTCATTTACCTTGGAAAATGCGCGGCAACAGGCAGAGCGGGCGGGCATGCAGTCTATGCATCCCCGAAAGAGTTAAAAAAGATCCAGGGCTATTTCGGGCTGGTATTTCAGAATTTTAACCTGTTTCCGCATTACTCGGTGTTAAAGAACATTGTGGACGCGCCAATTCATGTGCAGAAACGGGACAAGGCGGAAGTATTAAAGGAAGCGCGGATTCTGCTAAAAAAGATGGGACTGGAAGACAAGGAGAATTATTATCCGTGTCAGCTCTCAGGCGGGCAGAAACAGCGTGTGGCGATTGCAAGGGCACTTGCCCTGCATCCGTCCATCCTGTTTTTTGACGAGCCGACCTCGGCACTTGATCCGGAACTGACCGGCGAGATCCTAAAGGTGATAAGACAGCTTGCAGAAGAAAAAATGACCATGGTCATCGTCACGCATGAGATGGCGTTTGCACGTGATGTGGCGGATCGTGTGATCTTTATGGACGGCGGTTATATTATTGAGGAGGGCGATCCGAGAGAAGTGATCGAACATCCGAAGGAAGAGCGTACCAGACAGTTTCTGGCGCGGTTTTCCAGCTGATGCAGGCAGATGGAAAAAATAGCAGATACCGATTACCATGAGAGCAGGGCATAGAATGATTTGAGAGGTTTCAGATGATTTTGTGTGCCTGCTCCATTTGTAATGGCAACGAGGAAAATGGACGCCTTCCGTCTCTGCATCCGGCCTTTGCATTTTAGGACTTTGCAAACAGACAAAATTTCGGTATAGTAGTAGGAAGAATGAAAAATGAGAAAAAGGCAGGAAGATAGATGAAAAAAGGACAGATCATAACCGGAACCATAGAAAAGGTGGCGTTCCCGAATAAGGGGATGTTTACGACAGAAGAAGGAAGAACGGTGATCGTAAAAAATACGATTCCGGGGCAGACGGTATCTGTTTCGATTCAAAAGGTACGAAAAGGAAAAGCAGAAGGGCGGCTCCTTGAAGTGGTAAAAAAGGCGGAGAATGAGCTGACAGAGGCTGTATGTCCGCATTTTGGCGCCTGTGGTGGCTGTACCTTTCTGAATCTGAGCTATGAAGACCAGGTTGCATTAAAGGAGAGCCAGGTTCGGGAGCTTTTAGAGGAAGTGGCAGGAGAGACCTGTGTGTTTGATGAAGTGTTTGAGGGCGTAAAGTCAAGCCCGCGTCCGTTCGCTTATCGCAACAAGATGGAATTTTCCTTCGGGGATTCCTGCAAGGACGGCCCGCTTTCCCTTGGTATGCATAAGCGTGGCAGCTTTTACGATATCGTGACGGTGGATTCCTGTAAGATTGTGGATGAGGATTACAATAAAATACTGCGTGGGGTGCTGGATTTCTTTCAGGAAAAAGAGGCGTCCTTTTATCACAGACTGCGGCATGAGGGCTATCTGCGCCATCTTTTGGTGCGGAAAGCGGTAAAGACAGAGGAAATTCTGATCGATCTTGTCACAACAACGCAGGAGCTCCGAAAGGATGGAACGCCGTGTGACGAGGCAGCTCTGTTAAACGCATTCACCGAAATGTTGAAAAACCTTCCACTTGATGGAAAGATCGTGGGTATCCTGCATACCAAAAACGACAGTGTGGCGGATGTGGTCGCAAATGAGGGTACGGATATTTTGTATGGACAGGACTATTTTTATGAGGAACTGCTGGGACTGAAATTCAAGATCTCTCCGTTTTCGTTTTTCCAGACAAATTCGCTCGGCGCGGAAGTGCTCTATGAAACGGCGAGAGAGTTTATCCGGGATGCGTTTCAAAATGAAAATGGTCTGGACGGGCTGAAAAATAAAGTGATCTATGATCTTTACAGCGGAACGGGAACCATAGCCCAGATGCTTGCGCCGGTCGCGGAGAAAGTGATCGGCGTGGAGATCGTTTCCGAGGCAGTGGAGGCTGCAAAGGAAAATGCGAGGTTAAACGGACTGGATAACTGTGAGTTTATCGCGGGAGATGTCTTAAAGGTGTTAGACGGTATCGAAGAAAGACCGGATTTTATCGTGCTTGATCCGCCGCGTGACGGCATTCATCCGAAAGCCTTGGAAAAGATCATTTCCTACGGTGTGGATCGGATGATCTACATTTCCTGCAAGCCGACCAGCCTCGCCAGAGATCTGGAAGTTCTGCAGGCGCGCGGATATGCGGTGAAGCGGCTCTGCTGCGTAGATATGTTCCCATTTACCGGGAATATAGAGACAGTTGTCTTACTTTCCAAGGGCGCTAAAGGTCCGGTGGATCTTTGTCTAGCGTGGACCGAAGCGGAGCGGAGACAAGCAACTTATGAGCAAATAAAAGCATATGTATTGGAACAGACAGGACTTAAGGTTTCATCACTGTAT
>OIZA01000473.1_pt1 | contig 20743 bp, 20 predicted proteins | sample 1588381 | NCBI WGS metagenome assembly OIZA01 (sample SAMN03283277) | human gut metagenome | biome: human-associated habitat; material: feces | host: Homo sapiens | place: Peru | collected 2012 | reverse complement strand
TCGGTGTAGTGCTGAATAAGGTGCGCAGTGAGCATAACGGCTATGGCTATGGGTACTACTATTACTATGGCAATGATGGCGAGAAGCATAAGAAAGAGTAAATTTTGAGACTTAGGTAGAGATGAAGGCTGCTGTTTTGAGGAAGTAATGAGGGCAGAGCCGCGAGGCTGGAATGAGGCTTTGCTTTGAGGAAGTATAGGAAAGATTAGGGAAAAGGTGCTTTGATGAGTGTAGATTTGATGGAAAAGAAACTGAAAATACGCTGGCAGCTTATGTTTTACGATAGCATCGTATACCTATGCGCCGTAGCGTTCATGCTCAGCACATATGGCACGAGGATAAAAACACTGTCAGAGCTGCTGACAACGATTGTGGCGACACTGCTTTGCCTGCTGTTTTGCCGAGTAGTGGGCAAGGTGTATAGCATGATTATCCGCTACGGTGGCGTGCATGTTTACATGCGCCTGTTTGCAACGGATTTTGTCGCCTTGCTTTTCTATTTTCCGCTGAAGTTCCTGTGCGGTCTGCATAATCTGGAAAGCCAAAACTGGCTGCTGATTATCCTGCTGAACCTTTTGGGTGCGGTCGGTATGCGTCTGATGTACCGTTATTGCTATCGCTTCGGCGTGCGCAAGAACAGGAAGGGCGAAGTGCTACGCTGGCTACTCGTGCTGTTCGCAGGCGAGACGGTTATCAAGGAGCGTCGTAATGAGAGCAAGCGCATCCGCGTGGCGATTCTCGGCGCTGGACGCTTGGGCGCGGTGCTGGCAGATGAGCTGCTAAGCAACGACAGCGCAGCCTATGTTCCGGTTTGCTTCATTGACCAGGACGAGAACAAGGAAGGTCGCGAGGTCATGGGCTTGCCTGTATTGGCGGAGGGCGAGGAAGCGCTCGATGAGCTCAAGGAGATGGGCGTGCAGGAAATCGTTTTTGCGATTACCAACATCGTGAATACGAAGAAGGAAACGCTGTTCACGCTCTACCGTAACGCCGGCTATAAAGTTAAGGTTTATGACTTCTCCGTAGCAGACATTGCCAAGAGTGGTAAGCGTATGCTGCGCGAGTTTGATATTGACGAATTATTATTCCGTCAGCCAATCGTGGTCAACAACGAGCTGGTGGAAAGCTACTACAAGGACAAGGTGATCCTCGTAACGGGCGGCGGTGGCAGCATCGGCAGCGAGATGTGCCGCCAGCTGGCGAAGATGGCGCCGAAGCAGATTATCGCCCTCGATATTTACGAGAACGGCGTGTACGACCTGCAGCAGGAGCTGCGCTTGCGCTACGAGGGCAAGCTGAACTTTAAGGTGGAAATCGCAAGCATCTGCAGCGAAACAGCGATACGCCGCATTATGGAGGAATACAGGCCGCATATAGTTATCCATGCCGCTGCGCATAAGCATGTGCCGCTTATGGAAAAGAACTGCATTGAGGCCGTGGAAAACAACGTCTTTGGCACGCTGAACGTGATTCAGCTGTGTGAAGAATATAATGTCAGCCGTTTTATGATGGTTTCGACCGATAAGGCTGTTAATCCGACGAATATCATGGGTGCGACAAAGCGCATGTGCGAGATTATCGCGAGGGCGCATAGCGCGTCTGGCAGCAAGGTTGTGTTCAGCGATACGCGCTTTGGCAATGTGCTGGGCAGTGCAGGCAGCGTTATTCCGCTGTTCAAGCGCCAGATAGCCAACGGCGGACCGATTACGCTGACAGACAAGCGCATTATCCGCTACTTTATGACGATTCCGGAAGCGAGCCAGCTTGTGCTGCACAGCGGCGCGATTGCGAAAAACGGTGAGCTGTTCGTGCTGGACATGGGCCAGCCAATACGTATCTACGATTTGGCGCTGAACATGATCAAGCTCAGCGGCCTGGAGCCGGACAGAGATATCGAAATCGTCGAAACTGGCTTGCGTCCTGGCGAGAAGCTTTACGAGGAATTACTCGTAAAGAGCGAAACGCTGCGCAAGACGGATAACGACCTGATTTTCATCGAGAAGGACGAGCCGATTAGCATGGAGGATTTGCAGATGCGCTTAGAAATCCTGCGTGAGGCTATCCGCTCCAACGATGATGAAACAGTATGCGCTGCAATGCGCAAGGTTGTGCCGACGTACAAAACGCCGGAAGAGGTAAACTGCAAGGCTGCGGAGGCAGCAGAGATGCAGAGGGTGAAAAAAGTTAACTAACCATGAAAGAGGGTCATATAAATGTTTGTAAGAAAAGCAGATTTTAAACCGTTTGAGAAGAAGGTTTGGCTGGCAACGCCGACGATGCACGGGGAAGAGCTGAAATATGTTACGGAGGCCTATGAGACTAACTGGATGTCGACTGTAGGCGAGAATATCAACGAGGTGGAGCGCATTGCAGCAGAAAAGGCTGGCGTAAAATACGCTGTAGCCTTGGCTTCCTGCACTCCGGGCCTGCACCTGTGCGTGAAGCTGGCAGGCGAAAAGCTTTATGGTAAACCAGCAATCAGTCATGGTGCGCTGGAAGGCAAGCGTGTTTTCTGCAGCGATATGACCTTTGATGCTACGCTGAACCCTGTTGTTTACGAAGGCGGTATTCCTGTTTTTATTGATACTGAGCGCGATTCCTGGAATATGAATCCTGCGGCTTTGGAAAAGGCCTTCGAGATGTATCCGGATATAAAGCTGGTTATCAGCGCAGAGCTGTATGGCTTCAGCGGCGATATCAAGCGCATTAAGGAGATTTGCGAAGCACATGGCGCTTTGCTGATTGAGGATGCTGCGGAAGCAATGGGCGCAACTTGGGATGGTCAGCCCTGCGGTTCCTTTGGTGATTATTCCGCTATTTCTTATAACGGCAACAAAATTATTACCGGTTCTGCCGGTGGCTGCCTGCTGACTAACTCTTTAGAGGATGCCAACAAGGCACGCAAGTGGTCTACTCAGTCCCGTGAAAATGCTCCCTGGTATCAGCATGAGGAGGTTGGCTACAACTACCGCATGAGTAATGTCATTGCAGGAGTTGTACGTGGCCAGTATCCGCATTTGGAGGAGCACATTGCGCAGAAGAAGGCCGTTTATGAGCGCTATAAAGAAGGCTTGAAGGATTTGCCGGTAGAGATGAATCCGTTCGATGCAGAGCGCTGCAAGCCTAACTACTGGCTGAGCGCAATGATTATTAAGCCGGAGGCTATGTGCAAGCAGGTGCGTGGCGAGCAGGATGCTTGCTATGTTGCCGAGCATGGCAAGAGCTGTCCGACAGAAATTCTCGAAGCAATCTTCAGCATTAACGCTGAGGGCAGACCAATCTGGAAGCCGATGCACATGCAGCCGATGTACCGCATGCATGAGTTCGTAACCGTTGACGGCAGCGGCAGATGCAGAACGAATGCGTATATCGCAGGCGGTGTAGAGGACGTTGGTGCAGATATTTTCCAACGTGGCCTGTGCCTGCCTAGTGATAACAAAATGACGGCTGAGGAGCAAGAGAAAATTATTGAGGTTATTAAGGCTTGCTTTGAGTGATTGGGGTAGTGGATGTATAAACATTTCTTTAAAAGAATTTTTGATATCGTTTCTTCTGGGATGGCACTTATCGTGCTGTCCCCAATTCTGTTGTACACTGGCTATCTGGTAAAAACAAGGCTTGGTTCACCAGTTCTGTTTACGCAGATTCGCCCAGGCAAGGATGGCAAGCTGTTTAGAATGTACAAGTTCCGTTCTATGACGGATGAACGTGATGCAGAAGGCAATTTGCTGCCTGATGATGTGCGACTGACGGAGTTTGGCAAGAAGCTGCGTGCGACTTCTGCAGACGAGCTTCCGGAGCTTATAAACATCTTTAAAGGTGATATGAGCGTAGTTGGACCTAGACCACAGCTTGTGCGTGACATGGTTTTCTTTACGGAAGAAGAGATGCAGCGCCAGAGCGTGTATCCTGGCCTTACCGGTTTAGCGCAGATTTGTGGAAGAAACAATATTACATGGAAAGAAAAATTTGCTTTTGACCTGCAATATATCAAGGATATCAGCTTTCTTGAAGATATGCGGATTATCTTCCGCACGGTGTTCAAGGTTTCAGCGCAGGAGGATATCGCTACTGATGGTATGGAAACTGCTGAGGATTATGGTGATTGGCTGCTGAGAACTGGGCAGATTGGGCGAGATGAATATGATAAGAAGCAGGCGGAAGCGAAGAAGATGTTGGATGAGTATGAAGGGTGAAAGTGTTATGGAGAAGTACAGTGTCTTAATGTCATTGTATATCAAAGAAAAGCCTGAATATCTTGATTTAGCAATAAAAAGTATGGTTGAACAGACTTTAAAGCCAGATGAGATTGTTATTGTTAAAGATGGACCTATTACAGATGAATTGCAGGCTGTTTTGGATAAGTATAATACTGCTTATCCGAAGTTGTTTAATATTGTAGGCTATGAAAAAAATCGTGGCTTGGGACTTGCTTTGAACTTTGGTTTGGAGCATTGCAGAAATGAACTTGTTGCGAGAATGGATACAGATGATATAAGTAGATTAAACCGTTGTGAGCAACAAATAAAGATATTTGAATATAATCCAGAAATAGATATTGTTGGTGGAGATATTGCCGAATTTATAAATTCTCCTTCTGAAACGGTGGCATATAGAAGGGTTCCAAAAACAAATGATGCTATTTTAGAGTATATGAAAACTAGATGTGCTTTGAACCATGTTTCTGTAATGTTTAAAAAATCTTCTATAATTTCTGCTGGCGGTTATAAGGACTGCTTTTGGAATGAAGATTACTATTTATGGATACGTATGTGGTTAAAAGGGTGCACTTTTGCTAATACAGGAAATGTATTGGTAGATGTGCGTACTGGCGAAGATATGTATGCTAGACGTGGTGGCCTAAAGTATTTTAATAGTGAAAAGGAATTACAGAATTTAATGTTAAAAAATAAGCTGATTAATTTCAATACTTATTCTATTAATATATTAAAGAGAGTGATTGTACAATTATTGTTGCCTAATAGTATAAGAGGTTGGGTATTTAGAAAGTTTGCTAGGAGATAGATTATATGAATACTATTTATAAAAAAGATTTGGTTAGTGTTGTTATTCCAACTTATAAACGGTCAGAGATGTTATTGAGAGCTTTAGATAGTATTTTAAATCAAACCTATAAAAATATAGAAGTTTTATTAGTGAATGATAATGATCCTAATGATGAGTTTACGTTAGAAGTAAAAAAAAGAGTTGAAAGGTACAAAGCTGATTCCAGATTTAATTTTATAATACAAGATAAGCATGTTAATGGAGCTGTAGCACGCAACATAGGAATAAAAAAAGCTAAGGGAGAGTATATAGCTTTTTTAGATGATGATGATTGGTGGGAGTCCAATAAGATTGAGGAACAAGTAAAGGAAATAAAAAAGCTGGATGATACTTGGGGCGGTGTTTCTTGTAAGTTTACATTATATGATAAAAATAATAATGCAATTGGTAAGACTAAAAAATATAGAGACGGTTATATATATAAAGATATACTAAATCTTATGACTGATGCGCCTACAGGTACATTGCTCTTAAGGCATGATTATCTTGATATGACAAGATGTTTTGATGAAACTTTATTAAGACATCAAGACTTACAACTATTGGTAGATTTTACATCAAAGTATAAATTGAAGGAAGTAGATTTATATTTACATTGTGTAGATGTTTCAGATACACAGAATAGACCAGATTATAGTAAGTTAATAAATTATAAAAAAGCATTCTTCAAATCGATAAATTTAGTTATGAATTCGTTAAGTGAGGGAGAGCGACAATGTATTTATGCAATGCATAAATATGAACTTGGATATGTTTGTTTAAAAAACAGGGAATGGATTCAAGGATTCTGTTATTGTAAATCAGTGTTATGTACACCAAGAGCCTATAGTTTAGCTATAAAGAAAACTTTTCTTAAAGTTATCCAGATTTTAAAGAGATAAAGTTAGATAATTATATGGAGAAATTATATGATAAAATCCAAGAAAGATTTAAAAGAGTATCTAGAAGCGGATCGTGTTCATTTAGGATATACATATCAACATCCTAGGTTAAGAGATATCGTTTGGAGATATGAAATATATCTCAGAAAAAGCGAATACTACAATAATGTAAGTGGGGGGGTAATACATAAGATATTTGGTTCTTATTACAAACTGCTGTGGAATATAACAGGGTTATTATGTGGTTTTTCAATAGGATTAAATTGTTTCGGAAAAGGACTAAGTATATCACATATTGGAACAATCGTTGTTAATCATGAAGCAAGAATAGGAGAAAACTGTCGGTTACACGTATGTGTTAATATAGGTACTGGTTCGCCACAAATTGGTAATAATGTATATATAGGACCTGGAGCTAAGATTTTTGGGAGAATAAAAATCGCTGACGGTATAAAAATCGGAGCTAATGCAGTTGTGAATAAGGATTTTCTTATTAAAGAAAAAACAATAGTGGGAGTTCCTGCAAAATATACAGAGGAATTGTAATGGGGTGTTACAATATGAAAGAATTAGGATATTGGTTAGCAAAAATTAAATTTAAACTTAAAAATAATGATAAAGAGGTTATGAACGAATATTTTAGAAAAGCTGGCATGAAGATTGGGGGGTTCCAATATATGCTGTAATATAATAACAACAGAACCTTATTTAATAAGATTAGGAAATAATGTTACCATATCAGGAAATGTGGTATTTGTAACTCATGATAACAGTCTTTCGAAAGTTTCATCGGAATATGTTAATTTATTTGGTTATATAACGGTTGGTGATAATTGTTTCTTAGGACAGAATACAACTATAATGTATGGATGTACATTAGCAAATAACATTATAGTTGCAAGTGGTAGTGTTGTTTGTAATAGTTTTACTGAAGAAAATATAATAATAGCTGGAAATCCAGCAAGAAAAGTTGGAACCTGGGATAGTCTTAAGAATAAAGGTTCTATGTCAATGAAACGCAACGAAGCATTTTTAGCAGCAAAAAATGAAGAATACTGGAAATTTATAAAAAGGAAAGAAAAATAATGTCTGAAGAATTAGTAAGTATTGTTGTACCTGTATATAATATGGGAAATAGTCTAAAGGTTTGTGTTGATTCGTTATTAAAACAAGATTATTCTAATATTGAAATTCTGTTAATTGATGATGGATCTAAAGATAATAGTCTTGAAATATGCAATAAACTAAAAAAAGAAGATAACAGAATTCGTGTATACCATACAGAGAATAGAGGTTCTGGGCCAGCACGAAATACAGGAATAGAAAATGCAGCAGGTCGCTATATCTATTTTCCCGATGCTGACGATAAATTAAAAGAAAATGCGATAAGTATTTTAGTTAAGGCTATGGGGAAAGGGAAATATGATTTAGTGGTATTTGGATATGAAAGTATTGGTTCTAACGAAAAAGTAATGTTGAGAAAAGAATATCCTGAAATGGTAAAGGAAGGAGAGTCAGTTCGTCAAGATTACTCAGACTATGTTGCTTCAACAAGAAAGTATGGCATACAAGGTGCTCCGTGGAATAAGTTTTTTTCTCTAGATGTTGTAAAAAAATATTCTATAGAATATCCGCCATTAAGACGACATCAAGATGAGGGTTTTATAAGTCGTTATGTATGCCACGCAGAAAATATTCATTTTATTACAGATGTTTTATATAGTCACTACTTAAATGATTTGAAAAAGGAATGGGATAAGTATCCCATTGATTATGTAGATGCGGTAATAGGTTTGTATAAGGAAAGACAAGAAACAATATTAACTTGGAATAAAGAGGATAAAAAAACAAAAGATATCATAGAACATGAATATATTTGTAATATGATTAAAGCTTTTGAGTTATCTTATTCGCCAAAGATGAAATTAAATAGTAATGAGCGTTTGAAATGGTTGAAAAAACAAATAGAGCGTTCACAATTATCGAACCTTACTATTCTATCGTCTTTAGGAAATTACCAAAAAACAGTGTTTACATTATTAAAAAAGCGTAGTTTTAATATGGCGATTTCTATTATGCATTTAAAAATAATAATAGAAAAAAATGGTTGGTTAAATTGTCTGCGTAAGTTGCAGTGATTGCGAGACAGTCATTAAGTTAAACATAAAAATCATTAAGAATTCAACAATGTTAATATAGAATGTTCTTTGGATATTTTGTTTAATAATATTATATAGAAGACATTTAGAAAGGATTTGGGAATGAAATTTGAAAGTAAACAATTTATGAATTTTTGGTCATACATATATGTTACAATGATACTTTTAATTTCACTATTTATTTCTGATTTCAATTTATTGCTCTTTGCTGCCTATTTTATGTTAGCTTTACCTTTCGTGAATTCTATTGAGCACTATGTTGTAATAGCGATATTACTATCAACTATATCTTATTATTTTACAGGTGCGTATGAAGGTGTTTTTAGTATATACACAATCCTAATGATATTGATAATTGCTAGAATTATATTTGATGGTAAATATAAGTTGGGATTTCACCGAAATAGTTTAATGCCAATATGTTTATTAGGAGGATTGGCTTGCTTTTCTTATGTAATATCACCATTCCATTACTTAATAGGTTTGTTTAGATTATTATATTTATTACTTTTGTCAGTAATTGTGGGCAATTTTATTAGACTAAAAATAAGTTTAATTTGTGAAATGCTACCTAAGGTAGCTACTGTGATGGTATTTGGTTATATTGCGAGCATATTAGTTAATGGATCATTTATAAACGGAAGATTGGCGATAGCAAGTAGTATAAATACAAATACATTTGGAATGTCTTGTGCACAATTAGGTTGTATACTATTAACAGCAGCGTTTCTTAATAAATTACAAATGAAGCGCAATTTGTTTATTGGTTTAATAGTTCTAGTATTAGGGTTATTGAGTGGATCTAGAGGAGCGCTGTTGGCTTTAGTTTTGTCTAGTTTAATTGTCATTATTATTTATGCAAAAAAGAATGGACATTTAAAAGGAACAATGTTTAATTTGTCAATATTAGGAACTATTACACTGTGTGTGATATATCTAATTGTAATTTTTACAGGGCTTGATGCGAGTAGGTTTAATATAGGTGAAATAATAGCATCAGGAGGTTCTAGAAGAAGCCTTATCTATGAATCTTTAATCCCATATATAATAGAGAATGGGTATTGGAAATTTGGATACGGAGCTGGACATGATTGTAGCCGTCAGATAATAATGGTATTGACAGGATGGGATTATACACATTCGCATAATACATTCTTGGAATCTTTTGGGGAATTAGGAATTGTTGGTCTAATTCTATTTATTTACTGTATAAAAAAATCTGTAAAAAATATTTATGGTGTTTGCAAAGTATACAAAGATGCATATTTGCTTATGGTAATGCTTATTTGTTTGCTTATTAATGGCCTTGCTGAATCATATTTTTTTGATGCTGTTTTGTGGTTATTGTTGGCAGTTTGTCGAAATAATTTTATAGAAAAAAGAATACAGTATTGTTTAGATAATAATTGTGGTAAACTTAGATACTAGCAGTTTATTGAACAGTATAAACGACAACTTGTTTCATTTTTGTAAAATAGCATAGGTAAAGTGAACTATTGAATCGTAAGGCAACAAATTTTTTATAATAAAATTTTGCGTTGTAGTTTTTCTATTTTTAAATTACAACATAAAGATATTAGGAGGAAATATTTTGCTAGACTTATTGAAAAAGAAACTTCCAGGATTATATGATTTTTATCAACATATCCAGCGTATGAGAGTAATACGGAGAATTAAGGGCTACGAAGCTATTCCAGCAACAGAATATCCTAAGCTTATAGAATTAGAATATAAGAAGGCTTTAGGTCACAATTTAAACTGGAGTAATCTGCAAACTTATACTGAAAAAATGCAATGGGAAAAAATTTATGATAACAATCCAATGAAGACAATATTAGCAGATAAATATCTTGTCAGAGAATGGGTTGAAGAAAAAATAGGCAAGGATTATTTAATACCTTTGATAGGTGTGTGGGATTCTTTTGAAAAGATTGATTTCAGCGTTTTACCGTCACAATTTGTTCTAAAGACAAATCATGGAACTGGAACTAATCTAATTGTAAAAGATAAGGATAAGTTAAATATAAAAAGAGCGCAGAGGTTGTTTGATGATTGGATGAAAACTGACTATGCTTTTACGAATAGCATACAATTACATTACAAAGATATTCCACGAAAAATTATTGCTGAAAAATATTTAGAAACTGAGTTAGGGGAATTACAGGACTATAAGTTTCTATGTTTTGATGGGAAGCCATATTTTTGTTGGGTGGATTTAGGTAGGTTTGCAAAGCATACTAGAACTGTTTTTAACATGAAGTGGGAGTTACAACCATGGACACAAGCTAATTATGGAATTGCGGATTTTGATATTCCTAAACCAGAAAATTTTGATAAAATGGTTGAGATTGCTACAATTTTATCAAAAGGTTTTTCACATGTGAGAGTTGATCTCTACAATGTTTATGGGAAAATATACTTCGGAGAAATGACATTTACTAATGGTAGTGGATTAGATCCAATAGTACCAGAAGAATACGATTATGTATTAGGACAATTATGGAGAATTTCTTAGGAAAAATCTAATTGAAGAAAAATGCGAAACAAATTAATTTTTTATAATATAGTATCACCACTACTTTTTCAGGTAGTCAATGTTATATGTGGTTTTATAGTACCAAGATTAATATTAGCTTATTTTGGCAGTAATGTTAACGGGTTAGTAAATTCAATTTGCCAGTTTTTGGGAATAATCTCATTTTTAGAATTAGGAATGGGTGTTGTTGTACAATCATCATTGTATAAGCCCCTAGCTGATAAAGATAACACAACGATAAGTAGGGTAATAATATCTGCTGATAAATTTTTTAGAACAATAGGTTACATATTGTTTGTTTATGTATTTGTTTTAATATGCGTTTTCCCTTTGTTTATGAAGGGTGAATTTGATATTTTATATACAGCGATGTTAATATTGGCTATTTCTATAAGATACATTACACAGTATTTTTTTGGAATAGTCAACAGGTTATTACTAGTAGCGGATCAAAAAGCATACATACAGTACAATGCCCAAACTTTGTCCATAATCGTTAATACTGTGTTTTGTTACATACTAATATGCATAAATTCAACTGTGCAATTTGTTTATTTAACAACATCTATAATTTTTTTGATACAACCATTTTTATTACATTGTTATGTGAGAAAGGTATATAATATTGATAGGAATGAAAAATATATTGTAGAACCAATCAAGCAAAAATGGAATGGAATTGCACAACATATATCATATATTGTTTTAGAAGGAACAGATATATTAGTATTAACCTTATTCTCTTCTATGATTAATGTTTCTATATATTCGGTGTATCTGCTACCTTTAAAAGGAGTTAAACAGTTACTTTTATCTATTACAAGCAGTGTTCAGGCTATGATTGGTAATTTATGGGCAAAACAGGATTTAAATGAATTGTTTAGAGTTTTTGCTTGGACAGAATGGATAAGCCATACATGTACAATATTAATTTTTACATTAACAGCAATTCTTATAGTTCCTTTTGTGCAAGTCTATACGTATGGTGTTAATGATGCAAACTATATACAGCCGTTGTTTGGTGTTTTTTTGGTTATGGCGAACTTAGGACATTGCTTGCGTTTGCCATATAATATTATGATTCTTGCAGTTGGCCATTATAAACAGACTCAACATAATTATATTATTGCAACTATAATAAATATAGTTATTTCGATTATTGGAGTAAAACAGTTTGGGTTGATTGGTGTTACGTTTGGTACATTAGTAGCTATGTTTTATCAGACTATATGGATGGCTTGGTATAATTCAAAGAATTTTATCCAGTGGCCGATGAAGAATTTCTTCAAGCAGATTGGTGTAGATGCGGTTAGTGCAGTATCGATATTTATAGTTTCAGGTTATTTTACTATGACTGGAGTTAGCTATTTAGAATGGGTAATTTTAGCAATAAAAGTTACTTTTAGTGGAATTGTTGTAGCTCTTTTGATTAACTATGTTTTTTATAAGAGATTTATGCTGGAGATTACTGCTAAGCTTATGAAGAGATTCTGCTGATACCATAAGCTTTAAACTTTACTCAAGTAGCACTGGATTTTTTAAACATTAGAACGGTTCATATTAACGAAAGGATTTGACAATGTTACATGAAAACAAATATGCTTTTGACAGACAGACAGACAGACAGACAGACAGACAGACAGACAGACAGACAGACAGAAGTAGATAATTGTACTTTTGTAAAGTGCTGCTTAATGTTTTTGGTAGTATTCTACCATAGCATTTTATTTTATAGCGGTATTGATTGGTTTATTGGGAAACCATTATATGTTGTAAATTCGTTGAAGTAGCTTTCTGGCTGGTTGAATAGCTTCCATATATACGCTTTTACCCTAGTATCAGGGTACTTGTATTTCTACTTGCGATATGAAAAAGGCAAATACCAAGAATCGAAGGGTTTCTTAGAAAACAAAATTAAAAGACTGATAGTTCCGTATATTTTTGTATGCATTATTTGGGTAGTACCAGTAACATGTTTGTTCTTTGATTATACTGCTGGCGATATCTTTAAGAAGTATATCTTGGCTACTGCGCCTAGTCAGCTTTGGTTTTTGTGGATGCTGTTTGACGTTTTTCTTATAGTGTATTGTTGTTCTGATCTTATATATAATAGCAATTTAATTAGTATACTTATATCTTTGATAGGTATAGTTGTAGGTGCAGGGGCAATTGGTTTAAAAATTTTCCCTAATATATTTTGTATTTGGACTGCTTGTATTTATATTCCATATTTTATCTTAGGTTTTAAAATCCGACAATATGGAAGTATACTTCTTAACAGAATTGATGCATATACATGGTTATTTGGTTATACTGGAGCATATATATTAGTTGCCTACTTGCGTTCCTTTAATGGGGTTAGATTTAAAATAATCAGCTTTGGTTTTGGTATCATTCTCCATTTTATAGGTGCTATGATGGCGTTTATTGTTTTGCAAAAGCTTGCAGGCTATGTTGATTGGAAAAACAATAAATTAATCAAAGGATTTTCACAGATATCCATGCCAATATTCCTTTTACATCAGCAGCTTATCTATTTTTCAATTTCCTTATTTAATGGACTTGTTAATCCATACGTGAATGCAATTATTAATGTGGTGTTTGCTATTGCTGGTTCTGCTTTTATCACGAAGCTGCTTTATAAGGTTAGAGTACTTAGAGTGTTGATGGGGGAAAAGTGGTGAGCGCTGATTCTTGTGTAATATAAAGTAACAAGAATGAGGAAGTTGTGTTATAATAATGTAAGTTATTGTATTGTTGGTGTATTGCCGAGGAAATAGTATTTGATACACGAGGCAGGCTGTAAGCTTAAAAAGCAGTAGTACGTAAAAGTGTTCCGCAGTAGGTGTTAGCAGTTACCTGATCTATGAGTTGACAAGAATATTGTAGCTTCAGGATGTCCTTAGTGGTAGATGATATTTAGTCCTGAATAAATAAAAATTAAGTTGGTGGCGTGGCTGTTTTGATTTACAAATACATTATACTAGTGGAGGTGTAGAAATGTATCCAATCAACTTGTATGAATTAACTAGGTTGGCTGATTATGATAAATTAGCCGCATACGAACAGCATTTGTCAAAGAGAACTGAGAATATGAAAATAAAGGCTCATGAAATAGATACAATATCTAGCTTAATATATGAAGCCATGAATATACATAATAATATAGATATATTTTCAGGTTTTTTCTTTTCATTTAATATTCCGCAGATTGGTCAAGAGCTTGATTTAATTAGAATTAGTAACGAAATAGAAAATGGAAGTGTTGTTAATATTGAATTAAAAAGTAGAGTAGTACCTGATGAAGAAATAAAAAAACAATTAATGAAAAATCGTTATTATTTAAAATTCTTAAAAAGAAATACTGAACTATTCTCTTATACTTTGGAAAACAAAAGATTGTTAAGATTAGAAAAAGATAGCTTGATAGAAACTTCATTTAAAGATTTAGTTCATACATTAGAGAAACAAAGAACTCTTTATCTTAAAAATATTGATGAACTATTTAGGGTTGGGGATTACCTTGTTTCACCGTTGAATACACCTGAACGTTTTCTTAAAAATGAATATTTTTTAACTAAACAACAGAGTGATTTTAAAAATGAAATAATTAAGAAAGTAGATAATAGCATAGGACAATTGTTTATAGGTATCACTGGGAGTGCGGGGACAGGAAAGACACTATTGCTTTACGACATTGCCAAAAATATTCAAAAACAAATATGTATAATACACTGTGGACAATTATCTGATGGTCATAGATATTTAAATAATAAGATGAATAATATTCGTATCGTTCCTGCAAAAATCTTACGTAATGATTTTCCTTTGAAAGAATTTGATTGTATTTTTGTTGATGAATGTCAGCGTATGCATATAGAGCAATTTAATAAGTTAATAAATTCTATTAAAACTGAAAGAAAAGCTAGTGTATTTTCGTATGACAATTTACAAAAATTACAGAAAAAAGAGGATGCAGCAAATATAGTCAATATATTACATGAAGAACTGGATGTTATTGAATATAAACTTAGCCATAAAATTAGAACAAATAAAGAAATTGCTTCCTTTATAACAAAAATAATGAAAATAAAATCACAAGATAATATTCATGATTATTCTTCTGTCAAAATATTGTATGCCAAAAATAAATCTGAAGCTAATAATATAATTCGTTTGCATAGCGATTATAAATTTATTCGATTTACACCATCTCAATATCAAACGGATTCATTAACAGGATATGGTTCGGAATTAGATTATACTACTCATGAAGTGATTGGGCAAGAGTATGATAGAGTTATAGTAGTTATGGATGAAACGTTTGTTTACGATGAACATGGTTTGTTAAATGCGAAAATTCATCCTAATCCAGATTATAAGTATACAAAAATGTTGTTTCAAGCACTTACTAGGTGTCGTGAAAAGTTAGCTATTGTTGTTGTTGGAAATGAGACATTATTTAATGCAATATTTGGCATAGTAAATACAAGGTGATTTGAAAAAGAGTAGTTATACGATATAATAATTTGGTAGATTGTATAATGAAGTTGCACACCTAAAGGAGTTATAATATACCCATAACAGTGGACACACGAAATAGTGTAGTACCTATAATTTAGACTACCTCACCAACTCTTCCCCTTGTTTTTTAACACTGCTTTTGTATGAAATCAAATTATTGTACATGCTCTTCCAATTGTGGTATTCTAATCACAGAAACGGAGGATTTTTATGAGCAGAAAACAATTCACAGAGGAAGAACAACAGTTACTTCGTCAAAACCCTTATATCTTCAGTGTCACAAAAACAAAAATTACTCTCACAAAAGAATTCAAAGAGATATTCATAAATGCATGTAAAGATGGCAAAATTCCTAGGAAAATTTTAGAGGAACATGGTTTCGATTTAAATATTCTCGGAAAACGTCGCATATGGAGTATTTCCTATCATATTAAAGATGAATACCGTAAGTATGGTGAATTTCATAACGGCTATCGGCTACGTGCCACATCCATAGCTAGCTCTGACGAAAACCTTAATGCTAAAATGATCAATGAAGTTGCTGAAATTCGACAGCTCAGGCATGAGGTAGATTATTTGAAACAGGAAATGGAGTTTTTAAAAAAATTACCTCAATCAGAACTACAAGGAAGTAGGTGCGCTGCTCATGAACGAATCTTCCTGTATTTTTGAAATAATCTACCATACAATGCAGCAAAGTCATAACACAATGTCCGTTAAAACGCTTTGCATGATGTCTGGTGTCTCTAGAAGCGGTTATTATGCCTGGGTAAAATCAGCTCCTGAAAGAGAACTCCGGGAGCAGCAAGACCGTGAAGACTTTGAATTAATTCTTGCAGCATATAAAATGCATGGTTACTCCAAAGGGGCAATAAGTATATATATGGCTCTTCTCCATATGAATCCACCTGTAGTTATGAACCTGAAAAAGATACGGCGGTTGATGAATAAATTTAATTTGTCTTGCCCTTATAGATCACCAAATCCATACAGACGAATGGCGAAGGCTCTTAAAACAAGCAATGTAGCAGATAACTTGCTCCAACGCGAATTTGAAGGTTACGGACCACGTATCGTATTGTTAACAGATATTACTTATCTGCCGTATAATGGTACTTTCGCTTATTTATCTACTATACTGGATGCTTTCACAAAACAGATACTGTCGTATGTCCTAAGCTCATCTCTGGAAGTAGATTTTGTACTGAAAACAGTAAACAAACTTGTGGAAAAGCATGGTATATCTCTTCAAGCAGAGACAATAATCCATTCAGATCAGGGCTGCCATTATACCAGCTACAAGTTTGTTAACATAGTACATGATAAAAATCTCCGACAATTTATGTCCCGCAGAGGCAATTGTTGGGATAATGCACCACAGGAAAGCTTTTTCGGTCATATGAAAGATCATATCAAGCCTAAGCTTGCTGATTGTATAACATTTGCTGATGTTCAGGTAGTTGTTGATAATTACATGGATTATTATAATAACCGACGTTACCAATGGCATCTTGCCAAACTGTCGCCCAATGAATTTTATAAATTTATAACGACAGGAGAATATCCTCTAGATATTCCAAATATTCCTGTTCTGCCATCTATAGCCAAGAAATCAGATGAACTTGGCTATAGAGCAGTTGATATAGATTCAAAAAATAAATAAGGAAAATACCACACCAATTGGTATGCCTGTTCATACGGATATAGATAATGTTCTGTGTCTACTTTATGGGTAGCATAATAAAGGTATGTCCTAAACTAAGGGGCCTGCTTTTGTGTAGGTGTCTAAAAAATAGGCACTACGCTAATTCAAAATGTCCTTGACAAAGGGTACAGTTTATACCAATAGTAAGCGGAGCAGACGAATTGTCGAAACATTTTTACTTAATACCAGCATATGGAAAGTCCAACAATTTTGCGTAATTTAACATTGACAAAGAATATAATCATGGTATGATTATATCAAAAAGGATTTGATACGCGATGAACGAAGAAATATTAGAGCAAATCAATAGCTTTGTGAATGCCTATAATGTTTTTGAAAAACAATGGTTCACCCATCTACAAAATAGAGAAATACGAAAAGTTAATTTCAAAAGAGTCCGGGTTAGAGAATTAGATATGTCGAAGACATCAGGGCTTGAAATGATGAAAATAATCAACGAATATAGAAATTTACTTGCATTATTTAACCCATCTACTTTCAGTGTTGCATTAGCAACTGATGGGATTAGAAGAAATCGTGTAAAAGAAAAATTGTCGATATCTCAAAAAGTCGAAAAATTTATTCTTAGGGAGAAGAATAACCCTAAAAGGTTTTCTTACGTTATAAAGTGTTTAAATGACATTTTCGGTGCAAGAATCATCATTCAGCAGATAAATGATTTTAATGAACTAGCTGAAGCCATTCAAAAAGCTGTACCGTATGTGCGAGTAACGAATGCCTGCAAAGATACAGGATATAAAGCGGTTCATGTTTATACACGACCAGCTGCTGGAAGCTTGCCTTGGGAATTACAGATATGGCAAGAATCAGACGAAGAGAAAAACATATTGTTGCATGCGAAATATAAACAAGAATATATCAGGGAAATCAGCGCTATTAGGGAGGTGAATAGCAATGTATCAGCATAATATATTTATTGGTAACTCTTATGAATTGGGGAAGAGAATTGCATTACATTTTGTTGTACAAAATTCGACAAACCAAAACGATCAAAAGAACTTACAGAAATTAGCTGAATTTACTAAAAACCTATATGATAAACTTGGAAGAAGTGAAGGAATAACGATGCATGCCATTAGCACAGAAGATAGCTCATGGGAGTCAGTTGTGAAAAAAGATTCTTATTTTGACGATATTCGGTTAATAAAAAATATAGGTGAGTTTGTTGACATTCTAAAGAAAAATGAATCGATTTCTGAAGCAGATGTTAAGATGCTTATATACTTTTTGTTATCCAAAAATGCGACAATCTTTACAGATAGAGAGTCGACATTCAAAAAAATAGTAATGTCATATAACGAAACACATCATGGGCCATTATATCAGGAGAGTGGAAAAGAGATCAGCATGCCAACTGATGAAGATTTAAATAAAATGTCAAATGTTTTGATAGATAGGGTTATATCAAGTAGTAATGGTGTTGAGAAGTTTAAGTTTATTTTAGAAAAATTACATGATATTACAAAGTCGCCTTTGTTTTTATAAAATGGCTGACTTTACAAATAAATGATGCTATGAATACACAGCTATCAAAGAGGCTGGGACAAAACCTAGCGTCTCAGACTAAAGAAGGACTAGAATTTGAGTTTTTTCTCAAATTCCAGTCCTTTTACTTTGCGTAAAATTAAACTACAGCTGTATGCTGCATATATTTTCTTAAATTTACTGCCATCAACGCTGGTACTGTCAATAGTTTTGCGCAAATTTCTTCAGACATCCTAGCAGAAGTTTAGTTATATAAGTTTAGCGGTTAGTGCACTTCACCGTTAAATATCAACTAGCTTCTGCTTTAGATATCTTTGCTTATTAAGTTAGCTGTTTTTAAGATATTTTTGCTTCACAATACAGTTCTTCGGCAAGCATATCTGTTAAATGTTTCATGTTCAAGTAACGTTTTTTGCCCCAATCATTGCTGGCTATATAACGCAATCTTGCACATACAAGCATCAATGCTGATTCGCCATCAGGAAACGTGCCAATCACTCTTGTGCGACGCTTTATTTCTCTGTTTACACGTTCAATAACGTTATTGGTACGTATGCGCAGCCAATGCTCTGACGGAAACTCCATATAGGTTAAGGTTTCCTCTAAACCGTTTTCTAGTTTATCGGCAGCCTTGTTAAGCTTCATCTCACGTAATCTGGAAATTACTGATTTAGCCTTTTCTTTAGCTGCTGCTTTATTCTCCTGAGCATGAATTGCTTTGAGCATCTTGGCAACTTCCTTGACAGTTTTACGTGGTATTACAGAGAATATATTATGGTACATATGCACCGTGCAGCGTTGGTATCTAGCATTTGGAAACACTTCACCTATGCTTTCTACCATGCCTAAATTTTTATCACCGATGATGAGTTTTACGCCGTCTAAGCCACGGCTTTTCAGCCATACAAAGAAATTTTTCCAGCTTTCAGTATCTTCTTTAAGGCCCTCGGCTGTACCTATAACTTCTCTGTATCCGTCTTCTGTTACGCCAATGGCAACTAATACAGAGGCGTTTTCAAAGGAGCCTCCCCAACATCTTTTTAGGAAAATACCGTCTACAAAGACATAGGGATACTTTTCTGTAAGCTCCCTTGAGCGCTATTCTTCAATTTGAGCAAAGCATTTTTGATTCAGATTGCTAATGGTTCCGGCTGAAACCTTCTGTCCCCAGAGAATCTCTGTAATACTTTCAACACGACGCATAGAAACGCCGGCAAGATACATTTCTACCAAGGCTTCTTCTACGGAGCATTCACGTCTTTGGTAGCGCTGAATAATAGCAGACTCAAAGGTGAGACCCTTTAATTTAGGCACTTTTAAAGTAACGTCACCAGCTTGAGTAGAGAATGATCTTTCGTAATGACCGGCGCGATAACCTTTTCTTGTTTGCTCACGTGCGTAGCGTTCAGCTTGTACAAGTTTGTCAGCCTCAGCGTCCAAAAGAGCATTGAGAGTTTCTTCTACACTATTTTTACAATAGTTTTCAATTCGTTGTGGATAAATTGCTCGTTTAATTGTATAATGTTACCAGACATAGATTCTACGATTCTACCTTCTTTCATGTTTTGTGTGGTAACTTAATTGTAAGCAAAGGTAGTCTCTATGTCTATCTTTTTGAATTGAATTTGCGCAACTTATTATACGTTATCTAAAAAAAATGGATGTATATGTTAGCATGAAAAAAGCCGCACGCGGAGCGTGCGGCTGGGTAGTACTAGACCATTTTATACAGCCTGCATTTCAGCCTGAATCTTTTTGATAGTGTCTAAAGGCAGATCCGTATCTTCGGCAATATCGGCAAGAGAGCTTTTGCCACGTTTAAGCATACGCTTGACAGTAGCAAATTTTTCTTCAGCTTTGCCTTCAGCCATACCTTCAGTTCTACCTGCAGCTTTACCTTCGGCTCTAGCTTCATCAAAACCAAGCGATACAATTTTTTTCATGGTGATGTCATCTCCTTTGAGTTTGTTCTGTTTAAGATTATTTGTAGTCTGGTTTAATAATTGTTCATATTCGTCATTACCGCTCATAACGCGCATAAGCTGTAGGAGCTCATGTACATGCTTGAGCTGGATAGGCGAGTATTGCGGCTTTCTACCGAGACGCATATCGCGCAGCAGCTCAACGAAATTTCGGAACTCTGTTTTGAATTTCATGATCTGCTCATCACTTAACCAGGCAAGTTCAACCACATTAATCTTATAATTACTGATAAACTTGCTTAGTCTTTTATCATACTTAAAGCAGTCAGTGAGCTGTTTCGGAGCAGTCCAGTGCTTTTCTGTACCCATGTAAAGTACGAGCGTAATTACAGGATAAGTTTTCTTAGACTCCTCTGCGTTAAGCTGTGCTCGATAGGACGCAC